>Ga0114129_10003301_pt1 | contig 22655 bp, 11 predicted proteins | sample RhiMetdeltSRZDD1_FD_80071 | JGI IMG/M metagenome (GOLD analysis project Ga0114129, IMG submission 80071) | Populus rhizosphere microbial communities from Tennessee, USA - Rhizosphere MetaG P. deltoides SRZDD1 (version 2) (version 2) | ecosystem: Host-associated > Plants > Roots > Rhizosphere >... | reverse complement strand
CCGCGTCGGCGGCCGGTGCGCAAATCAGGACGGGCAACATCTATGGAACCGTCACCGATCAACAAGGTGGCGCGCTTCCAGGTGTCAACGTTTCGATCGTGGCGACGACCATCGGCGGAGCGCCCCGCACGACGATTACGGACGCCGCCGGTCAGTATCGGTTTCTCAACCTCGACTCCGGGACGTACAAAGTCACGGTCGAATTGGTTGGGTTTACCAAGCAGTCGCGCGACGTCATTGTCAACACCGGCGTCAACTCCGACATTCCGTTCACGATGACAGTGGGCGGACTCGCGGAAACGGTGATGGTGATGGCGGCATCGCCCGTCGTTGACGTCAAGAAGGCCGGCACGGCGACGACGCTCACGACCGCGGAGCTCGAGGGAACGCCGCAGTCGAAAGACCCCTGGGCTGCGCTCAAAACCGTGCCGGGCGTCATCGTCGATCGCGTCAACGTCGGCGGCAACGAAAGCGGCCAGCAGTCGGGCTTCGTAGGGAAGGGCACACCCATCGCTGACACGATGTGGAACCTCGACGGCGTCGTCATCACCGACGTGAACTCGGGTGGTGCTTCGTCGTCGTACTACGACTTCAACGCGTTCGAGGAAGTCAACATCTCGACCGGCGGCAACGATCTGCGCCAGCAGACCGGCGGCATCGGGATCAACTTCGTGACGCGCCGTGGGACGAACAAATTCAAGGGCAACGTCTACGTCGCGGACAACAACCACAAGATGGAGTCGAGCAACCTGCCCAGCGAGCTGGCGAAGGACAACCGGCTGGCGCTGCCAGGTGGCGGCTTCGCCGACAAGGCGAACCACACGGACAACATCCTGAACCGAGGCTTCGACATCGGCGGGCCGATCGTCAAAGACAAGCTCTGGTTCTGGGGGTCGTGGGGGCGCCAGAACATCGATATCATCCGCCTCACTCAGACGTCCGACAAAACGGTGCTGACCAACACCAACGCCAAGATCAATTGGTCGCCGACGTCGAGCGATCAGATTTCGGGGTTCTACTTCAACGGCGCGAAGGAGAAGTTCGGCCGCTCGCCGGGGTACGTGGCCAACGAGCCGAATTCGTTCCTCTGGAATCAGGGCAATTTTTATCCTGAGAGCGGCATTCTCCATCCGCTGCACGGGTTGTACAAGATCGAGGACAACCACACGTTCGGATCGAACCTCTTCGTGAACGGGAAGTATGCGTGGTACGGCTGGGGATACGGCTTCGATCCCATCGGCGGCGCGGGAACCAATGGCGGCGTCGACCTCGACGCCGGCGTGGCGTACGGGTCGTACGTGACGGCCAAGTACACGAAGGCATGGCATCTGTTGGATGTCAGCGGCAGTGCCTTCGCGACCGCCGGTGGCGCCAGCCACGAGTTCAAGTTCGGCTTCGGCTACAACCGGCGCCCGAGCGACTCATTGACCCGGTACAGCGGCGATGAGGTATTCGCGATTCACAATGGTCCAGGCGACGATGTGGCGCAGGTTTGGCGCGATCGCGTTGTGTCCTCGATTGGCGAAACTACGGACCTGTACTTCGGCGACACCATCAGCAAGGGTGCTCTGACACTCAACCTCGGCGTGCGCTGGGACCGCCAGACCGCGAAGAACCTCCCGAGCGTCGCCCCGGCGAACACAGCCTTCCCGAACGTGCTGCCCGCGGTGAACTACGACGGCAGCGGCCCGACGATCTCGTGGAACGACGTCTCTCCACGAATCAGCGCGACCTACGCGCTCGATGCGTCGAGAAAAAGCATCGTCCGTGGATCGTATGCGCGCTACGCCGGCCAGCTGAATCCGAGTCTGGTCACGCAGGCCAGCCCGGTCGGCAGCTACTACACGTACATCGCCTACCAATGGAGGGACCTGAACGGCGACCACCTCGCGCAGAGGAACGAGGTGCTCACGAACCTGGCGCCGCTGTACTGGGGCTCCGGCATCGACATCAAGAACCCTGGCGCGGCGGTCTCGCCGCCGCAGCAGATCGCGTCGAATTACACGGCCAACCACGACCACGAGGTCATCGTCGGCTTCGATCGCGAACTGATGCCGAACCTCGGGTTTACCGCGGCGTACACGTTCCACACGAGCTACGACATTCCGAACTGGAATCCGCGCGTGGGGCTGACGTCTGCGGACTACACGGCCGGCCCACTGACGACGGCCCAAGGGTACACCGCGAGGGCGTTCAGTCCGAGCGCGGCGAAAGTCGACGCGAACAACGGTGCGCGGATCTACTCGAATCGGCCCGACTATCACACCACGTACAACGGGTTCGAGCTTGGCCTGAACAAGCGCTTGTCCAACAAATGGTTCACGCGCGTCGCTTTCTCGTGGAACCACTACGTCGAGCACTTCGGTCCTGGCGCGATCCAAAACCCGACGCGAAGCGACACAACGGGCAATACACTCTCGGGTCCGCAAGTGGATGGCGGCCAATACGCGCCCAGGTCCGGAGGATCGGGTAAGGGCGACATCTTCTACAACGCCAAATGGCAGATCAACGCCAACGCCCTCTACCAGCTCCCGATGGGGTTCGACGTCGGCGGTAATCTGTTCGGGCGGCAAGGATATGCGCGTCCGTTCTACCTGCGCCTGAGCGGCGGCCTCGACGGCAACATTCGTGTCCTTGCCACACCGGAGCTCGACACGAATCGATACCCGAACTTGTGGGATCTCGATCTGCGGATAGCGAAGAACATCAAGATCGCCGGCCCGCTGACGTTCAACATCGCCGCCGATGTCTTCAACGTCATCAACTCGAACACCGAGCTCGCGCGCGAACGTCGGCTCAACGCCTCGGCGTTCGGGAACCTGAACGAGATTCTTGCGCCGCGGATTCTGCGAATTACCGCGAGCATCAAGTTCTGATCGACCGCCGCATCTAGCGCGTTCGTCCTCACGCCCCGGGGCACAAACCCCGGGGCGTTTTCATTTCTCGCTACAATTCATTCGATGGCAAGGCCGACACGGATCGCAGTCATTGTTACTGTTGCTGCGGCGTGTCTCCTGGCGGCCGCCGCGTGGTGGTGGATGCCGCCTCGCACGGCGCCACACCCGAACCTGCTGCTCATCACAATCGACACACTGCGCGCCGATCACGTCGGCGCGTACGGCGCGACGACCGGGGCGACGCCGTCGCTCGACGACCTCTCCGCTGCCGGAGTTCGCTTCGACCAGGTCCAGACCGCCGTTCCACTCACCGGACCGTCGCACGCCACGATCCTCACGGGCCAATACCCGCCGGCACACGGCGTCCGCGGCAACGTCGTGTTCAGCCTCGGGTCGAAATACCCGACGCTGGCGGCGCTCTTGAAGCGGCAGGGCTACCAGACCGCCGCGTTCGTCGGCGCGTATCCGGTGGCCGCCGCGTTCGGCTTCGGGCAGGGTTTCGACACCTTCAACGAAGAGTTCCACGAAACGAGTCCAGGAGAGCCGGGCGCCGAGCGTCGCGCGAACAACGTTGCCGACGCCGCGCTCGGCTGGCTGGAATCCACCCCGAAAACGGAGGGCCGCTTCGCGCGGCCGCGTCCATTTTTTGCCTGGCTCCACTTTTACGATCCGCACGCGCCGTACACACCGCCGTCTCCGTATCGGGAGCGGTTTCCTGGAAGCCCCTACGACGGCGAGATCGCCTTTACCGACGCCCAGATCGGACGTGTGATCCAATGGCTGCGCGCGTCTGGCCATGACGCCGACACGGTGGTCGTCGTGCTCGCCGATCACGGCGAAGGGCTCGGCGACCATCACGAGCTGATGCACGCCGTGCTCGTCTATCAGTCGACGATGAGGGTTCCGCTGATCGTGAGCGGTCCCGGCGTGCCGCGCGGAGTTGTCGTGCCGACGCGTACCGCGACGCTCGATGTGTTGCCGACGGTGATGAACTTGCTCGGCTTCGAGTCGGATCGCACGTTGCTCGGCCGCGATCTGCGGCCGCTCATGAACGCGCGCGCGGTTTCTTCGGATCCGCTCTACGGCGAAAGCCTGTTCGGGCGTCTGAACTGCCATTGGGCGACGCTGCGAAGCTGGGTGAAGGACGACTGGAAGCTGATCATCGGCAGCGAGCCGGAGCTGTACAACCTTGCCGAGGATCCGCAGGAACAGCACGATCTCGCTCGCGCCGATCCGCAGCGCGTCACCCGCATGAGCGAGGACCTGCGGCGCGCGCTGCAGCGGATCGCGCCGGAAGGAGATCGAGCGCAGCCGAATCCCGTGACCGCCGAGCAGGAAGAACGGCTGCGTAGCCTCGGGTACACCGCGGGCTCTGGAGGCAGCGGACCGCTCGACGATCCGAAGCTGCCGAATCCCCGAACGCACGTCGAGCTCTACGATCGCCTTCAAGCGGCGACCGCCGTGCAGGGCGCGGCGCTGCCACAGGCGTTCGCCGAGGTGCAGGAGATCACGCGGATCGATCCGAACAATCCTTTTGCGTTCGGCACGCTGGCGTCGATGGCATATCGGTACGGCAGCCTCGTCGACGCGTCGCGCGCGTTTGCGCGCACGCTCGAGCTCGATCCCGATCGACCTGGCATTCGACAGAACTACGGCAAGCTGCTGGGGGAGCTGCACCGTTTCCCCGAGTCGGAACGCGAGCTCCGCATCGCGCTTGCCCAGACGACAGAGGACGATTCCCGAACGCGCGTGAATCTGGCCGAGACGCTGATCGCAATAAAGAACACCGGCGAGGCCGAGAAGCTCCTGTCCGAGGTCCTGTCGCGCGAGCCGAAGAATCCTGAAGCGCTGGGTGCGCGCGGTCGTCTGCTGCTCGCGCAAGGCCACACTTCGGAAGCGCTGGCATCACTCGAGCAGGCGACGACGACGTCGGATGCCGATCCCTTCATCGAGCTGGCAAGCGCTTGTCTGAGCGCGAATCGGATCGACAAGGGCCGCGACGCTGCCACTGAAGCACTGCGCCGCAGCCCCGGCCATCCGTGGGCGCTCGCACTGCTGGGACACGCGCTGATCGCCGACGGCCAGCGGCCGCAGGGTCTCGAGTACCTGCAGCGCGCGCTCGCGATTCGCCCGCGCCGTCCTGCGGTGTGGGAGGCTCTCGCCGCCGGATTCGAGGCGGCTGGAGAGAACAGCGTCGCCGCCCAATGCCGGCATGAATCAAAGGCGCTGACTGCCGCGAGATAGCGCTGAGCCGACTGCTAGCGAAACCTTGGATCGCGCGGGAACTTCTCGCGCGCGCGCGAGGCCCACTCGCGCGCGGCGGTCGCCTCTCCGAGCACCGTGAGCGTGTGCACGACGGTCCAGTACGTGTCGGCGGTAGGATTCGGCGTGCTCGCCACGAGCTCTGTCAGGACCGCGCGCGCTTGCGCGTCGTGGCCCTGCGATTTGTAGAGCGTGGCGAGGCCGACGCGCGCCTCCGGCGAATCTGGGATCACGGCGAGCTCCGCCTTGAATTCGTGCTCCGCCTCACGCTCCCGACCGGATCGCGCCAGGCAGTCTGCGAGCCCCGCATGAAGGTTTCGAACGACCGTGCGCGGCTCCAACCGCTTCGCGGCGATCGCGCGCTCGAAGTGACCGATGCCTTCATCGCAGCGACCCTGTTGTTGAGCGATGACGCCCAAAAGGTAATGGCTCATGTACCGGGAGGGATCGTGTTGCAGACTGCGCCGCGCGTCGGCGGCCGCCTCGTCTGTCCTCCCCGCATCCATCATGAGCTCGGCCAGAATCTCGTATCCCTGCGCCGGATCGCGCTGGCTTCCAAGCTCAGCATGCTGCCGCGCCAGCGCCGGCTGGCGTTCGAGCGCGTAGATCCGCGCGAGTGCGAGGTGCGAATCGGGCTTACCCGGATCGACGTCAATCGCTTTCAAGAATGCCGCGATCCCGTCTTTCGTGTTTCCGATGAGGATCAACGCCTTTGCAAGCGACTCCCACGCGTCCACCATCCGTGGATTGGCAGCAAGGATGTCCCGATACTGCTGGATCGCTTCGGCTGTTCGCCCGGCGCGGTCGGCGGCTAGCGCTTGCTTGAGCCGCTCGAACTCTGCGATGTGATCCTTTGGATCGGCGAGCGAGGAGGACGAGAGGGGTGCGCTCGACGAGCCGACGTAACCCAGCGCCTTGAGACGCTCGCGCACGTCGGCGGGGGCCCGTTCGGGTTCGGCCGCCTTCGCTCCGGCGGTGGTCTTTTCGATCCAGGCTGCGAGCGCTTTTGCCGCCGACGCCCTCTGCTCTGCGAGATTCCGACGCTCCGCCGGATCGCTCGACAGATCGTACAACTCGGGACGCGGCGCGCGAATGAACCGGAGCTTTTGATCTGTCGCGGCCGCGAGCTCGCTCCATCCGAGATGGAACCTCGGATACAGCGATTCAGAGTACACCGTTCGATCGACGGGTCTCCGTGCGGCGAGTGCCGGCCTCACGCTCTCGCCGTCCAGACTCGATGCATCGAGACCGACGAGATCGAGCAGGGTTGCCGCCACGTCGACGAGCCCGAGCGTGCCCGCGATGCGGCGTCCTCCGCCGGCCGCCGCGGGCAGCCTGAGGATCCACGGGACGTGGAGCGCTTCGCGGTAGAGAAGGATGCCGTGCTCGCTCTCACCGTGGTCTCCAAGTCCTTCGCCGTGGTCGGACACCACCGCAACGATTGCCCGGTCGAACCAGCCGCGGGCCCTGATCCGATCGAACAGCCGGCCGACGAGCTCGTCCGCGTACGCGATTTCGCCGTCGTACGCGTTGGCAAGCTGGTGTGATGGGGGCGGCGCATACGGTGTATGCGGTTCGTAAAGATGTAGAAAGGCGAACACCTTCGAGCCAGCCTGACGATCGATCCAGCCAGCAAGGGCATCGACGGTCGCGCGTCCGTCGCGCTGCGTGTCGGCCAGCGATTCCCCGTTTCCGGACATCTCGATCGCATCGTCGAAGAAGTCGAACCCCTCGCCGATTCCCGTCTGCCGGCGGAGAACGTATGCCGATACTGCGGCACCCGTGCTGTAGCCCGCCGATTTGAAGCGCGCCGCCAGCGTGCGGCCGGTTGGCTGCAGTGTGTACCCGAGGTTGTCGCGGACGCCGTGATGGATCGGCAGCAGACCCGTGAACAGCGATGCGTGAGAGGGAAGCGTCAGCGGCGCGTTGCTGTAGACATCCTCGAACACGAGCGCCTCACGGCCGAGGCGATCGAGTATCGGTGTCGAACCGTTGCGGTAACCGTACAGCGCGAGTCGGTCGGCGCGAAGTGTGTCGATTGAGATAAGGATGACGGGAGCGTCAGCATGCGTTTCGTTCAGCGAACGATCGTCGCGGCGTGAGCAACCCACCTGGACAATGAGCGCCAGTGCGAAAACGAACACGCGTCGCACTCGCGACTGCTGAGCGACCGCTTTTGGGTTTGGCATCCCTAGAATTGGATTCTGCACGAAACGCGACGCGGTCGCTCGCGTCGAACACCTCTTGACAAAAATCACGGGCGTTATCATCGAAATGGTGACTCAAAGAATTCAGTGGTCACCAGCCGGGCGCGCACATCGACGCTCGCCGTGATCTCGAACGCGATCGCCCGGAACGTATCGCTCCAAACGGTTAGAGGAGGAACCGACGACATGACTTCCGCAGTGCCCCGAGTGAGTGTACGAGCGATCCTATCTCTCGCCATGGCCACGGCGCTCGCCGCTGCGACGCCCGCGCTCGCTCAAGAGACTACTGGAACGATCAAAGGACGCGTCGTCGACGCCCAGGGTCTGGGAATCCCCGGCGCCAATGTCACGGTAACAGGTCCACAGGGCGCAAAGCTCGCGGTCACCGACACCGAAGGCCGATTCAACGTCCCATTTCTGACTCCTGGCGCCTACACCGTTCGCGGCGAGCTGCAAGGATTCAAAGCCGTCGAGCTGAGGAACGTGACGCTCAGTCTAGGACAGACCGTCGACTTACCCCTGAAGCTGGAAGTCGGCGGTCTCGCAGAGACCGTACAGGTAACCGGCACGTCGCCGATCGTCGACACGGCCACCACCACCACGGGCGCCGTGCTGGACGCGACCATGTTCACGCGCGTCCCTGTCGGTCGGCGCGTGAGCGACACGCTGTACATGGCGCCGGGCGTGAGCACCGGTGGCAGCGTCGGATCCGCAAACCCGTCGATATCCGGCGGCAGCGGCCTGGAGAACCAATACGTCATCGACGGCGTCAACGTCACGAATCAGGGCTATGGTGCGCTGGGATCCTATTCGATCGTATTCGGATCGCTGGGCAACGCGACGCCGTTCGACTTCGTGAAGGAAGTCCAGGTGAAGACCGGCGGCTACGAGGCGGAATTCGGCCAGGCCACGGGCGGCGTCGTGAATGTGCTCACCAAGAGCGGCACGAACGTGTTTCATGGGTCGGTCTTTGGCTACGCTCGGCCGTCGCAGCTAGAAGGGGACTGGACCCAGATCACGTCGCCGAACGGCACGATCAACACGAAATCGACCCACGTCAGCGATTTCGGCGCCGAGGCCGGCGGCCCCGTCTTGAGAAATCGCCTGTTTTTCTTCGGAGCCATTGACCCCTCGTGGGAAACACGGAGGTCGCTCGTGCCGCCGGGATTCCCGCTGCTCAGCACGTTCCCGGACGGCCTCGACCGCGACCGGCGGACGGTTTCGTACTCCGGCAAGGCGACGTACCAATTGGCCAGCTCGCACCGCTTCGACGCCTCGTTCTTCGGCGACCCGTCCAAAGGACTCAACGGGCCTCAGCGCGGAAGCACGCTCCTGAACAAGGACACATCGAGCTTCAGCTCGCTCACCTATGGAGGCCACAACCAGACCGTTCGCTACGACGGCGTGTTGTCGAGCAGGTTCCTCATCGAGGGGTTCTGGGCGCGCGCGTTGAACGACATCAACGAAGTGCCATCGGTCAACACGTGGCGCGTGACCGACCGAACGGTGACGCCGAACGCGATCTCTGGAGGCATCGGCTTCTACGAAGCGGGCAATCACAGCCTGAACAATCAGTTCGCGGTGAAGCTCACGAACCTCATCGGCACCCATCAGGTGAAATACGGCATCCAGTTCGACGATGTCACCTACAGCAATATCAATCAGCGGACGGGGCCGACGTTCACCGCTCCAGACGGCCGTACAACTGCCACCGGCGCACAGATTGACATCATTGCCGATCCGACCTTCGGCAAGATCTACCGTGTGACGCGCGCGAATTTCAACAGCGCGCGAACCACCGCGCAGAAATACGTCACATTCTTCGTGCAGGACTCGTGGAAGTTCGATCGCCTGACGCTCAATCCTGGCATCCGCTACGAGCAGGAAAAGATGGCGGGATCGATCATCACCGACTTCACGTTGAAGAACAACTGGGCGCCGCGGCTTGGGGCGACCTACGATCTCACCGGCGACGCCAGAACAAAGCTGTTCGGCAACTTCGGGGTGTTCTACGCGAGGATTCCCAACGATCTTGCGGCGCGAGCGCTGTCGGCAGACGACGGCACGCAGCGCGCCGACTATTTCGATGCAACCCTGACGCGCCCGATTCCCAACGGCACGCTGGCCGGCGGAGTGACCAATCACTTCCAACTCGCCGGCGTGGGCGCCGACGTCATCGACCCGAACGCGAAGCTCTCGTACATTCGCGAGTTCGTGGTCGGCATCGAGCGCGAGGTGATGGCAAACACCACTGTGGGGCTCCGGTACATCAACCGGCGGATTCCGCGGGTACTCGAGGACGTCGCGAATTGCCCCATGGTGGCGTACGAGTTCTCGTCCGCGACCTCCGCAGTGTGCGGCACCGTGGAGTACATCCTCACGAATCCGTCGAGCGCGACGCCGATCAACCCGGCGCTGCTTGCGATCGCGCCGCAGTTCAGCGGCGTGAGCTTCGACAACCCGGTTCACAAGTACGACGCCGTCGAGTTCACCGTGAATCGCAGGATGACGAACAACTGGTCGGCGGTCGCGTCGTATCGATGGTCGCGCCTCCGGGGCAACTTCGAGGGCTTCTATCGGGACGACAACGGCCAGTCGGATCCCGGCATCTCGTCGTTGTACGACTTCCCGACGAACGATCCAACCTACGTGCCGTTCTACGGCGGCGGTGCTGCCGCCGGCGACATCCGCTTCCTCGGCGACGCGAACGGAATCCTGCCACTCGATCGGCCGCATCAGGGGAAGATTTTCGGCAACTACGCGTTCCCGTGGGGCCTGAATCTCGGCGTCGGCTTCAATGTCTCGTCCGGCAAACCACTCACGCCGCTGGCTCCAAACCCGAACTATTCGAATGGCGGTGAAATCCCGGTCGGGCCGCGAGGATCGGGCATCCAGACGGCGAACGGCTTCAAGACACGAACACCAGTGCAGAGTCAGGTGGACTTCCAGGGGGCGTACGACCTCAAGCTCGGAGGCGCCCGCCGCGTGTCGCTCATGGCCGACATCTTCAACCTGTTCAACCAGCAGACGGTCCTCGATTACGACAACTGGACCGAGGAGTCGTTCGGCGCCGGCGCGAACCCGAATGCTGGTCTGCCCACATCGAGCGTGTTCGCGGGCAATCCGCCCCAGATTCAGACGCCGCGGCAGGTTCGCGTGGGCGTGCGGCTGTCGTTCTAAAGCAGCAGCCCTGAAGGGGTGATCCCTGAAGGGCTGCGCTACAACGTCCCGGTTCAAAGTGGACCTAAGGAAGGTGTCGCTGCTCCAGCGCGGATAGCCCTCAGGATGCGTCGGCACCCCGGCTATGATTGAAGGTTCGGAGGTGTCGGCGGATGATCAGACCGTTCGGGTGGCGCGCAGCGTTGCTGCTGGCGCTTGTGTTCAGTGGCGGAATGGCGCGCCCGGCGGCGCAGGCGTTTCTCGGCCGTATCGACGTCACCGTCAAGGATGCATCAGGCAATTCACTGCCGGGTGCCAGGCTCACGCTGAGTGCTCCAGTCGATGCGGTACAGACCGCCGACTCGCGAGGTGAAGCGCATTTCCTCAATGTCCCAGTCGAGTCGTACTCTCTCACAGGCACGCTGACCGGCTTCACCTCGGCGACAGCCGACAAGGTGCAAGTCGTGGCAGGCGCCCCGACAGCCGTCGTTCTCACGCTCCGTCCGGCCGCAGCGTCGCAGGAATCGATTCCAGCGGCCACCGCGATCCTCGTCGACTCAGCGCGGCCGACGGTGACGACGCGTGTGTCACCCGAGCGATTCCAGGACATCCCCAACCCCCGTGATGTCTGGGCGTGGCTGCCGGCCGTCGCGACCGTGTTCACGGATCGGGTGAACGTTGGCGGCGCGGAGTCGGGCCATCAGTCGGTGTTCGCGGCCAAGGGCGCCCAGCCTGGCGACAACGGCTGGTCGCTGGACGGCGTGCCAGTTACCGACATGAGCACAGCGGGAGCCTCCACGTTTTTCTACGACGTCGACGGCCTCGCTGAAATGGCGGTGACAACGGGAGGCGCCGATGCGCGGAATGCGACCGGCGGCGTGCAATCACACATGGTCCTCAAGAGCGGCGGGGCTGCGCCGCATGGGGGCGTTCACTACTATTTCGAGAACGATCGCCTGCAGACCGTGAACATTTCGGATGCGCTTGCACTGGCGCTCGCGGCGCCGACCGGCAACAGCAACCGGATGGACAGCTACAACGACCTCGGATTCGATCTCGGCGGTCCGCTATTGCAGAACCACGTCTGGATTTGGGGCTCGCTCAACACCTCGAACGTGACGGCGCTGACCTTCAACGATCTCACCGACGAGACGAAAAACAAAACGTACGCGCTCAAAGCAGACGGCATCCTGACGAAGGCGATTCGCGGCAACTTCACGTTCTTCGAGAACGCGAGAACCGAAAACGGGCGCGGCGCCGGTCCGTTGCGCGCCGCGGAAGCGGCGTGGAACGAAACGGATCCTGCAAGGTATTACAAAGGTGAAGGGCGATTCATCATCGGCCCGAAGATCGTCGCCACGGCCAGGGGCGCCTCCATCACTCACGCCTTCACGCTGACGCCGGCGGGGGGAATCACCGCCAACTATTACATCGACGATGGCGGCACGGCCCGCAACTCGTATTACGAATTTCAAACGACGCGGCCGCAGCGGTACGGCGCCGCGGACGCGACCGCGATACAGGGCGTTCACGCCATCGACGCCGGTTTCTCGTACCGCAACACGCCGGTCGACAACCTGACGACGTATCCTGGCAACCACATCGTCACAGTCTGGAACGGCTATCCAAATCTGATCGGGCAAGCGACGCGCGACGTCCACCAGAACACCGACGCTCGATATATCAGCGGCTACGCTCGAGATACGCTCTCGCTGAATCGCCTGACAGTGACCGCCGGTGTCCGGTTCGATCGGCAGTCTTCGTCGTTGAAGATCGCGTCGGTGCCGGCGGTGGCCGGCTTTGAATCGCTGCTTCCCGCTGTCACTGCGGCGGCGCGCAGCGAGGTGTTCGCGTGGACGAACCTCGTGCCACGAGCGGCTGCGGCGTACTCAGTCGGCGGCGCACATCCGATCATCGCGCACGGCAGCTACGCGTTGTTCGCGTCGCAGCTCCCGGCAACGCAGGCGGCGTTTGCGTCGCCGATTCAGAACGCCTTCGTCACCTATGCCGGAGTGGATAAGAACGAGGACGGCCTTGCGCAGGTCAGCGAGCTATCGACAGCGCAGCCACGCAGTGCGATCGGCTTCGACATCAGGAACCCGACGAGCACAGCGTCGGTGAACCGCGTCGGCGACACGCACGCGCCGCTGACCCACGAGTGGACAGCCGGCGTCGACGCGGAGCTTCCCGGACATATCTCGCTCAGTGGCACGCTCACGTACCGGAAGATGGTGGATCTGCTCTGGTCGCCGCTCGTCGGCGTCCGGGCGGCGCAGTACGTCCAAACCGGTACGCTGAGCGGCACGCTGCCGGCAGTCGGATCGTTCAACGTTCCGCTCTACGCGCCGAAGACAGGCTCAGTCCCCGCCGGCGGTGGATTGGAATCGGTGAACCGCAGCGGGTATCACCAGACGTACGTAGGCTTCGAGGTCGGCGCAACAAAACGGCTGTCGAATCGCTGGATGGCGCACTTCGCGTTGTCGACCAACGAATGGCGCGAGTACTTCGACGATCCGTCTCTCTCGATCGTCGACCCGACGAAGGCACCAGCGCCGTCCGCGCTGCGGCCGTTTGCCGGCCCCCAAATCAACGACGGGGCCGTGGTGCAGCTCGCTCCTGGAACTGCGAACAGCAGCGTCTATATGGTCGCACCGAAGTATCAGTTGAGCGCGGACGGCTTACTCAACCTTCCGTTCGGCGTCGACGTGGCAGGCAGTCTCGTGGCGCGTCAGGGCTACAGCCAGCCGTTCTATCGGAGCAACGTCGACACCGGCGATCCACTTGGTCTCAAGACGGTGCTCCTCACGTCGGCCGTGGATGCCTTTCGGCTACCGGCGGTCACACTCCTCAACGCGCGCCTCGAGAAGAAGTTCACCTTCGGCACGGCAAAGGCCGCGATTGATTTCGACCTGTTCAACGCCCTGAACGCCGACACGGTCCTCGGACGACAGTACGATGCACGGCTGACCGGTGCGACCGGCCTTGGTCAGGTCTTGGAGATCATGAACCCGAGAATCGCCCGCCTCGGATTTCGGTTGGTGTTCTGAATCCAATACGACCACGAAGACACCCGGTTTTTCTTCGAACTTTACTTTCGTGACCTCGTGTCTTCGTGGTCGCCTTTCCTTCTCGACGCGTCGAGGGCGCGGCGCCCTTCTGCACGTACGGCCTCGGCCTGTTTCCGGTCGCCGAATGTCGTCAGCAGTCGGGCGGCGAGGGCGTGGGCGTCCGGCGTCGGCGCATCGCGGAGCATGTCCTGCACCGCCGCTGCCGCCTCGTCGGAACGGCCGACGCCGTGATACAGCATCGCGAGACCGCTGTGGGCGCGGAGGTTCTGGGGGAACGACCGAAGCTCCTCGACGAATTCCGCCTCTGCCTCGGCCCGGCGGTCCAGACGCACGAGCGTATCGGCCGTGTAGAAGTGAAGATCGGCCATCGAAGGCGCGCCTGGTTTCTGCAGTTCTGCAGTCGCCTGCTCGAAGAAGGGCAGCGCCTCTTCATAGTTGCCTTCGTCGTACATCGACCGGCCCTCTATGTACAGCGGAAGCGGGAAGGCGGGATCGGACTGGCGCGCCAGCAACGCTTCCTCCCGCGCCTTCGCGAGATCGTGCCTCGCCAGAGCGATCCGCGCGAGCACTTCGTGCGCCGATGCGCGCGCCCGGCGGTCGCGTTCGGGTGCCACCTGCGCGGCGAGCGTCGCCTGCGCGTGCGCTTCATCGAACCTCTTCAGCTTGAACAGCGCCGCCGCCGCGCCGAGATAGGCGGCCGGATCCTGCGGTTGCAGTCCGATCCAGTGCCAACACGCATTCAGCGCTTCGTCCTGACGATCGATTCGGCCGGCGATGGTGTTGAGCAGACTCCAGGCTTCGGCCATCGCCGGGTCGTCGCGCAGGATTGTCTGCAACGGCGGGATCGCCTCAGACCATTTGCCCTGTTCAGCAAGATTGGCTGCAGTCCGGTAGGCATTGACGATTCCGCTCTTGTCCCGGACATCCGGCTCCGCGTCGAGGGCCGCGACCGCAGCCTCTTGTCCTGAGCTCGTCGCCCCACGACCTTGCTCCGGGCGACTCTGAGGTCCTCGAAGGGTCGAAGGGACGGCGGGAACAAGGCGTTCGAGCGCTGCGCGCAATTCCTGCCGCGGTTTGAGCCGATCGACCGCGAGATTCACCCGCTCGCGCGCGTCGTGTTTCAGATCGTACAGCTCCTCGTCCGCGGCTTTGATGTACTGATGCTGATCGTCGGTGAGCGCCGTCAACGCGGCCCAGCCGAAATGAATCTGGCCGTATAGCGCCTCGGAATACACGGCCAGCGGGCCGTGTTGGCCGGTCCCGTCGAGCAGCGGCTTGAGCGACCGCCCGCGAAGCCCCCACGGGATCGGCGCCTTCACGAGGTCGAGAATCGTCGGCACGAGATCGATGTGCTGCACGACGTCGGCGACGCGGCGGCCAGGACTGGTGTTGCTCTCCTGCTTGATGATCAGCGGCACGTGAATCGCCTCGCGGTAGACGAAGAGGCCGTGCTCATCTTCACCATGGTCGCCCAGCCCTTCGCCGTGATCGGAGAGCAGAACGATCGTCGACTTGTCGTACAGCTGGTGCGACTTCAGGTACTTCATCAGCCTGCCGACGATTTCGTCGGCGTAGGCGATTTCCCCGTCGTACGGGGCGTACTCGGAAAAGCGATCGGGCGGCGCGTACGGAGCGTGCGGCTCGTCGATATGCAGGAAGAGAAAGGCGCGGCTGGAACCGTGCGACGCGAGCCACCGCTCCGCGATCTTCTCGGACTCGGTGCCGTCTCGCGACCCAGCCTTCAAGTGCGCGTCGAAGAACTCGAATCCGCGGCTGATGCCCGTTTCCTTGCGAAGCAGATGCGTAGACACCACGGCGGCCGTTGCATACCCGCGATCGCGGAGCATCTGCGGCAACAGCCGCTCCGACGCCTTGGTGGCGCCGTCATCGTCTCGTACGCCGTTCTCGAACGGCAGGCGACCAGACAGAAGTGCCGCGTGAGCCGGCAGCGTTTGTGGTGAATGCGAGTATGCCCGCTCGAACACCACGCCGTCTGCCGCGAGCGCGTCGATGGCCGGCGTCCGCACCCTGGTGTAGCCGTAGGGCGGCAGGTGATCGGCCCGCAGCGTGTCGATCGAGATCATGACGATCGGTCCGCTGACCGGTGCCGACGCGCGAGCGTACCGCCAGCCGCCGACCGCGGCCAGCGCCGTACAGAGTCCTGCCAGAAAGAGGATGAACGTGAAACGGAAGGGACGGGACACGGCCAAGTACTCAGGTGCTGGGTGCTAGGTGCTGGGTGCTGGGTGCTCGGTTCTGCGCTCCATTGTTTATTTCTTCAGTTGTTCGATGAGCTGCTTCGCCGCCGCCGCCTCCGGCGAGGTCGGGTCGACGGAGACCAGTTTTTGCGCCAGCTTCAGCGCGCCGGCGTTGTCGCCCTTGTTGAGCGCGACGAAAGCGAGCTTGAGCAGCGGCTTGCCCCACGTGGCATCGACGTCCGAGGCCTTCTGATACCACTTGGCCGCCTCGTCTGCCTGCCCTTTGGCGAACTTCACCTCGCCGAGGTTGTAGAACACTTCGCGGGTCGCACCCGCGCCCTCGGCCGCCTTTCCCAGCGTGTCTTCTGCCGCCTGCAAATCGCCCTTCTCGAGGTTCGTCATACCGATGCCGACCTTCGCCTTGTCGTTGTTCGGATCGGCCTTCAGCAGATCGTTGTACGCGGCGATCGCGTTGTCGTACTCCTTCTTGTTCCGGTACGCCGCCGCGATTTGCAGATTGATGACGCTGAGCGAGGGCGCTTTCGTCATGATCGCTCGATAGGCGGCGATCGACTCGTCCCACTTCTGGCTGTTGTAGAGCAGATCGGCCGCCGCGAGATCGGCCTGCAGATCCTTCGCGGCGATTCCGCCGAGCGCGCTTCCCGCGGCCGCCGCTCCTCCGCCCTTCCTGAGCGTGAATGTGAGCGGCGGATTGGGTGCGCCGATCGTCGCGACAGGCATCTTGCCCATTTCGGGCGCGAAGCCCGGAGCCTGCGCCGTGAAGGTCCACGGGCCGGTCTTCAGTCCGATGATCGAGAAGCGGCCTTTGTCGTCGGTCGTCGCGGTAAAGCTGCTCGGTGAGGCGTTCGGATTCTCCGCCGTGATCGTGGCGCCTTTTATCGGTTGACCGGCTTCGTCCTTGACGATGCCGCCGACGCGGCCCGTTTGAGCAGAAGCGTCGCCGGCCAACGCCACCACGCAGAGCGCAGCCAGCACGCCTCGGAATAGATGAAGACCGTGACGCATGCTCGAAACCCCCTAAAAAACCAGTATATATTGAATCGCGTGAATCGACGCTTAGCGGTGCTCGCTCTCGCGGCCGCTTCCTCCGCGCAAACGCCATTGCCGCGCGCTGAATCACCGGCGGCGTTCTCGCCGATTGCGCCGATCGTCGAGGCCGCGCTCGCGCGCCACGAGCTTCCCGGTGCGGTCGTCGTTGCAGGGCGCGGCGATACGATCGCGTATCATCGCGCGTTCGGTCAGCGGGTCGTCGGGCCGAACGCCGAGGCGATGACCGAAGACACGATCTTCGACCTCGCCTCGCTGACCAAAGTCGTCGCGACGACGACGAGTGTGATGAAGCTGATCGAGGAGGGCCGGATCCGTTTGAGCGATCCGGTCGCGTCGTTCATCACGGAATTCGGCAAATACGGGAAGGCCGGCATCACGATCCGGCATCTGCTCACACACACCTCTGGACTGCGCCCCGATCTGGAGCTCGAGGTCGAGTTCAGCGGCTCGGACGAAGCGATCCGTCGCGCCATCGAGGAAGTGCCGACCGCTCCGCCCGGCGAGCGATTCATCTACAGCGACATCAACTTCTTCCTGCTGGGCGACATCGTGCGCCGCGTGAGCGGCGAGCGCCTCGATCGTTACGCGAAGCGGCAGATTTTCGATCCGCTTCGCATGAACGACACCGGGTTCCTGCCGGCAGAGTCGTTGCGACCGCGAATTGCGCCAACCGAACGGTGTCGAACGCTCGCGTGGCCCTGCGGTTCCTCGACGTCGGGTGGCAGCCCCGAACTGCCGTTCCTCCGCGGCGTCGTGCATGATCCGACGGCGCGCCGGATGGATGGCGTCGCCGGACATGCGGGACTCTTCAGTACGGCGGCGGATCTGTCGCGATTCTGCCGCATGCTGCTCGGCGGTGGACGCCTGGACGAGGCGCGGATTCTGTCGGCGGCCACGGTCGCGCGCATGATCGCACCCTCGACGCCGCCCACGATGCGCGACGTGCGCGGCCTCGGCTGGGACATCGACTCCTCATACTCCGCGAATCGGGGCGAGCTGTTTCCGATCGGATCGTTTGGACACACGGGTTTCACCGGAACATCTCTCTGGCTCGATCCGGGCAGCAGGAGCTATGTCGTGTTCCTGTCGAATCGCGTCCACCCGGACGGGAAGGGAGATGTCAACGCGCTTCGAGGCAAGGTCGCGACCGTGGTTGCGGCCGCGCTCTTGCCAGAAACGGACGTGGCGCGCACCTCTCAGGCCCGCGAGTACGCCGTACGCGGGGCTGCCGTCGCCGCGGCGCAACCGGCGCCCGCGCCTCGTGCTGCGGTCCTGACCGGCATCGACGTTCTCGAGGCGGAGGGCTTTGCGCTCCTGCGCGGCAAGAAGGTGGGCCTTCTGACGAATCAGACCGGCCGATCTCGAAATGGTGTCAGCACCATCGACGTCCTGATGAGAGCGAAAGAGGTGACGCTCGTTTCGCTCTTCAGCCCCGAGCACGGGATTCGCGGCCTGGCCGATGACCGCGTCGCTTCGTCGCGTGACGAAGCGACCGGCCTGCCCATCCATTCGCTGTACGACACGACCCGGCGGCCGACGGATGCAATGCTGACGGGAATCGACACGCTGGTCGTCGATCTCCAGGACATCGGGGCGCGCTTCTACACGTACCCGGCGACCACGGCGTACATTCTCGAGGAAGCCGCCAAACGGCAGATTCGGGTCGTCGTGCTCGATCGGCCCAATCCAATCGACGGCTTCGATATCGAGGGCCCGGTCCAGGATGCGTCGGCGATCGGCTTCACCGGCTACTGGCCGATGCCAATCCGCCACGGGCTCACGCTCGGAGAGCTCGCGCGTCTCTTCAACGGCGAGAAATCGATCGGCGCCGACCTGACGGTCGTGGCGATGAAGAACTGGCGCCGCGACGACTGGTTCGACGCCACCGGACTTGCCTGGGCAAACCCGTCGCCGAACATGCGGAATATGGTGGCCGCGACGGTGTATCCCGGCATCGGTGCGTTGGAAGGGACCAACCTCTCGGTCGGCAGAGGCACCGACACGCCGTTCGAGCAGATCGGCGCGCCCTGGATCGACGGCCCCGCGCTGGCCCAAGCGCTGAACGCGCGAAACCTGCCCGGGATACGCTTTTATCCGGTGACGTTCACGCCGTCTGCTGGCGCGAAGCTTGGCGGCCAGCCGTGCCACGGCGTGTTCATGATCGTGACCGATCGAGATCGGTTGAGGCCGGTTCGCGCCGGCCTCGAGATCGCCACCGTGCTGTCGAAACATCACGGTGCGCAGTTCAGGCTGGAAGATGCCGCCACGCTGTTCGGATCGAAAGCGACGCTGGAAAAGATCCGGGCAGGTGTCGAACCTGCGACGATCGCGGCCGGCTGGGTCGCCGACGAAGCGAAATGGCGTCTGACCCGCGCGAAATACCTGTTGTATTAGGTCGCCAGCTTCTTCCGCGCGCGGCCGCGATATTCACCGACCCGCCACTCGACGATGCCGATCAGGCAATAGAGGTAGCCGGCAATGCCCACCAGGTTCGGGGCCACGCGCCCGAGCACGAGCGCCACGACGACCGAGAGGACGCCGACGCCTGCCACGCCGACGTTGCTGTAGATCTGCGCGCGAGTGTCGAGCGTCTCGATTGGCGAGAGTTCCAGCGTTCGGCGCTCGCGATAGGCGTGGCTGTACAACAGCGCGAGGATGCCGAATACCGCCACGACGCCGGCGCCATAGACCACGAACAGCGTCGGCACCTGCGCGAGGGTGATCATGTCGTTCGTAACAGCCCTGCCTTCCAGCTGCGTGAACACGAGCGACCAGACGAACTTCAGCGGGTACGTGTAGAACAGCACGACGAACAGCAGAACGCCGGTCAGCGAGACGACGTACGCGTCTTCGAGGTCGTACGTGCGGAAGAACTTGTAATGCCGCCACCAGACCTGAAAGATGAGCGCGAACCCGATGGCAAACGCAGGAAAGCCCCGAATCACTTCCATCAGCTCGTGATACGTCTTCGGGACTTCCAGCGACACGACGAGGAGCGTGATCGCGAAGGCGAACACGGCATCGCTGAACCCCTCGACGCGCGACACCTCGCGGCGATCATGCTCGCTCCTGGAGGTCCGAGGCACGGGGCGATTCTAATCGGGTCACTGGGGAATTGGGTAATCGAGTAATTGGGTAATCGAGTAATGGCAATCACTCAAGACCCAACTATCCACTTATCCACTTGCCCGGTTCAAAGCAACCAGGTCGGCTGGTACAACAGGACGTACACGAGGACGCCGGTAATGGACACGTAGAGCCACACCGGAAACGTCCAGCGCGCGATACGACGATGCTGCGGATATCGTGCTTTGAGGCCGCGCGAAAGCGTGACGAGCGCGAGGGGCACGACGGTCGCCGCGAGCGTGACGTGCGTGATCAGAATAGTGAAATAGAGCGGCCGGACGAAGCCCTGGCGGGTGAACGGCACCGATCCCACCTGCGCGTGGTAGACGAGATAGCACACCAGGAACAACGAGGAGGTCGCGAACGCTGCGATCATGAATCGGCGGTGCTGCTCGATGCGGCGAGCGCGAATGTGCGCGTACGCAACGAGCAGCAGAACACCGGAGATCGCATTCAGGCTGGCGTTCACCGCGGGAAGGTCGTGGAGGGACATGGGGGTCAACTTTCAGGTTTCAACGCTCAACTTTCAACGCTCAACTTTCAACTTTCAACGCTCAACTGTCAGTCGCATCCGGGCGCTGATGGCTGATAGCTACGCCTTTCCGAGAATCATGACGGTCCAGAGCAGCGGCAGGTACGTGATTGAGCCCACGAACAGCGCGCGCGCCGATCTGTCGCTCCGGGTCATCGCAAACTGCAGTGCGAGCGCCAGCTGCAGCAGCCCGAGCAGGAGCACCACGGCAAACGACAGGCCCCAGGTTATCGACGCGAGGCTGACGGGTATCAACGCCGCAGCGAACAGCACCGCCTGCCGCCCGGATCGCAAGCCGCCCGGATCGATCACCGACAGCATCGGGAAGCCCGCCTTGCCGTAGTCGTCGCGATACAGCCAGGCGATCGCCATGAAATGCGGAATCTGCCAGAGGAACACGACGGCGAACAGCGTTGCGCCGCCGACGGCGATGCTGCCGTGCGATGCCGTCCACCCGATGAGCGCTGGCAGCGCGCCGGGAACGGCGCCGACGAGCGTCGCGAGCGGCGTCCGGCGCTTCATCGGCGTGTACACCACGAGATAGATCGTCAACGTCGCGAGCGCGAGCACCGCGGAAAGCACATTCGCGCGCAATGCCAGGATCATCAGCCCGGCAATCGACAGGCCGAATCCGAACAGACGTGCGTCGGCAGGCGCGATGCGCCCGTCCGGCAGCGGGCGAAGGCGCGTGCGCCGCATCAGCGCATCGGTGTCGCGCTCGTAGAGCTGATTGAGCACCGCCGCGCCGCCCGCGACGAAGGCGGTGCCGATCACCGCCTGCGCCATCAGAGACAGATCCAGGGTATGTGGCCCGCCGAGGTAGTACCCCGCCGCGCTCGTCGCGACCACCAGGACATTCAGCCGCGGTTTGGCGAGCTGGACGTAGTCCGCCACCGAGCTGCCGGCACGGCGCTCGATCGTCAGCGGCGCGGACGCGGCCTCTTTCATGCCCGAGCCCCGTCATCGCGGACTGCCGATTGCGGAGTGCGGAATGCGGATTGATCGTCGGATTGATTGCTTGATTGATTGTCGGTTTGAATCCGCGATCCGCACTCCGCAAGCCGGAATCTGATCCGCCAGCTTCTCAGCGTCAGCACGAGCGACGTCGTCAGAACCAGCGCGCCGCCGACGACGTGCAGGCTGTTGATGAGGACGTCGCGCCGGCTGATGATCGTGAGGGCGCCGAGCGTGATCTGAATGACGACGAGAAAAATGATGAGCGTCGCCGGACGCGCGAGCTCCGGCCGATCCTGATGACGCAGCCACACGTAGATCGACGTGCCGACGACCGTGCCTGCGACAATCAGCGCCCCGACGCGGTGCGCGAAATGGATCGCGATGGCGCTGTTCCAGTGATCTGGAACCACCCGACCGAACATCCAGGGGAAATCTGGAATCGCAAGCCCCGCGCCGGTGTGGCGCATCGCGGCGCCGATCAGAATCTGCGCATAAATGAAGACGGTGGCGGTGGTGGCGGCGCGGCGGAGAGTCCGATCATCAACGCTGGAACCCGTCCCCGAATCAGCACCTTGATATCCCGCAATCCAACCGGGCGATGTGAACAGCGCGATCGCGATCGTCATGCACAAGAAGATCTCGGCCAGGCCGGCGTGCGCGGTGGAGACCGGCGCGGGAAGAAAAAACAGGACCGTCAGGCCGCCAAGGATCCCTTGCGCAACGACCGACGCCAGCGCGCCGAGCGTGAACCACCGCAGCCAGCGCCGCGAGTCGGCGATCCAGATCCACGCGGCGAGGATGATCGTGAGAAATCCAACGGCGCTCGCGATCAGCCGATGGCCATGCTCGTAGAAGATTCCTCCCACCCACTTCGACGGCGGGAAGGTGAACATGTTCCACCCGTACGACGTTGGCCAGTCGGGCACCGAAAGCCCCGAATCGGTGCTGGTGACGAAGCTGCCCGCGAGAATCAGCAGGACGGTACTGGCGGCGACGTAGCGGGAGAATCTGTGGAGCATCTCAGAGGCAGGTAGGCCAGGTAGGTCAGGTAGGCCGGTGGGTTGGCCAGGTGGGGACCTACCAGACCCACCTGACCCACCCGACCTGCTCGACCCTTAATTGTTCGTCGTCACCGCCGGAGCCTTGAACGTGAACGCGATTTCCTTTGTTTCCTTCTG
>Ga0114129_10003300_pt1 | contig 22656 bp, 16 predicted proteins | sample RhiMetdeltSRZDD1_FD_80071 | JGI IMG/M metagenome (GOLD analysis project Ga0114129, IMG submission 80071) | Populus rhizosphere microbial communities from Tennessee, USA - Rhizosphere MetaG P. deltoides SRZDD1 (version 2) (version 2) | ecosystem: Host-associated > Plants > Roots > Rhizosphere >... | reverse complement strand
TTCGGGTCTCCCAAATTTTGTCGAGGACACCGAAGTTGTGCCCGAAGAGCAGTTCATTGGGAATATCAAGATTTGGCTCGCCAGTCACTCCAGGGAACGTGTAGTGCCGGCGCGCATACTGGACAAGCGCCGTGTTTACGACATTGCTGCCGAGTTGCGACGTGAGGGTGCCGGCCAAGGACTGGTCACGTACGAAGACATTGTGCCCGCTGCTCGGAGCACCGATGCCGCCGCCGTCCAGCGTGTTTCCCACGAGTTGGTTTAAATCGCGTCCGTCCTCGATGTTGTATCGCACTGTCAGCTGATGGCGAGTGCTTAGTTGGTGATCGAGTCTGGCAAAGCCGTAATCATTGTCTTTGGTTTTCAAGATATCGAGTTTCTCGGGGGCAATTCCGAGCGCGGCCTTCGAGTCATTGATCAGCCCGATGTTGTTGATAAGCACGCCTGGATACGTCGGCGACTCACCGCGCCGCTGTCCTTCATAGTTGATGAAGAAGAACGTGTTGTCTTTCTTGATGGGACCACCAAGCGTGGCGCCGAATTGGTTTTGGCGCAGGACGTTCGGTTGAGACTCCGGCTGCAGCAGCGATCGAGCGTTTAACGAATTATTTTGAAAGTAATTGTAGACGGACCCATGGAGGCTATTGGTGCCCGTCTTCGTAACGATATTCACGATGCCGCCCAAGGCGCGGCCGTACTCTGCACCGAAACTGTTGTTCACCACCCGGAACTCCTGCACGGCTTCCTGCGGCGGAGTGGCGCGTTGTGAGCCTGTTGCCGTGTTGATGTTGTCGGCCCCATCGACGGTGACTTGATTGCTGAGATCGCGCATCCCTGCAAACGAAACGCGGCTTACTTCGAATTCGGTAATTGTTGATCCGACGCTGGTTCGGCCCGTTGTTACACCCGGGGTTAACAGTGCAAAGTCGGTAAACAGGCGACCGCTGATCGGCAAATTCTGAATTTGCTTCGTGTCAATCACGTTGCTGAGTTCGGTCCGGGTTGGCTCGATCGCGGGCGTCTCGACGGCAACCTCGACCAGTTGATTAACGCCTTGCACCGCCAGCGTTACATCAAGAGTTGCCGTTTGTCCCACTGTCAATTGAATGTTCGATTGCATGAATGGTTGGAAACCGGTGTACGTCACATTCAATTCATAAGCTCCGGGGGGAAGATTGGGAACGATGTAATATCCCGAGGCGTCTGAGTTTGACATGTATGTACGGTTGGTATCGACATTGCGCAGGCTTACACTAGCATTCGCTACCACGCTGCCACTGGAATCTCGTACTGTTCCGTTTAGCTGCGCGACTGTAATCACCGCTTGAGCGAATGCAGAATTCGCGAACAACATCAGAACAACGCAGGTCAGTAAGACGATTGTTGGGTAAGCGAACAACGGGCGCTTCATATTCATCTCCTCTCATAGAAATGCAGCGATCGAGTGCGGCGGGCGACGAAAAAACGCAGCACAACAACTAGCCACTAAGAGGGACAAGAATAAGCCTTCGCGGAGATAACATCGACAAAAACCGTCTCCGGTCCAGTCACGCCTTTCCGAGGGCTGCGTGGGCCCACCCGAAGCGGCTTCGCCCGCCGTTTGCCTAAATGCTCCTTAGAGCTCGAGGTTGCAAAGCAAACGCCTGCAAAACGCCTGGTTCTAGACCTCGAATGAATTCCCGCCGCCCTCGCCCCTTGACGCAACCAGGAAATGTCGTCAATATCAGGGATGCATTTTTGTGCACGCCGAGTCCGCAGGAAGTAGAGGATCTGATTATGAGTGCACTACTCGATCGACTTTCCACACATCTTTTTTCAGCCGTGCGGGTTATCGGCGTCGTGGTTGTGTTGCTGTGTGTCAGCGCAAACGCGCAGACTCAGCATCTCCGCCTGGTTTCCACTCCGTGGTCGCCGTTTACGAACAGCCAGGGTAAGGCGCGGTTCGCTCTCGATCTCGTCCACTCCGCGCTTCAACGAATCGGTATCACTGCAGAGACCACCATCGTAGAGGAGTCGCGGTTAACCCCGGCTTTGCTGAATAAGGAGTTTGATGGGAGTGCGGCGCTTTGGACAGAGCAACAACGGGAGCGCGTGCTCCTTTACTCGCAGCCCTATATGGAAAACCGCTTGATACTTGTCGGGTCAAAGAACAGCGATGTCTCCGCGACGAGCCTCAGCGCGCTGAAGGGAAGAAAGATCGCAATCGTTGAGGGATATGCCTACGGGGACGATGTCAAGATTGGAAACAACGAACCCACTTACGTTTTAACGCGCGGTGAAGAGGATAGTGTAGCGAAGGTTCTGAATGGCGACGTCGACTATACATTGATGGATCAATTGGTCGTCGAGTACCTCATTTCCAACTACGGTTCGGATGCCCGAGCGCGGCTGGCTTTCGGTTCCGCACCGCTCATTAAGCGGTCGCTTCATTTCGCCATCCGTCGTGATTTTCCGGATGCCGCATCCATCATCAGTCGATTTAATGCCGAACTCCGCAAGATGATAGTCGATAAAAGTTACAATCGCCTTCTTCACCTGGAGTGGATCGAGGCTGACGTCGACGGGGACGGAAAGGTCGAATACGTGCCTCTTACCGACAGGCCTGGTCCCAACGCCCCAGAACACGGATACGAACTCTTTTCCCGCAGCCGAGACGTCAGGGAGCCCCAGCCGAGCTCCAACTCAAAAGCCCGCTTTTATTTTGGAGGTAAGGTTTACCAAGGTTGGCAGAGCGTACCGGATGTTTACAAGAACCCGGAGCCAGGCAATCCCCGCTCGCAAGGCTCGACAATCACCTTCTTCCACTTTACGTTCTGATGCGAATACGCTGCTGATCGGCACATGCAGGGCATGTGCCGATCAGTCCTCATTTACGTCCATGACCCATACGTCACCGACGTCGTCGCGCCATGGAAAGTACAGGTACTTTCCATCGGTGGAAGGCGACTGGAACCCCAGGCTTCCGCGACGGCCCGAAAGGTTCGTAACAGCAAACTCTCGATGATCTTTCAGTGAAAGTGCCCAGATGTTACCTGCTCGTTCGTCTGCGCCCATAAAGTAAATTCGTTTTCCATCGCGGGACCACTGCAATGTTCCCACGGGGCCCGTCGTGAGCCGCTGCGACTCTCCCCCTTGTGCGGGCACGAGACGGATCTGACTTCCTTCAGGCCTCCATGTCGTGAAAGCCAAAGACTGTCCATTTGGGGACCAACCTGGACTGAAATCGTAATGCGTATCCGCCGTTATCGATCGTCCTTCGCCTCCCGCTGCTGAAATCACCCGGATGTCGGAATTCCCTGTGCGTTCCGAACGGAACGTGATCTCACGACCGTCGGGAGACCACTCCGGAGTTGCGTCCAGCCCGGCGCTTCGGGTCAACTGAGTCGCCGGTCCGTCCGCCGCGGGGACAGTCCAGATCTCGCGGTCTCCAGTTCGGAATGAATAGAACGCGATGGTGCTGCCGTCGGGCGACCAGTCCGGATCCCAGTCCGGCTCGATATTGAAGGTCAACTGCCGGAGTTGGGCAGGGCGGCCGATCGGCATCACCCAGATGTCGTGATTTCCGGCTCGATCGGAACTGAACGCGAGTTGCTGCGCATCGGGCGACACATCCAAGAATTCAATGAACGCCTGATCGAACGTCATCTGTTCTGCTTCCGCCCAAGTGGAAGGCTTATCCTTATCCTCCTTGACGGGCACGCGCCAGATATTGGCTACGGCTCGGCCCTGCGAATAAGCGAGACGCTTGCCGTCGGCGGTAAAGGCGATGTGGGAGATACCAACTGCTGTGGTGATTCGTTGCGCGACACCATCCGGCTTACCATTCTGAAGAATCGCCTGCCGCCACACGTCGGCAGTCCCACCTTGGTTCGACACGAAGTAGAGATGGTTCCCGTCGCGAGACCATCGAGGGCTGCGTACATTGGTACGCCCGTCAGAGAGCGAGATGCTGGATCCATCAAACAGGCTTGCTACGAGTAGTTGCGTAGTTTCGCCGTACTGCGAACCCGAGTCCAGGTAGGCGACATAACGGCCGTCCGGGGACCGGCTCACATCGAGGCGGGTCACATTCGTTCCCGGCAGTCGTATTCGTCGAGTTTGACGACTGGCGACTGAATTGATTTCAAGCCACGTTTCCAATCGAGAGCCGACCGTCTCGTACATCACGTATGCCAGCTCGGAACCGTCCGCTGACCAATCGGGCGGACTATGAAAAACCGAGGCGGTGGAGGGAGTGGACGCCAACTTCCGTAAGCCGCCGCCAAGCGATGACATCACATAATAGCCGCCTCCGTCCCGGTCGGACCAAAACGCGATCTGCCTGCCGTCCGGGGACCAACTCGGATACAAATCGTCTCCCGGAAAATCCGCTGTACGGTTGACTGCCGGACCCCCTCCAGGCTGCTTCACCCAAATGTCCCAGTTGCCGGTTTCATTTGATCCATATGCCACGGTTCTTCCATCCGGCGACCACGTCGGGTAGTCTTCCACACCGATCGCCGCGCTCACCTGAACCGGATTGATGAGCCGCGGTAAGGACGGCTCTTTGGCTAAACGCTGATAGGCTGCGATACCTCCCGCGAGCAAAAGTAGCGCGGGAATTACCCAGACCAGTCGGCTTCTCCAAAAGTGCAGGCCTGCGATGTGACTTAAGACGTCGTGCACCGCCGGCGAGGCTGCCAGGGCTTTCTCAATTTCAATACGTACTTGAGCCATGTCCTGTGGCCGAAGGATAGGGTCCTTCTCCAGACAACTTCGCAAAAGACCACGGATGGCAAAGTGGGTTTTAGGCGGCAACGCTTGCCAATCGGGCTGCCGGTCGAGGACGGCTGCTATCGTGTCTGACGTGGTCTCTCCTAAGAACGCCGCTTTTCCGGTCAGCGCCTGATACAAACAACACCCGAAGGCCCAGATGTCGGTCCGTTGGTCCACCGGCTTTCCACGAGCTTGTTCTGGGCTCATATAAGCCGCCGTACCGAGAATCATTCCGGCACCCGTTTCATAAAAACTGACAGTTGGGAGATTGGAAAAATCCGCAGCAACGGAGTCCATAGCGATCGCTTTCGCTAATCCGAAATCCAGGACTTTGATTTTTCCGCCCGATGTGATTTTCACATTCGCCGGCTTCAAATCACGATGGATGATGCCCTTTTCATGAGCTGCCTGAAGCGCGTCCGCCATTTGACAGAAGAGCGGTAGCGCTTGTTGAAGCGGAATCGGTTGACGATCAATCTGCTGAGCCAGCGTCTCGCCATTCACCAGTTCCATGACGATATAAGGAATGCCGTTTTCGTCACCGACGTCGTAAATCGCGCAGATGTGAGGATGGTTTAGTTGGGAAATGACTCGAGCCTCCCGCTCGAAACGCATTCTGCGCTGGGAATCTGCTGCGACATCTCGTGGCAGCACCTTGATCGCAACCGAACGGTCCAGGCGAACGTCCCGCGCTTCGTATACCTCGCCCATTCCCCCAACGCCCAGCAGAGTGAGAACACGGTAATGGCTGATTTGCGTCCCAATCAAAGACGGCGCCTGATTCCGTACGCCGCGTAAATCGGAAGGTCGCATGCTGCAGCAGTGTATCCAGCGTCATAGACGGGGCATACAAAATACGTCATGACATCTTTGCCGGACGCTGTAGCGGTGAGTCGTCAGTGGGGGAGCAGCTTGTGCACGGCGTTAGTGAGAGGGGCCCCGCCCTTCAGCTGCACACGAATCTCGGTGCTCTCTTTTGAAATGAGTTGCACTTCGCGCAGTTCTTCGCGGTATTTCGGATGGCTCACTCGCAAGCGATATCGACCTTCATCCAACTTCCATCGAGCCTTACCGGCCCAGTCGGGCTTGAGCGTCGTAATGACCGCGTTCTGGGGCGTGAGGATTTCGACCGTCGCGTCGGTCACCGCCTTTTCCGTTTTACTGTCTTGCACGATCGCTACGATTTCACCTTTGTTGGAAGCGGGTTTAAGGAATGCGTTCAGAGAAAGCCCGATCGACAAGATGCCTGCTGCCAGACCAACGATGGTCTGCACCTTGGTGAGAGAAATATTGAGCCGAGGCAATGCCGAAATCCTGAAGTTCATTCGTATCCAAACATCCGGCTCCTGTTAAACCATGGTGTCACATCCGCACCAAGTCCTAAGTCACTGCTGTCCAGATCCATGGTCCACACGAACAGCGAAGTTATAAATTTGCCCTAACGTTTCCGTAACGCAAACCTGGAAGCGTTAATTCGGCATCTGCAAAATAGCGAGCACGTGAAGGGACGAGGCGGCTTTCCTTATGAACTGCAGACAGATACTGTGATCGCCGTCGGGCATTCCGCCTCACTATCTGCGTTGCTTGCGTTACCGTAACTTTCCTCACGTTTTACGGCAAGGTTATGACTCCGCTGAGCCTTCACGAATAACCTCATCCTTGATGAAGGATGAGCACCGCACTTCAACTCCTTTCATCGCGTGAATCGGAATACAGCTGAGTGGAGGCCGCTTTTCACGCAGGACCGGAACGCTTTGATCTCTGACGGCAGACACTCAATTAACTTGAAAGAAAGGATAGAAAGATGGACAGACTTAAGATTTTTTTAAACGCAATGAGGACTCAGAGAAAACTAGTGATTTCTCGAGGGGGATTGATCGGAGCCGCATTGGTGTTAACCGCTTCCCTCGCGATGCCTGTGTGGGCCGCTACATTTTCATTCGCCACGGGCAGCGCGAATGGGCTGCTGGGGGCGCTCTCGCGGCGTCCCAGCCCGGGCAAGGTCGAGACTGAGACGGCCGATGATTTCCTCCTGCAAGAAACTACAGTCATCACACGTGCAACGGTTACGGGGCTGATTCCGGCAGGAACGCCTCTAGAGCGCATCAGCGATGTTGAGGTTGAGATGTACCATGTCTTTCCTCTCGACTCGATTGATCCTCCTTCAGGAAATGTGCCCTCGCGTAACAACTCGCCCTCTGATGTCGAAATTGATACTGCTACACGGGCCAGGAGCGCTGGAACACTTGAAATCTCGGCAAGAGTTCTGGATCCGAACTTCATCGTCGCCAATACCGTGGTAAACGGCGTCGCCGCGAAAACCGGTGGTGAAGGGCCGATAGCCGGTGAGGAGGTCGAGATTACGATAACGTTTACGAGCCCCATTATTCTGCCGCCGGGTCATTATTTCTTCCGGCCGGAGGTTCTGGTGAATCACGCGGACTTCCTGTACCTATCGGGGCCTCGGCCCATTGTGGCGCCGGGAACTCCGTTTTTGCCGGACCTTCAAGCCTGGATGCGGAATTCGAATTTGGCGCCGGATTGGCTGCGAATCGGGACTGACATTATCGAAGGCGCCACACCGCCTACGTTCAACATGGCATTTTCCCTGACCGGAGAGACGGTTGCCGAGATAGGAACGCCCCAAGAACCGAACTGCCAAGGACAGACGATCTCTGCGTTGGCCCATCAGTTCGGCAATATTCACGCAGCCGCCTCGGCCCTCGGGTTTTCGAGTGTGCAAGCCCTTCAAAACGGGTTTTCACTTTTTTGCGAGTAGTTCGCAAAGGAGCGGAAGTTGTGCGGGTGAGGTGATCGGCACCCGCACATTCCTATAGGCGTCGTTAACCGCGCGTTATTCCTTCAATCAACCCACAGTACGCGCCGTAGTAGACGGCGCCTGCCATTCGATCTGTAATAAATGCGTAACATTTCGATAAAGAACGACAGCCGCGTTTTATTGCCATCTGCCCATCGAGGATGCACAATACTTCGAGCACGCGTTGATAAGTCAAAAGCCTGCCGTAACTCTTCCGGGCAACGTCTGCTGAATGCAGTGCAGAAACAAAAATTCATAATCTTTGATCCCTTTCGCCTGGATCTCACCAATGAGTGTCTGTTGAGAGGCGCACAAGTCATAAAAATCAGACACAAGGCCTTCGCTGTGCTCGACTACTTACTGGGGCGTCCCAGTCAGCTCGTCACCAAAGAAGAACTTCTTAACGCCGTCTGGCCAGGAACCTTTGTTGGCGACGCCGTTCTCAAAGTCGCCATCCGCCAAATTCGCGAGGCGCTAGGCGATGACCCGACCGCTCCACGCTTCATCGAAACCGCTCATCGTCGCGGTTATCGCTTCATCGGTCAGATCGCAGCGACGGCCCAGATCCCTGCGAACGATCGAGAAATCAAAAGCAATAGTGCGCGCGGGGAACCAGTGTGGCGTGCTGCAAACACTGCTCCGGAAGTTGTTGGTCGCGACAAAGCACTGGCACGAATGCGAGGGTGGCTCGAGAAGACATTTGGAGGAAAGCATCAAATCGTATTTGTTACAGGAGAACCAGGCATCGGGAAAACCGCTCTCGTCGACACGTTTACGCGGAGCATCTCTTCCGATGGCAGCATTCGCATAGCCCGGGGACAATGTCTGGAACAGTACGGGACGAGTGAGGCTTACCTGCCGGTTCTCGAGGCCGTAGGACGGCTATGCCGAGAGCATAGCCAGCTTGTCGATGTGCTGCGGGCGCACGCGCCGATGTGGCTGATGCAACTGCCTTCGCTCGTGAGCGCTTCAAATCGTGAGGCGCTAAGTCGGGAAGTGTCGGGGGCGACACGCGAGCGAATGCTGCGAGAAATGGGCAACGCGTTGGAGGTGCTAACGGCAGATGTACCAATGGTGCTGATATTGGAAGATCTTCATTGGAGCGATTACTCGACTCTGGACCTGATTTCGTACCTGGCAACGCAACGTCAAACGGTGCAAATGATGTTGATCGGGACCTATCGCCCTGCCGAGTTGATTGTTAGTGGTCATCCGCTTAAGGCCGTCAAGAGTGAGCTGCTGGCGAAGCAACAATGCGAGGAGTTGCCGCTGGAATATCTTAACGAAGAAGCGATATCCCGGTATTTAGCTGTTCGATTTCCGACGAACCGATTTCCGGCAGAACTTGCGGCCTTGATCCACGAACGCACGGAAGGAAGTCCGCTTTTTATGGTTAACGCGGTCGACTACCTTGTGGCGGAGGGGTTGATAAGACAGTGCGAACAGTCTTGGGAGTTAGATGTAGAAATTGAGAAGGTCGAAGTCGGCGTGCCCGACAGCATCAAGCAGATGATCGAGAAACAGATCGATCACCTCGATCCAGAAGCGCAGCGTACACTCGAGGTGGCAAGCGTGGCGGGAACAGAATTTTCAGCACACGCCGTCGCGGCCGCACTTGGCCAGGATCGAGCACTCGTTGAAGCGCGGTGTGATGAACTAGCCCAAAAGCGCCAATTTATTCAGGACCCCGGCATTCAGGACCTGCCAAACGGACAACCCGTAAGTCGCTACGCTTTCATACATGCCTTGTATCAGAACGTTCTGTACGAGCGTTTGTCCGCATCCCGACGGGTACAACTACACCAACGCATAGGCGATTGGGGTGACGAATTCTATGGCGAGCACGCCACGGACATTGCGGCGGAACTTGCCATGCACTTCGATCGTGCTGCAAACGTCAGGCAGGCCGTAAAGTATCTTCGACAGGCTGCAGAAAACGACATCCGACGGTTCGCCTATCGGGAAGCGGTCGCTCTCTCTCGCCGCGGGTTGGATCTCATTCAGAAACTGCCAGACACTCCTGAGCGGGCCCGGCAAGAACTCGGGCTCCATGTTACTTTGGGCATGCCATTGATCGCGACGGAAGGCTACGCGGCTCCAGACGTCGGAAGCACTTATCAGAGAGCGCGAGAGCTGTGCCGTCAGTTAGGCGAAACGCCGGAAAGTTCTCAGGTACTTTGGGGCTTATGGACATTTCATCTAGTCAAAGCTGATTTGGGAATCGCGCGCGATATCGCCGAGGAATTTTTACGTGTCGATGAGCACATCCCATACTCCAGGCTCGCGATGGAGGTCACACTCATACATCTCGGTGAATTTGTTCCAGCAATGGAACACTTTGAGAAAGCCCTCTCGCTTTATGATCCCGAGCGCCACCGCTATGATGCTTTTCGTTATTCGCAGAACTCCGCCGTTGCGATGCATTGCCACGCAGCCTTGGCCCTGTGGTTTCTTGGCCAACCCGATCAGGCGTTGGACCGGATGCAAAAAGCGTTGAGCCTGGCGCATGAGTTGTCTGAACCTCACGGTCTGGCGCATGCCTTCTTTTTTTCGGCAATTCTTTACCAGCTTCGCAGGGAAAAGCGAAAGGCACAGGAACACGCCGACGCCTCTCTTGGCATCGCCACCGAACACCGGCTGCTGCTTTATGCGGCGACGGCTACGGTCGCGTGCAGCTGGGCGCGGAGTGAACCAGGCCGACAGGAAGAAGTTGAACAACTGCGCCAGGGACTTGCTGCCCATCACACAACCGGCACCGAATTGCTACTCCCGCACTTCCTGGCTCTCATGGTCGAAGCCTTAGACAACGCCGGCCAACACGAAAAAGGACTCCAGGTCGTGGAGGAGGCACTTACTTTGGCTGATCGAAACCGTGAGCACTACTACGATGCTGAGCTCTATCGTTTGAAAGGTGAACTGTTGCTCACGCAATCAACGGTTCGTGTCCGAGGTCAAGCGGCTACGGCTGGGACAGTTCCTGATGTGGAGTATGCGCGTGGCGCATCAACAGCCGAAGCTTGTTTTGATCAGTCCATTAAAATTGCCCAACGGCAAAACGCGAAGTCCCTGGAGCTACGGGCCACAATGAGCTTGGCCCGCCTCTATCAAAAGCTGTCGAGATCTGAAGACGCGCGCGTTCGACTCGCAAGAGTCTACGATGAGTTCACCGAGGGATTCGATACGGCGGATTTGCTTGAAGCGAAAGCCTTGCTGGATGTGCTAGGACAATCGATGGTAGCAATACAAAGTTCCAAGCGCGGGATGGGCAGCCTGCGCTGATATAAGAATCGCGTACACATCGCAAGCAACGTCAATCACGACACAATATCTTCGCCGCGTACTCTTACCCGTTCGCGTTGACAGCGCAGCAAGTCTTCACCAGGAGACGGTTTCTTTTCGGCCGAGCGTCGTCGCCTGACCGTTTGGCGGTGCCACCCGTCGACTCCGGTCAGCCATCACGCTCCATCACCACGGCATCGACTTCGGTCTCGATGAGCCAGTCCGGATCTATAAATCGGCTCACCTGCATGATTGTGTTGACCGGACGAATGTCGCGAAAAAACTCCCCGTGGACTTCAGCGACAGTTTCCCAGTCCTCGATTCTAGTGAGTAGGATTCGAGTACGACTGACATCTTCCAGACTTGCACCGAGCTGCTCCAGGGCCATCCGTGAGATCTCGAAACATCGCCGTGCCTGGGCCTTGGGATCGCCTACTCCCACAGTCTTGCCATCCGTTCCCAGGGGCGCAGTCCCGGCCACGGCGACCACATTACCGATGCGCACAGCGCGCGAGATTCCGACGATCGGCTCGTACGGACTTCCCGTTGAGACGCTTCTTCTTTCGCCCATTTTGGTGCCGCCTCCACCTAGATAAGTTGTTGTTAAGTCATCAGGGTATTCTGGAACGCCGTCACGAGGCTAGTAGCTCGGCCGGGGCCGAAGGCCGCGATGTTAGCCGTCCGTTGGCTGTTGTCCGCTGTGTGATGGATTTAGCGAATTGACCTGATGGCTTAATAGCCCAATGTGGGAACTCAAACGGATCAACGGAGGCAGGAATGCTTCCAAAGATCAAGAGGCGCTCATTCAGCCATATCCTGCCATTGGGTCGTTCGATCGCACCAACAGCCAACGGACAGTCGACATTGGGAGCCTTCGCCCGGCGAAGTCCAGCATTTGTAGCCGGCGGTTCAACCTTAGCCGTTAACCTCGACGTCCATCCATCATCCTTCGCCAGGAGTCTGCTCCCCCCTGCAGCGGGCGCACGCGAGTAAGTCCGTAATTTCTTAAGATCAGCGCCGCACGGGCGCTGGAGGCTTCGTTGGGTCAAGTGCAGCACAGGACGATTTCTCGGTCGCGCGGAATTTCTTGATGACGCGCCGGCAAATCTTCAGTCGGAATACGGAGTGCCGCTGGGAATAAATGTTCATCATGGATTAGGTTGCTGCGGACATCCACGATCGTAACATCCGAACCGGCACTCAACATGGCATACAATTCGTCGGCAGAAATGCGCGCCACGTTGACGCTTTTCACAAAACGTCGCCGCTGAAAATATTTCCAGGCGATCCATACCGTGAAAGTGCAGACGGCGATGACAACGAACCCCGAGCCCATTCGGCCGGCATAACCGGCCGCCTGTTCAAGTTGACCGCTGAAGATATATCCTGCGAGAACGTAAGAGACAATCCACATTAGCGAGCCAAGGGTGTCGAACACAAGAAATCGAGCGTAGTTCGCGCCCGAGCCGCCCGCCAGAGGCGCGGCGACGACATTTAATCCGGGAATGAACTTCGACACCAGCAACGAGCGCAGACCGTACTTGATGAAGATATTTTCAGTCTGGCGCACGCACGAATCCGGCTCGAGCGACATTTTGCAGATGAACTGGACCGCTTTCGAGCTGTAACGTCTTCCGAGTCGAAACCAGACGTTATCCGCAATCAGGCACCCTGCGAGCGCGTAAATAATCACGGATGAAAAGTTCAATTGTCCTGTTCGTGTGAGGGCACCGCTTACGAGCAACAGAGGAACGGATGGAATGGGCAGCGCCGCTTGTTCGGCCAGTAGCCAGAAGAAGAGAAGAAGGTATCCGTGATGGGCAACGAATTGAATCGTGTCGTTCATTGGGGCCTAACGTGTAGGACGCGGTTTCAATTCGCTATTTAAGCCGGCAACTTGGGACGCCGGGTGTGCCATTCAGTAGCCTGTTCGTATGCATGAGCGAGTGCAATAACGGAGGACTCTGCAAACGGTGCGCCGCTGATCTGCAGCCCAATCGGCAGACCATCGGTGGTAAACCCGCACGGGATGGAAATCGTTGGCAAGCCGTAAATATTGAATGCCGCAGTATTGTTTAACGCACCGGCGCCTCCACCGCCAGGGTTCGCGCCGCGTTGCGGTGGGACGATCAGACCTGCCGGAGTGCGTTGCGTCGGCGTGATCAAGAGGTCGACCTCTGTAAATACTTTCCTGATGTCTCTGCGCACGAGATCGACGCGATGTCGGGCCTGCGCATAGACGACCGACTTTGTATCCGCCGCCCCCTGAATGAACGTCCGCGTGGCGGCCTGGTACAGCTCCGGTGACTTGCCGATATACGGCGCGTGGTATGCGTAGATTTCAGGGTTCCACACATCGGCTACCGATCCAGCCGCTGGAATGTCCACATCCCGCACGCCAGCCGTCATCTTCCCGAGAACGCCACGAGCGACGTCCAAAGCCTTTGCGGTTTCCGGATGAAGATTCTCGAAAAATCCAACCTTCGGAACTCCGATGCGCAACTTCGACGTCGCCGTCCGAGGCGCGCGAGCGTAATCGGCGGCAGGCACACTCACCGTCGATGGGTCCAAGTCATCGTAACCGGCAATGACGCTTAACAGAATCGCCGCGTCCTCGACGGTCTTACACATCGGGCCGACATGGTCCAATGTCCATGCCATCGGAATGACTCCGCGATTGCTGACGCGGCCGTATGTCGGCTTGAATCCGACAATCCCGCAATGCGACGCGGGGATCCGAATGGAGCCTCCCGTGTCCGTTCCAAGCGCCGCGATGCAAAGATCCGCTGCAATAGCGGCGCCCGAACCGCCCGACGAGCCGCCGGGATGATGATCCAGGGCCCACGGATTATGAACGGGCCCGAAATAAGTCACCGAAGAGGTTCCGCCAAGTGCGAACTCATGAAGGTTGAGTTTGCCGAGGAGAATGGCGCCCGCCTTCTTGAGACGAGCTGCCACTTCCGCGTCTTCCATGGGTACGCGATCCTTGAACACACCACTGGCGGCGGTGGTCCGAATGCCGGCCGTATCTATGTTGTCCTTCAATGCGACTGGAATGCCATGTAGCGGGCCACGCCATTTTCCCATCTTCAACTCTGCGTCCATTTCTCGCGCAGCCGCCAGCGCCTCTTCCCGCGTGATCGTGATGAATGCATTCAACGAAGGATTGTACTTATCGATGCGCTTCAAGCACGCTTCCGTCAACTGGACCGGAGACGCCTCTCGCCGCCGGACGAGATCGGAAGCCCGCTTCAGCGTCAATGTGCCGAGATCTTCAGACACGCCGAACGCCGGCAATGCGGCCGCAGCGGCCAGGCCTGCTTTCAGGAATTCTCTTCGCGAGTGTTCAGACATCCTGATCTCCTATGCTTTTGCGGTTCGAACCCGCTCCGAAATCATGTTCACCGTGCGATGCGCGGAAAGTGCTGCGCCTTCCTGCCACGTGAGAAGATGGCTGCAAAAGTCTCCGGCAAAGTAGATGCGACCATCCGGTTCCAGGAAGGCTTGGTATGGTCCTTTGTGATATTCGCCGCTCGCTCCCGAAATCCAGGCGCCTTGATTGAAAGGTATCTTTTCCCAGACGACATACATCGGACGTTGGAGATCCTTGCCGTGTCCGGGATGCAAGCGTTCAACCGCCGCGCGTGAGGCGGTCAGTTTCGATTCCAGATTCGGCAGTTCATTAAATGCCGCGATGCTTTGCATGCCATAGCCGGACAGCAAAACGCCAAATTCGTTGTGCAGGTATCCGCTGGGATACCACACCATGTTGATGGGCCCATCGGAGAGCCACGAGATTCCGCCGTAGATGTTGTACTCGGTTTCCCAGAACCGTTTCGACTCCCAGGCAATCTTGTATGAATCGGAGTAGCGCGTGTCCTCGAGAGCCTTCCTGACTTGAGGAGAGAAATCGTTCTCGATTCCTTTCAAAATGTTCACCGGAAGCGTTGCTATGCAGTAGTCGGCCAGGATGGCTCTTTCGCTCCCAGCCTGAGCGAAGATGATTCTCACGCCGTCCGCCGTTTTGCGAATCTCCTTAACTATCGATCGATATTGAATGATCCTGCCCAGCTTTTTCGCGAACGCGTAAGGGATATGATCCATGCCTCCGACAGGCTGAAACATGGGCATCTGCTGATCGAAGCCTTCCTCGAATACGGCTCCGCCCCAGAAATTCGCATCAAGCAACGCATGCAGTTCAAGTGGGGGACGGAGTTTCTCCGCCACGTCGCCGGCGCCAGGCAACTGAGAGACGCCAGCCCGCTGGGATCCTTGGTACGTAAACTCCTGGTTCAGATCGCCGAATGTGCGTAGAAACGCGAGCAGGCGTTCATGATCCTCCTGAGTCAAACCTTCATCCAGCGCGCCCTGCCTGATGGTCTTTGCGAGCAGTTCCGCAATATGGCCGCGTGTATCGTTGATCACCTGGCGCTGCTCGACGGGGTTTCCACTGAAGGCTTTCTGGCTGACCATCAGTGAATTCCGATTCGCGTTCACGAATACTTCGAGAGGAATGCCGAGTTCTTTGCAGTAACCGAGAATGGTCTTGTGAACCGAAGGCAAACGTGCCGGGCCCGCGTTGAAGTAGCTTTTCGAGTCTACGTACGTAGCGGTTTGCCTTGTACCGTCGATAAATTCGACCGTCGTGCCGTTGCGGACAGTCCAGTTTCGCCCCCCAGGCCGACCTCTCGCCTCGAGCAACGTGCAGTCGAAGCCGGCCTTCGCCAATTCGTAAGCGGAGACCAGTCCCGCAATGCCCGCGCCAAGAATCACGACTTTCACTCCTCTGCCCGCGCTTCGAGGCAAGGTGAGCGTCGACACCCCGGTTGTCGCAGGCAGCAGCCCAAGCGACTGCATTGTCGCAAAGGTCGCGCTGTAGCCGCCGGCATGCCCAACCCGCATGAGAAACTCGCGTCTTGTAAGTGGCATGCCGGGCATTATACTCGCGACTCCCTCAAAGGATCGCGTTGCGCCTCTCAAGTCACTGCTTGTCCAGATCCATGGTCCACACGTCGCCCAGGTCGTCACGCCAGGTGAAATAAAGATACTTCCCGTCGGTGGCCAGCGCGGTGGTTTGGAGTATGCCTCGACGTCCGGTCAAGTTCGTGAGGGGAGCCTCGCGGCGATCGTCGACTAACAAAGCCCAAAGGTTGCCCGCTTTCTGGGCGAGCCCAACAAAGAAGATCTTGTTTCCATACCAAGTGAGCGAACTACCCGCCGCTGGAGAAAGCAGTTCCTGCTGACCGCCATTCGACGGTACCCGCCAGATCTGGCGTCCTTCCGGTCGAGTGACGCTGTACGCGAACCACTGTCCGTCCGGCGAAAAAGCTCCCGCGACCTCATTCCACGGTGTTGGCGTGAGATTCCGCTCTTCGCCGGTTTCTATGTCGACCACCCGAACGTCGGAACTCCCGGTCCGCTCGGATCGGAAAGAAATCTTTTTGCTGTCGGGGGACCAACCGGCACCGGCATCGAGTCCTTTGGTGTGAGTTAGCTGCCGGGCCGGTCCGCCTCCGGCCGGCATGTACCAGATTTCGCGATCATCGGTCCGGTAAGAATAGAAACCGATCCAACGCCCGTCGGGGGAGCAGGTCGGCGCCCAGTCCGGTGCAGGGTCGGTGGTCAGCTGTATCATCTCGACCCCAGTTTCTAAAATACAACCCTCAGCCGCACCCCCGGAACGATTGCCGTGTCTGCCACAGGACGATTCGGGCGGAGAATCTGCAGGTCACCGGTCAACTGGAGCCATGGCGTCAGATGGACGTTGTAGAACAACTCGACCTGGTGCTCGACCCGAAGACGCCCGCCCAGCGGCAGAAGATCTAGATTGTCCTTCAGCACGTCACTCAAGTCGGTGTAGGCGTACGCAATTCCGAATTCGTCTTGTTGTCGTTTTGGAAATAGGCCGTTGCCGCCGAGACCGATGTCAAAGAAAGTCGTGATCGGACTGGTGTCCTGATCCGCAAAGGATACTTGCCCGAAGAAACCCCAACCATCTTTCCTGGATCTCTCCACAATGTACTGCCGAAAGGTGTAATTGACGGACCATGAACCTGCCTGCGGTTCGACCGGGTTGATCGGCGGGCCGGGTATAATGGCCTGCGCGATTGCATCAAACGGCGTGTACGCTTTGGTCGTGATGGCGGCGCCCACAGAATGCTTGCCGGTCTTGCCGAAGTACTTCGTCGGAAAGTTGATGCCCGGTGCGAACGTAACACCGTCCGCAAACAGATCCGATAGGCCGGGATCCGTCGAGTGGTCATTGGGATCCATCAGAGCGAAGGTAATGAACGGTTCCCCTCTTCGAACCCAGGCGAAGCTCGCCGCATTCGTGACCAGGGGGACCTGGCGCAACACCGTCAGTGGGCCGATTTGAGCGATATTAAGGAATCGCTCGGTGCCGCCACCCCCAAAGAAATCTTCGTCGATGAGATCGACGAGGTTATAGCGCCCGAGCGAAACAGCGACGAGATTTCCCTCCTGCAGGTTGATCGGAAAGAGCTTCGTGACATTCACTGCGGTTAGTGAGAACACGGTTCCATCAGCGCCCGGAATAATAACAGCCGTGTTCACGGGACTGATCGTTCCGGTGCTGGTGAGCAAGGGGCCTCCGAAGCGGACCTCGGCTTTGATCTCCGCGGACCAGTGTTTCCAACCTGCAAGCTTGTCAAAATCGAACGACAGCTTGGCCTGCGCCGTGCCGTTGTACTCGCTGCCGGTGTCCGTTCCACCGGAAGCGACGCCTTGATAGAACTGCGTGAGCGAACTCGCCAGTTCGAAACCCTTGTTCTTTAACTTTGTTCGTACGCCGTTCCAATGTCCGGTCAGTTCCTCCTGATGCAAGAAGTCTGGGACGGGCGCCTGGCCCGGGGTTGTGGCGGCAGCTTGTGCAGCTGTGTTGTCATTGGTCTGCTCCGTGGTCGGAGGAGCATTGCTCGATGCGCGAGGGATTGACTCTGTAGACTCCTGGCCGTAAGTCAACGCGTGCTGCGTCAGCAATACCACACAGACCGTGCTCAAAACAAATGCTCTTGCGTTGCCGACATGCGAGCGTGTTGGATCCATGTGCTTCCTTTGCTGCGGCCCCGGATTCGTCTCACCGTTCACTGTTTCCGTTTGTATTTCGGGAGAACGGGAGCGGAGTTGCTGCAAATCGGCACCTTTTGATTTCTGTGATTGCGTTCGTGACGCAGTGCGTCGGAGGAACGCATTCGCCTCGGAGCTACTTCCAGAATGACTGGGGAGCCATACCGTCACCATCAGGGAAACGCGGTATTTCGCGGAGGGGAACGTTGGTACAAGGGCTTGGCAACACGAGAGTTGAACGACGCCTCATCGAAATAGGATTCCCAGAGTATCGAATAGGTGAAGCGCCTGTATTTGCTCCAGGAAGATCACCGTATTCTCGAATTCCTATGAAGTACTCGACCTCTGCATCAAAAACCGAGACCCGCTTCGTCTCGATCGATGCACGAAGTGTTTGCAGTCATTCACCTTGTTCTAGTACTGTCGGCAGTAACCATTGGCGCGAGCGACCTTGCCAGATAAACCGAACAGCTGCATGGTAGTCAACGACGAGAAATAAACCGCTCTGCCCTGCTTAGGATTTCTGGCTCGAAATTACAAAAGCCGCAATCATTCCGACAATCGCTCGCAGGATCATTCCCGCGATCAGATAGTTGAATGAGGTGTGCGCATACCCGGGCAGTAACTGGTCAAGGCCTCGCAGATTCGCTCCAAGCCTAGGAAAAACAAAAACGCTTTTTCTTAGGCCGTGCGCGGAAGTGCCGAAACTGCGTCGCACAAAACCGGACTTGGGGGCATCCGGAGGGGGAATTTTTCGGGCCGCACAGCGTATTCGGTCAAGGTGCATGCGAAGTTTCCGGGAAGCCAACCGGCCATTCAAGGCGTCCTGGTGTTGCACGACATTCATTCCGGCGCCCCTTGGCGATTCTCGAGAGCAGCTATCTGACCGCGCTGCGCACCGGTTTGGCGGGAGCGCTCGGCGCCGGCGCACTGGCCCTGCCGTCCGCAGAGCGCGCCGCCATTACCGGCGCGGGCGTTCAGGGCCGATCGCAACTTGCCGCGCTTCGCATGGTCCGGTCCGTCGCTTCGGTTCGCGTCTTCGATTTATCGGGCGATGCGGCTCGGCGCTTTCTCGCCGATCCGGCGTGTGCGGGCCTGGGCGCGTGTGCTTCGTCGATGGATGATGCGCTCGACGATGCGCAGATTGTCATTACTGCCAACCTGGGCCAGGGAGCCGCTCTTGCTTCGGCGGCATCTGAAACCGGGCATGCACATCACGACGCTCGGCCCGGATCAGCCTGGAAAGTGCGAGGTCTCGGCAGAGGCGCTGCTGGCGGTCCGGGTTGTCGTGGATGACCGCAAACTCGCGCTCGAAATGGGAACTGTCGGCGGCGCAGGGCTCGGCCTGGATTGCAATCCATGCGGAGTTGGGGGAAGTGATCGCGCGGCAGCGGCCGGGACGTGAAGGTCCGGAGCAAGTGACGATCTTCGGCAGCGTCGGTCTTGCGTTTCAAGGCCTCGCCGCCGGTTGGCTCGCTTACAACGCCGCACACTGAAAGCGAATTTGGGGCGCTGGCTCGATTTTCTGGCGTGAACCGGCGACACACCTGACGCTAACGATTCTTCTGCTGCAGGAAACTCTTGAACTGGGACGTAGGGATTCGAACCCCAATAAGCAGATCCAGAGTCCCTTTCAATCCGAGCCGAAATCTACCAAAATTTACCGAAACGCTAAATACCGGCGCGGGTTTTTCGCCAAGCTGAGTCCGAAGTCGGGGTAAATGTACCGAAACGCAACTGGCGACATAGTGGCGACGTGCAAAGCCGTCGAGCGCTCGAATTCAACGAATCGGACGGCACGACGTCCGCCACCACGTTGGAGAGGGTTATCTTCAAGAGCCACTTTCCCGTTTACCGACTCGCAAGGAACTATTCGCGAGTTGAGACACTAATGGCGTTGGGTAGTAATTAAGCCGGGCGGCCCGAGGAGCAAAATAATAAGCAAACTCGCAAACGGGATCGCCGCTATTGAGCGGACGTCACCAATGATTTGTACGCAAACCTCGGACCCAGGCTCCCAATATACGGGCTTTGGTGTGCACCAATGTCGGCGCGGGCTGCAGCTGCCGCCCGGCTTAACGGCCAAATTATCGCTCGCGGAACGTTCCTTGTCACTCTGTGCAGGCGTGCCTGCTTGGAGGCTCCCAAGGAACAATTATGTGTTCGTCGGGGGAACCGTCGCCGGAATCAGCTGAAACCCCAGCTGTGCAGCCTGCTTCCTCAATCGGATTTCAGCGCGTTTTAGAGCCTCTTGGTCACATCGGTTGAACACGGTTTCGTTGTACGGCTCTCGGGTATTCAGTAGATGAAACACAATGCGAGCAAGTTTGTGAGCGGTTGCCGTGATCGCCTGGGGTTTGCCGAGCCGGCGGCAAATGCGCCGAAAGAAGTCGCCCAGATAGTTGTTGGCGTGGTGCAAAGAATTGGCACCGAGGCGTAGGGCAAGTGAAATTCGATTTCGGACGCGTCGGCTTTTCGTGTAAAGAACTTTTCCCCCGCTGATCTGTCGGTCAGGACAAAGTCCAAGCCATGACGCGAATGCGGACGCATTTCGAAATTGCGCAACATCTGGACCAATCTCGCAGAGAATTGTGTGTGCTGTAACGGCACTGATACCGGGTACATCAGTCAGATCAACACCGAAAATCCGATGTAACTCAGTGCGCAGATCAAAGGTTTTGGGTTCGTAGTGCTGTCGCTGATACGCAGTTTTCTTCGTACGTGTTGGAGGTTTTAAGGTGACGTCCCTGGGCGTTTTCAGATCTGCCAAATGGTGTTGGATCTCTTTGTCGACTTCCGTAATCAGCTCTTGGTAGTAGCGATAACCCGCCACAGATTGCCGAAGCGCGAACACGTGCTCAGGACGATAATCACCTTCGAGAGACTTGGCTACGGTGTTAAGGCTGCTCTTGACGCGTGAATGACACAATCGAGCCAATGTGATCGGGTCGCGCTCGCCAGCGAGAATCGCATCTACAATACGTAGTCCGCTCAGACCGGTGATGTCACTTAGGACGCGATGCAGTTGAAGATTCATTTGATCTAGAGCCTTCTGCATGTGCAAGACGTGCTCCGCCGCCATTTGAATGAGACTGCCGCGGTGTCTCCACAGTGAACGAATCGCGCAGATCGCTCCCGGAGGGCGGAAGCTTGAGCGTAACAAGCCGACTGAGTGCAAGTACTGGAGCCACTGACAATCGGAAACGTCCGTTTTTCTGCCAGGCACATTCTTGACGTGCTGTGCATTCACCAAGAAGACTTCGAATCCACGAGTCTCCAAAATCTGGTACAGGGGTATCCAGTAGACGCTGGTCGATTCCATCGCCACCGATTTAATGCGACATTGTTGTAACCAATCGGCAAGATCGTAAAGATCTCGAGTGAATGTTGAGAAGCTCCGCACAGACTCAGGATCGCGCTCTGCCGGAACAGCAACAAAGATCTCATTAGATCCAATATCGATGCCAGCGGCGTCAGGATGCAGTATAGGTAGGTCTTGAACTCTTCTCTTGTGCTTCGTGGCCATGGAACCCTCCCGGATATTCCGGTCGGATGCCCAAGGTGCGAAAGAAAGCAAACTCCCAATCGAGATCGTCGCTGATGGCCAACGTCATCACAAAACTGTACGCAGCCTTGGACCCACGCTTCTCGACGGGCTTCAAGATTGAGCACCAATGTCGGCGCGGGCTGTACTGCAATCCGACCGGTAGACAATCCTGTCCAATCCTGCGTTCCTTATCAACCTGTCTCGCATGCGAGTCGGACGCTTCTCAGGACGTGAGATTTCCTCCGACCGCCGCAGTGTTTATTTGGACTTCCGACAAGGCCTAACGTTTATCGTTTATTCAGAGTAGTCGGCCCAGCCAAGCATATTCACTCACAGCGCAATTGGCCCACTCCATGAGCATGTCGACGACGGTGAACGGCGTTCCAGCTGTTTCTGGTGGTGTGCAATTTTGAACAGTTTCTAAGCCGTATTATCCGCAATTCTGAAGGAGGAGGGCCTAATCATGTCAAGAAACCAGACAGCTGAGGGAGGCCTCATCCCAGTCGTGCTTATTGCTGAGGATCATCAAGATATCCGCGAAATGACGAAGTTGTTATTGCATATGGAAGGCTGTTCTGCAATTGAGGCGGCGAACGGTCGGGAAGCGTTGCAGGCCGCATTCAGTTTGAAGGTACATTTAATCCTCATGGATATTGAGATGCCAATCATGAATGGCCTCGAAGCCGCACGCTGTTTGCGGCAGAATGATTGCACCCGCCGCGTTCCGATCGTTGCCGTAACGTCGGACGACAAACAGAGGTGTCAGGAAGCAATCGAAGCAGGTTGCAATGAGTTCATAGAAAAACCTCTAATGCCCGCAATGCTCAGGAATGCGCTCGCAAAATACGTGTACTCCGGCATCAATTACACACTCTTGTGAGAACTCCGTTCTGGATATGCCGTGTCGGATTCAAAGGCCCAGAAGTTGCTCGCGTTTAAGCCCGGTTCCGGTTCTGAAAAACTGAGATTTTCGGCCAGTGGTCGTGTAACCGCGAAACCGTAGATTGAAAGCACGTCGGACGCTGAGAAATTCACTTGTACGGGATGCCGACTTACCAGGAGTTGAGGCGCGGATGGGTAAATACTGGGCGTTACTCGGGAGCGGTAGTCTGATCCGCTATGAATCTGTTTCCAGTGGCGCTCCGGCCGCTCGGTGGAGAAGTAGCGCGGG
>Ga0114129_10003299_pt1 | contig 22658 bp, 16 predicted proteins | sample RhiMetdeltSRZDD1_FD_80071 | JGI IMG/M metagenome (GOLD analysis project Ga0114129, IMG submission 80071) | Populus rhizosphere microbial communities from Tennessee, USA - Rhizosphere MetaG P. deltoides SRZDD1 (version 2) (version 2) | ecosystem: Host-associated > Plants > Roots > Rhizosphere >... | reverse complement strand
GGAAGGTGTCGACGCGCCGCAGGATTGACTGGTACGCACCGCCGCTCAGGCGCGGCCGCTCTTCGTAGCAGATCCCGAGCGTCAGAAAAGCCGGCTGTTCGAATTCGAAGGCAAAGGTATTCTCCAGCGCGCTGCCGCTCTGTTTGGCGAGCGCGCGCGCCATGCGGATCGTCTCGAGCGATTTCTCACGAAGGTTGTGCGCTTTCTCCGTGTTGAGCGCGAGGATCTTGAAGGCCACCGTCGGATCCGAGACGAGCAGCGCGACAATCGTCTTCCCGCCCAGTTTTTTGAGCGCCTGCAGCCGGTGATTGCCGTTTGGCGTGAAGTACTGGCCGCCGTCACGGACCGCGACGATCGGATCGAGAAAACGCCCGATCGTCTCCATGACGCCCATCAGGCGCTTGACGTGAGCGTCGGACGGATCCCGCTGGTACGGCGTCGGCTCGACCCGGTCGACTGGCAGCGCCACGAGGAGCAGCGGCGTTCCGCCGAATGGATCGCTGTAGCGCGCGAGTACAACCCCTCCGTCAGCTTCGACATGGCCCGCCAATCGGTCGATGTCGGCTCCGCCGACCGTCCCCACCTCGGCTGGAGTCAGACCTACGGAGGCGGGCGCGGCCTTCTTGCGTCGAACGGCTCTTTTCTTTGCAGCCATGCCCGCCGATGATACGACGACTCGCGTCAGAGCTCGACCGTTCAGCTGGCCAGACGCTTCATCTTGTGGCAGTCGCATTGCACCACCTTGCGGTTGGACGAGGTGAACCATGTCGAAGTACGTCGCCCCGGTTGTCTTTCTCCTGGCTGCGACCGTCAACGCCAACGCGGCGATCGGATCGGCCGAGGCCGCGCGGCTCGAAGCCGCCGCGCAGGTCGTGCACGACGTTCGCGACACGATCCCATCTGAATACTGGTCCAAGGCGCGCTGCGTCGTCGTCATTCCAGACCTGAAGAAGGCCGCCTTCATCTTCGGCGGCGAGTACGGCAAGGGCGTCATGAGCTGTCGGTCGGGCGACCGCTGGAGTCCCCCGGCCTTCATGCAGCTGGCGAAGGGCAGCTGGGGATTCCAGGCGGGCGCCGAGCAGGTGGACGTCGTGCTGCTGGTGATGAACGATCAGGGCGTACAGAAGCTGTTGCAGAACAAAGTGAATCTTGGCGTCGATGCCTCCGTCGCGGCGGGGCCAATCGGCCGGCAGGGATCGGTTGCGACCGACGCGGCGCTGACCGCGGAGATCATTTCCTATTCGCGCGCCCAGGGCCTCTTCGCCGGCATCAACCTGTCGGGCGGCGTGTTGCGTCCGGACGAGGACGCGAACACGCGCACGTACGGCAAGGGTTCGTCCCCCCGCACCATCCTGGCCAGCCGCGAGCTCTCTGCGCCGACGCAGGCCTCGGCATTCCTCAGGGCGCTGTCCGCGCAAGGCGCCGCATCCGCCGCCACGCCGGATCGCAGCGCGGCGACCGTTCCGGCAACGCCGCGGACGACGACGATGCCCACCTCGGACGACGACCTGCGGACGAGGGTTGTGGATATCCAGCAGATGCTGGATCGAATCCTCGCCGATACAACGGCGGCGCCGGTTGGGACCAGCGGTGTCGTCGGCGCGACCGGCAACGGCACAGTGACGATCGACCGCGCGCGCCTGCTGCAGCTTCGTCAGCAGCTCGATGCGTTGCTGAACGCGCTGAATAGGCGTTGAAACAAGCGTGTTGAGTGCTGGGTGCTGGGTGCTGGGTGCTGGGTGCTGGGTGCTGGGTGCAGGGTGCAGGTGCGCACCTGACGCGCCCGGCACTCGCACCGTCGCACCTGGCACCACTGCACCTGGCACCCAGCACTCAGCACTCAGCACGGTCAGCGTAAGATCTCCCCCGTGCCCGCCCGTCCCGTGTCTCCGATGATGGCTGTATCGGCCAGCGCACTCCCGACGGGTGACGATTGGACCTATGAAGTGAAGTGGGACGGCTATCGCGCGCAGGGTGTCAAGAACGGCGCCGCGGTTTCGATCGCCTCCCGCAATCTGAAGAACCTCACCGGGCAGTTTCCGTCTGTCGTTCAGGCGGTATCGCGCCTGCGGGCGAACGCCGTGGTGCTCGACGGTGAGATCGTGGCGCTCGACTCCGACGGTCGTCCTTCGTTTCAGGCGCTGCACCACGCGAGCCTCGATGGCCACTCGGTTGTCTACTACGCATTCGATCTCCTGCACCTGAACGGCCGTGATCTAACCCGTGCGCCGCTGGAAGAGCGGCGCGCCGCCTTGCGCGGCGTCGTCGGCGACTCGGGCGTGCTGCTGTCCGATGCCCTGCCGGGAACAGCGGCGCAGGTCACCGCGGCCGTCCGGAAACTCCACCTCGAGGGTATCGTTGCGAAGCGCCGTCGATCAGCGTACGCGGCAGGCCGCCGCAGCGACGCGTGGATCAAAGTCCGCTTCGCGCGGCACCAGGAACTCGTCGTCGGCGGCTTCAAGCCGGCACGCTCGACATTCGACTCGCTCGTGGTCGGTTATTACGAAGGGTCGAGATTGCTCAGCGCCGGCAAGGTGCGGAGCGGGTTCACACCGCACGTGCGCCAGGATCTCTTTGCGCAGCTCGCGCCTTTGCAGACGGCGCGGTGCCCGTTTGCCAATTTGCCGAGCAGCTCGAGCAGTCACTGGGGCGAAGGGATCACTGATGAGGAGATGAGAGAGCTCCGCTGGGTCAAGCCGCGTCTCGTCGTGGAGATCTCCTTCACGGAATGGACGCGCGACGGCAGCCTCCGTCACGCCGCCTTCCTTGGGCGCCGTGAGGACAAGGCCGCGAAGGAGGTCGTGCGCGAGGCTCGCGGCTGACCTTTTCGCGCTTGCTAGGTTGGCGTCGCGCGGGAACGTTACTTTCTTGCCGCAGGAGTCAGCATCGTTTCGCGGCGCTGGCCGTTGCGCATGTAGACGAGCCTGGCTGGCTGCCCGATCTTCAGCAGATCGAGCGCATACGTATAGTCGTAAATATTTGCGATCGTCTGTCCCGCGATCTCGACGATGACGTCGCCTTTCTGAAGTCCAGCCTGCTCAGCCGGTCCTCCGCCGATCACGCCGCTCAGCAGCAATCCTTTGACGTCGGTGGAATAGTCGGGGATGGTGCCGGTGAAGACGCGTACGCCGGCGCGACCGCCGCCGGATTGCGCTTGCTGCTCCACTTTCGTGAACTGCGGCGCATCGATTGTACTTTCGAGGCGACGTACGATCGCCGCCGCGAAATCGACAACGCGGTCGAGATCCTCATAGTCGATCTTGTCCGCGGTGTCTGAGGGCTTGTGGTAATCCGCGTGCGTTCCGGTGAAGAAGGTCAGACATGGGACGGCCGACGTATTGAACGTGGCCACGTCGGTCGGCTGATACGGATCCTGCTGGACCAGCAAGTCGAAGCCGGCGGCAACGTTTGCCTGCTCGAGCACCTTCGCCCACGCCGGGCTGGTGCCGGCGGCCTGGATCGTCAATTTGTTGTCTTGCATTCGGCCGACCATGTCGAAGTTCAGGTACGCCGCAATCTGATCGAGCGGCACCGGTGGCGCCGCCGCGAAAGCGTTGGAGCCAATCAGGCCAAGCTCTTCACCCGACCACCACGCGACGAGCACGTGACGGCGACGCGGCTCCCTTGCCAGCGTCGCGGCGACGGCGAGCACCGCGGCCGATCCCGACGCGTTGTCGTCGGCGCCTGCGTGAACCTTCCCGGCGTCTTCCTTTCCTGCGAGCGTGTTGCCGGCTTCGCCGCGTCCCAGGTGGTCGTAGTGCGCGCCGAGCGCGACCCACGGCTTCGCCACCGTCGTCACCGGCGTCGTGGCTGGGAGGTAGGCCACCACGTTATGGCCCGTCCGTGTCTCGCGTTGAACCGACGCGTGCACGCGCGCCTTTACGCCCGGCAATTCGAAGCCTGCGACGTGCGGGTTGGCTGTGTCGAGCGACTTCTGCGCTTCTTCGAGGTTCTTGCCCGAACGGCGGAGCATCAGCTCGGCGTCTTTGCCGGTGATGCTCACAGCCACGATGCCGGATCCAGCCAGCGCCGTGTCGAACGTCATCGGGATCAGCTCGCCCGCATTCGGTGACCGGGGGCCTGCGACGACGAGCATCGCCCTCGCGCCGTGCTGCCGCGCCGCCATTGCCTTGTAGCGCAGGTCGGCGTAACGCGCGAGAATGCCGCGCGTCTTTTGATCCGCGTCCTCCGGAAAATAGCGGAGCACGAGAACCACTTTGTCCTTCACGTCGAGCGTCGCGTAGCTGTCGTACCCGAAGTCCTGGCTCTCTGGTACGACGATGCCGTAGCCGGCGAAGACGACGGGGCCGTCGACGTCGCCGTTGTCGGAGAAGGAGAGCGCGCGCGCTGGAGCGTCTCCAGTGACCATGCCGCCGACGACCGACCGGCCGCCTCCATCGCGCTCCGCCGCCGCCTCGAACGCGAGGCCGATCGTCGATCCGCCATCCTTGGTGCCGGCGGTGAACTGGAAGGGCTGGCGGAAGTCCTTTTGGCCGGGAAGCGGCTTTGCGCCGATCTTCTGGAGCTCTGCGACGAGAAAGTCGGCGGCGAGCCGCTCGCCGTTCGAGCCCGCCAGGCGTCCTTCGAGGCGCGGCGAGGCAAGCGTCTCAACGGCGGCGCGTGTCTTCGATTGAGCAACGAGCTCTACGACGACTCCAATCGCGGCGGACGCGATCAGCCACGAAAACACGAAAACACGAAACGTGGCAGATCTAACCGTGATGCGGCGTTTCATCATGATTTCTTGTTCGGCTTTCTCGGTGGCGCGTTCTTGATGGCTTCGAGCGCCTTCTCGTGGTTCCACTGCGCGAGGAACAACTGTCCGGCCGATCCCCCGGCGCGACTCGAGGTCCACGCGAGCACCTTCCCGTCGGGCGACGGCACGGGCAGGCCGTCGAAGCCGTCCGAATAGGTGACGCGCACCGGCTCCTTCAGACCCTGCGCGTCGACCATGAAGAGCTCGAAGTTTTCGAAGCCGAGCTTGTTCGAGGCAAAGAGAACGTACTCGCCGGAGGGATGGAAGTAGGGCGCCCAGCTCATGGCGCCGAAATCGGTGATTTGACGCTGATCCGATCCGTCAGGGTTCATTGTCCAGACGTCCGCGATGAGTCCCGACTCGTCGAACCGGCGCCAGACGATCCGCTTGCCGTCAGGCGTGAAGAACGGGCCCCCGTCGTAGCCGTTGACCGACGTCAGCCGCTTCTGACCCGATCCATCGGCGCGCATGATGTAGATCTCCGCGAAGAAGCTCGGGTCGTCGGCAAGCTTCTTTTTCTCCGCGTCGGATAGCGTGCGGTTGTACGCGTCGCGCATCGACGTGAACACCAGCCACTGGCCGTCGGGCGAATAGCTGCCTTCCGCGTCGTATCCGCGCGCGTCGGTGAGTCGCTTCATGGCGTGTGTTTTTTGGTTGTAACTGTAGATATCCATCTCCGGGTCGTAGTCCCAGGCGTAGCGGCGCTCCTTGCCGGAGGCTCGAAACGCGTTCTCTTCGTCCTGAAGCTGCTTCGACTTCGGATCGGCGTGCGTCGAGGCGAACTCGATCTCGTCGGTCCCCGGCCTGAAAAATGCGCACGTCGTTTTGCCGTAACCGGGCGAGACGCGTGTCGTCTCGCCGCTGCCGAGATCCATGACGTAGATTTGATAGAAGGGATTCCCCGGCTCGCGCTCGCTTTGGAAGACGATTTTCCTGCCATCCGGCGACCAATAGCCTTCGCCCGCCCGCCTACCCTCGACGGTCAGCCGGCGCACCCGTGAAAGAAAATCGCGCTCTTGGTAGGAGGCGGTTGCCGCCTGGAAGAAGACGGCAGCGCTCACCAGGGTCCGGAAGAGAGCAGTCATCGGGCTCCCTTATATCACGCCCTCTCTGACAGTTTTGATAGGACAATAAATGACATTGTGTTCGGTCTTGGTGCGACGTGATCCGTCTAGGCACATACCCAAGTAAGCTATTGAAACAAAGGCCAATACTACCAATGATGACGGAATTGTTAGTGTGAGATGTGTTCAAATGGAACAGACACAATATGACACTAGACACCCATTCCTCATCGGTTCTGTGCCTGTAACTTCTTCAATAGCAATGCGTTAGCAGTTTGGATCGACGGTTCGACCTCAACTGGCGGCTCGTTTGCTGTTCAGTCGGTCATGACTCTACTGTGTCCTTCGTACGTCAGACGAAAAGCTGTCTGGGGTCCGAAGCGCATCGTGTGGCCCCTGCTCGTCGCATTGCTCGGGTTTGCACCGTTCGCTTCGGCCGACAGTCGGCATGTTCGTCAGGCTCCTGTGAAGCAAGCAGGGGCGCCGGGTTCGACCGTCAAGAACTATCGTCTTGACGACGAGCTCGAGACTCGAGCCGCCGATCGCAACGGCTCGGTCAACACGTCGCGCGTCATCGTTGAACTGGTCCCCGGCGCCCAGCTGCCGAGCGAATTCAAGCATTACGCTCGCCGCTTCGGTGTTGGCAACAGCAATAGCAGTGGGGTTGACCACAACCTGGACATCATCAACGGCTTGGTGCTGGAACTCCCGAACAATCTTCTGAGGAAGATGGCGAGCCACCCCAGCGTGTTCAGGCTCCACTACGATCGCCCGGTCAAGTCGCACATCTACCGCACGTCGGTGACGGTGGGGGCGCGCACGGTGCAGACCTCGCTGGGGTATACGGGCAAAGGCATCAGCATCGCGGTGATCGACTCCGGCATCACCACGTGGCACGACGACCTCACGAACAAGACCACGACGGTGTTTCCTTACGGCAATCAGCGCGTGAAGAAATTCGTCGACTTCGTGAACGGCCGCGCGCTGCCGTACGACGACAACGGGCACGGCAGCCACGTCGCCGGCATCATCGCGGGCAACGGCTACGACTCGCAGGGCGAGAAGGTCGGTATCGCGCCCGACGCGAACGTCATCGCTCTCAAGGTGCTCGACGGCAACGGGCGTGGCACCATCAGCAACATCATCGCGGCGCTCAACTGGGTGGCGGTCAACGCGACGACCTACAACATCAGGGTCGTGAACATGTCGATCGGGGCCGGCATCTACGAGTCGTACTGGACGGACCCGCTGACGCTGGCGACCAAGAAGATCACCGACAAGGGCATCACCGTCGTTGCCGCCGCGGGCAACATGGGGAAGAACGCCGCGGGGCAGCTGCAGTATGGCGCCATTACGGCGCCTGGCAACGCCCCGTGGGTCTTGACCGTCGGTGCCTCGAGCACGATGGGGACGCTAACCCGCGCCGACGACAAGATGGCGGACTACAGCTCTTCGGGTCCCACGATGTTCGACTTCGACTCGAAGCCGGACCTCGTGGCGCCGGGCACCGGCACGGTATCGCTGGCGGTGCCGGGCAGCCTCTTCTACACCACCAAGGCTGCGAATCTGCTGACCGGCCTGATTCCTCTTGGCTCGAAGCCGTACCTGGCGCTGAGCGGCACCAGCATGTCGGCACCTGTGGTGTCGGGCACGGTGGCTCTGATGCTTCAGGCCAACCCGAACCTGACACCGAACCTGATCAAGGCGATCCTGCAGTACACCGCGCAGGTGTATCCGGGGTACAACACACTCCGTGAGGGAGCCGGCTTCCTCAACTCGCTCGGCGCGGTTCGCCTGGCGAAGTACTACTACGCACCGAAGGCCGGCGACGTCATGCCGGTTCAGTCGGTGTGGAGCCGGACGATCATCTGGGGCAACCACCGGCTGCGGAAGGGCGTCATCAAGCCTTCGGCGAACGCCTGGGCGAACAATATCGTCTGGGGATCGGCCACCCTCGATACCGGTGACAACATCGTCTGGGGCAGCGTCACCCCCGATGGCGACAACATCGTCTGGGGCAGCTTGGCCCCTGGCGACAACATCGTCTGGGGCGCGGTATCGGTAGCCGGCAACGTCGTCTGGGGCACCGTGGCCGACGGCGACAACATCGTCTGGGGCAGTGACTGCGGCGGCGCCGACTGCGACGCCACGGTCTGGGGCGCCGTCGATCCCGGCGACAACATCGTGTGGGGCACCGCAGAAGCAGGCGACAACATCGTCTGGGGGACTTCGACGATTGGCGTCAACGACATCTGGGCGACTGACGCCGGCGACGACAACACCGTGGCGTTCCCGGATACGGCCACAGAGCCGCTGCCGAGCATCTCTCTCGAGTTCGGCGACACGGTTCCCCTTCCAACACCCGTGACGTCAACCGTTTCATCGCTGCTGGGAGGGCGCTAAACATGGAGAAGATGCCCTACCGACAGGATCTGGATTTACACGTGAGCCCGCAGGCAAGCGTTGCCCAGGCCGAGGTCGGACATGTGGTCAGCACGGACTGGCGGGAAGCCCTTCCTGTGCTGAGCGGACAGTGCGTTACGTTGCGGGAACTGCGCGCGTCGGATGCGCCGTCACTTTTCGCAATGCTCACGACGGAAGAAGTCTCGCGATTCATCTCGCCGCCGCCCACCACGGTTGAAGGCTTCGAGCGCTTCATCGCGTGGACGCTGCGGCAGCGGAGCGCCGGAACGTATGCGTGCTTCGCGGTCACTCTGAAGGGATCGGACACGGCGATCGGCATTTTCCAGCTGCGCGAGCTGGATCCCGGGTTCGGCACGGCAGAGTGGGGATTCGCGATCGGGTCGCCCTTCTGGGGGACCGGCATCTTCCAGGAAGGAGCCGAGCTCATGGTGAATTTCGCGTTCGAGACCGTCGGCGTTCACCGCCTCGAAGCGCGTGCAGCGGTCAGAAACGGCCGCGGCAACGGCGCTCTCCGGAAGCTCGGCGCCGTTCAGGAGGGCGTGCTCCGCAAGTCGTTCCTCAAGAACGGTGAGTACCTCGACCAGGTCCTCTGGACGATTCTGGACGAGGACTGGCAGGCGAATTGTCATTGGGGCGGCGTCGTGCAGGTGCATTAAACCGATCCCCTGTCGTCATGGCGCGCATCGGTATACGATGCGCGCCATGGCGAAGTTTTTTCCCGCACTGGTCGCCGCGCTGTTCACGGCGGCCGCCGCCCACGCCGAAGTCACCCGCCTCGCCATCACCAACCGCGCCGACATCGGGACGTCCGGCTACGAAAAGATCACCGGCACGCTGTACTTCACCGTGGACCCGAGAGATCCGCACAACAAAATCGTGGTCGATCTGGACAAGGCGCCACGAAACGCGTTGGGCCTCGTCGAGTTCTCGTCCGACGTTTACATCGTCAAGCCAAAGGATGCGGCGCGAGCGAACGGCGCCGCGCTGGTCGAAGTATCCAACCGTGGCGGGAGAGGCGCAATCCGGCAATTCAACCGTGGCGGTCCCTCACCGGATCCCGCGACAGACGCGGACCTCGGGGACCGCTTCCTGATGCGCTTCGGATTCACGATTGCCTGGGTAGGTTGGGAGTTCGACGTCGCCGCCGATGGAGACTTGATTCGCATCCATGTTCCCGTCGCGACCGAGCGCGGAAAACCGATCGCCGGCATCGTACGGGCGGTCTTCACTCCGAGCTCGCACGTTGCCGACGTCACCGTTCGCGATCTCGCGACCTACACCTCCATCGACCCTGATGGGCCAGACAGTCAACTGCTGGTGCGGTCGACTTTTCTCGCACGCGGGGAGGCGGTCGCGCGAGAGCGGTGGCATCTCAAAGGCCGCACCGTGACGCTCGACGGCGGCTTCGAGCCCGGCAAGACGTACGAGCTCGCGTACCGCGCCGAGAATCCGCCCGTCGCGGGCCTCGGCTTCATTGCGATGCGAGATTTTGCGAGCTGGTTGAAGCGCCAACCCGACGCGATCGCGCCAGTCCGATATGCGTACGCGTTCGGCTCGTCGCAGAGCGGACGGTTCCTCCGGAACTTTCTGTATGAAGGCTTCAACACCGATGAACAGGATCGTCAGGTGTTCGATGGTGTGATGGCGCACATTGCCGGCGCCGCGCGCATCGACTTGAACGCCCGATGGGCGACGCCGACCGCGTTGGGGGTTCACAGCGCGACGGCCTTCCCGTTCGCCGACCCGAGCCTCCGTGATCCCGTGAGCGGCGCGCAGGAGGGATTGCTCGAGAACCCACGCGCCCGCACGCCGGCGCCGAAGATTTTCTATACGAATACGCCGGTGGAGTACTGGGGCACAGGACGAGTCGCCGCCCTCATCCATTCGACGCCCGATGGCAGCGCCGATCTGAAGCTGCCGGCCAACGTCCGCGTGTATTTCTTTGCCGGCACTCAGCATTCACCGAGCCGCTTTCCTCCAACGAAAGCCGCCGGACAACAGCTCGACAACCCCGTGGACTACAACTGGACGATGCGGGCTCTGCTGCTTGCAATGCACCGATGGGTGAGCGCCCGCACGCTTCCGCCACCGAGTGTCTACCCAACGCTCGCGGATGGAACGCTCGTGAGGGGCGAGGCTGTGTCGTTTCCTGCGATTCCCGGCGTTGCCTCGCCGCGCGCGCTCACGGGGGGACCGCGCATCGGAAACCCATGGATTGCGGGCGGGGCAGGCGCAGGGGCGCCGTTACCGCTGCTCGTGCCAGCGGTGGATGAAGACGGCAACGAGCGCGCTGGGATTCGACTGCCGGATGTCGCTGTGCCGCTCGCGACCTACACCGGCTGGAATTTTCGCCACCCGTCGACCGGCGCTCCAGGCGAGCTGGTGTCGCTGATCGGTTCGTCGATTCCGTTTCCTGCGACGCGCGCCGCGCGCGCCGCGGCGGGAGATCCGCGGCGATCGATCGAAGAGCGTTACCCGACGCGCGACGACTACATCGCGAAAGTACGGGCGGCCGCGGACGCGCTCGTTCTTCGCGGCTTCCTCCTCGTCGACGATATCGAACGGATCGTGCAGCGATCGACGGATAACTGGGACAATATAGTCAGGAGTCGGTAACTACCGACTACTGAGTTCTTCATTCATGTCCACCAATCGTCAAATCAGATTGAAGAGCCGACCCACGGGATCACCGACGACGGACAACTTCGAGTTGGCGGAAACGCCGCTCGAGCCAGCCAAGGACGGCGAGGTCGTGCGTCGCACGATCTATCTCTCGCTCGATCCGTACATGCGCGGGCGGATGAGCGATGCGGCGTCGTATGCGGCAAATGTCGCGCTTGGCGCGGTAATGTGCGGCCATACGGTGAGCCAAGTCGTCGAGTCGCACCATCCCGATTTCCGCGCCGGCGATATCGTGACTGGCTACGACGGATGGCAGGAGTATGGGATCTCTCGCGGAAAGGATCTGAGGAAGCTCGATCCGAGCGGACCGCCGATTTCGACGGCGCTCGGGATTCTCGGCATGCCGGGCATGACGGCATATGTGGGCCTGCTCGACATTGGACAGCCGAAACCGGGAGAAACCGTGGTCGTGTCCGCCGCGTCAGGCGCGGTTGGCGCGGTGGTGGGTCAGCTTGCGAAAATCAAGGGGTGTCGGGCGGTCGGCATCGCGGGGTCGGCGGAAAAGTGCCGCTATGTCGTCGACGAGCTCGGCTTCGATGCCTGCCTCAACTACAAGACCGGCGATCTCGTGCCGGGGTTGCGCGCCGCGTGTCCCAACCTTATCGACGTGTATTTCGAGAACGTGGGCGGCGCCATCTTCGCTGCAGTGCTGAAAGTGCTGAATCGTGGAGCACGGATTCCTCTGTGCGGGATGATCTCCGAATACAACGCGACGTCGAATCCTGGTGGTCCCAACCTACGTTCGCTTCTCGTGCACCGCGCGATGATCAGGGGGTTCATCGTGAGCGACCACGCGGACCGCGCGCCTGCATTTCTCCAGGAGTGCGCGCCGCTGGTGATGTCCGGCCGCCTCAAGTTCCGAGAGGATATCGTGGATGGTCTCGAGAACGCGCCGACCGCATTCATGGGCTTGCTCGAGGGACGCAATTTCGGCAAGCTGCTGGTACGGGTGTCGAGGGATCCGACGCGTTGATTGTCCGAATCCGAACACCGCGGTCCCAGCGCCGGCCGTCCGACCATGTTTGACGCCTCGCGGTCAAATGGTTACGACGAGGTTGGCTGGGTACGAAACGTGCGCGGAAAAGGCCAGATCATGGACACGCTTCTGAAGGACCTGCTGTACGCCGGCCGCGGACTGCGCAAAAACCTCGGCTTCTCGATCGTGGCAGCCATCACGATCGCCCTCGGCATCGGCGCGTGCACGTCCATCTTCAGCGTCGTCAACGCCGTGCTGCTGCGCCCGCTGCCGTACTCCGATGCGCAGCGATTGGTCACCATCTGGGGCGAGCTCCGCGCCCGCAACGTGCACGACTGGCCCTTCTCGCCGCCGGACTACCGCGACCTGCGCCAGCAGTCGACCGAGCTCTTCGAGGACATGGCGGGGTTCATCCCCGCCGGCCGCGTGCCGCTGTCGGACACCGGCGCCGAGCCGGAGCAGATCCGCGCGGCCGGTGCGACGCCCAATTTCTTCCGTGTCCTTGGCGCGCGGATTCTGGTCGGTCGAGACTTCATCGAAGACGATGCGACGCCGCAGCCGCAGCCGCCTGCGGGTCAGGCCCCGCAAAATCAAGCGGACCGTCAGGCGCCTCCTCCACGGCTGCCGGCGATCGCGATCATCAGTCACGGTCTGTGGACGCGGCGGTACGGCGGCGATCCGAAGGTCGTCGGCAGGGACGTCGATCTGGGCGGCGGCCGCGCGCGCATCGTAGGCGTGCTCTCGCCGGCGTTCGAAGTCCTGTTTCCGCCTCGCGCCAACGTGGAGCGCGTCCCCGACATGTGGACGGCGACGCGCTTCAACTTCGAGACTGCAAACCGCAATAACGTGGTGTTTCGCGTCGTGGGCCGCCTGAAGCCGGGCACCACAGTGCAGCAGGCGCAGACGCTCGTGGATCGTGTCGCCGCGGATCTTCGGAAGCAGTTTCCGATCAAGCAGACGGCGGGTCTCTATTTCCACGTGGTTCCGATGTTCGACGATCTCGTGGGCGACGTGCGGCCCGCGATCCTGTCGCTCATGGGCGCGGTGGCGTTCGTTCTCCTGATCGCATGCGCGAACGTCGCGAACCTGCTCATCGTCCGGGCGTCGGCGCGCAGCCGCGAGCTGGCCGTCCGTGCCGCGATCGGCGCGGGCCGTCTTCAGCTCGTACGGCAGTTATTGGCGGAGAGTCTCGTCATCGCCGTGGTCGGAACCGCGCTTGGACTCCTGCTGGCCCGAGGCGGCGTGCAGGTGCTCATCGCTCTCGGCCCGAAAGACCTGCCGCGCCTCGAAGGAGTCGGCATGGATCTACGAGTGCTGATTTTCGCCGCGCTCGCGGGCTTGGCGACCGCCATGCTCTGCGGAATCGTACCGGCGCTGCGCGCATCGCGTGCTGACGTCATGGACGCGCTGCGCTCGGTCGGGCGCTCGACCGGGCTGCGCGGCTTCCGGGGTCTTCGCCAAGGGGTGGTCGTGACCGAAGTGGCGCTGTCGTTCATCCTCCTCGTCGGCGCCGGCCTGATGCTGCGCAGCTTCATGGCGCTCGGGCGCGTGAACCCCGGCTACGACGCGACGAACGTGCTCACGTTCGTGCTGGCGCCGCAAGCGCGACAGGCAGGTGAACGGGCGGCGTTCATGCAGCAGGTCCGCGATCGTCTGCTGGCGATTCCAGGTGTGGCCGCCGTGACAGCCGCGGTGCCGCTCCCGCTCGACGGACAGTTGATCAACGGCCGATGGGGTACCGAGGCGGCGGCCGCGGACCCCGCTAAATTCAGACAGGCCACCTATCACTTCGTTATTCCGGGTTACTTCGAGGCATTGCGCACGCGCCTCATCGAAGGGCGCACATTCACAGACGCCGACAACAATGCCATCGATCAGCAAACGGACTTGCCAAGACAGGTCATCGTGGACGATGCCCTTGCCTCGCTGGCATTTCCGGGTCAGTCAGCGGTCGGCAAGCGGCTGTTCCTTCGGATCACGACGCCAGAACCCCAGTGGTACGATGTCATCGGCGTGGTCGCGCATCAGCGCCATGCCTCGCTTGCCGTACCGGGTCCTGAGGCGATCTTCATTCTCAACGGACACGCCGGTCATGGCGCGGCGAGCCGTTGGGCGGTGCGGACCACGGGCAATCCGACGCAGGTGGTGGCTGCCGTTCGGGCGGCGGTCGCGCAAATCGATCCGCGCGCGCCGCTTGCCGAGATACAGCCAATGCAGGCCTTCGTCGACAAGGCGATGGCGCCGGTGCGATTCACGAGCACGCTCATCGGCATCTTCGCCGTCGTCGCCGTCCTGCTCGCGGCCGTTGGGCTGTATGGCGTGCTGTCGACGATCGTCAGGCAGCGGACCGCGGAGATCGGCATGCGGATGGTGTTTGGAGCGCCGCGTACCAGCATCCTGAGCCTGATCGTCGGTGAGGGACTGCGGCTGAGTGGCGCTGGAATCGGCCTGGGACTCATAGCGGCTGCGATGCTCACCCGAGTGATGACGAGTATGTTGGTAGGGATCAGCCCAACGGACCCGACGACCTTCCTCGGCATCGCCGTTCTGTTCGTGGCGATCGCGGTTTCGGCGTCGTGGCTGCCGGCGCGCCGGGCGGCGCGGCTCGATCCGATGAACGCCCTACGGGAAGAGTAGCGATGCTACGTTCGTTCTTTCGGGCTCTCCGGGATTGCGTCACCGGATTCATGATGCTGACGACCAGCACGTGAGGAATCGACGCAGTGGCCTGGGAGCAGGACACACGTGCACGTCTGGCCGAACGGGCCGCACGAAACACAATCAGGAGGTAGGGCTGATGAAGCGGTTTATTGCTCTTGCAGCGCTCATGATGCTCGCGTCGGTTTCCTTGATCGCGCAATCGCCCAAAGGCTGGAAGGTCCGCGCCGATCGCAGTACGAGCGCGTCGGATCCTGACGCAGCCGGCACCATCAAGTTCACGACGGCAGGATCAGGCTTCCACGCCGTGAATCCCCAGGCCGCGGTGTTCTGGAATCCGGGCCATACAGTGACCGGCCTTTATACGCTGAAGGGCACCTTTACGCTTTTGAAACCGAGTGGTCACACGAACTATTACGGCCTCGTCTTCGGCGGCAGCGATCTAGAGGGTCCGGCACAGAGCTATCTGTATTTCATGGTGGCGCAGGACGGGAGCTGGCTGATCAAGCGCAGGAATGGCGAGGCCACTGAAAACGTCCTGCCCAAGGCGCCAAGCGACGCTGTGAAGAAACCCGACGCCAGCGGCCAGTCGATCAACGCGCTCGAAGTGCGTGTGTTGCCCGACAAGATCGAGTACGTCGTCAACGGCACGGTGGTCACCACGACGCCCAAGACCGGCGCGACCGCGAAGACCGACGGCCTTTACGGGATTCGCGTGAATCACCTGCTCGACGTGCAGATCGATGGATTGTCCGCAACGAAGAAGTAATTTGAGGAGGACCGGCGTCCGAGGCTCGCCACCGCGTCGATCAGCGATCGCGGATCGACCGGCTTGGCGAGGTGCAGTTGAAATCCGGCCTGGATGGCGTGCTGCCGGTCCTCGTCGCGCGCGAACGACGTCAGGGCCGCCGCCGGAATCGCAGCTGTCTCCGTCGCCTCGGTCGCCCGGATCCGTTTGATCAAGGAATAGCCGTCTTCATCGGGCATGGCGATGTCGGCGAGCAGGACGTCCACGTGCTCGCGCCGGAGCATGTCGAACGCTTGCCGCGCGGACGACGCGGTGAGCACCACGGCGTCGTGTCCCTGGAGGTACTCCGCCACGATCGCGCGGCTTTCATCATCGTCGTCCACGACCAGTACCGACAGGCCCGCGATCGACGCGGTGGGCTCGACCGATGGTTTTGGTGATTCGCCGGCTCGTGCGGGAACGATCGGCAGCCGGACCACGAACGTCGAACCGCATCCTTCCCCCGCGCTGTCCACCGTGACGGTTCCGCCCTGTGCCTGCGCGAGGTGTCTTACGATCGACAACCCGAGTCCGAGACCTCCGTGGCGGCGCGTCGTCGAGGCATCTGCCTGACGGAACGGCTCGAAAACGAACGGGAGGAAGTCCGGCGAAATCCCCTGGCCCGTGTCGGCGACGCTGATCTCCAACGTCGTCTCTTTTCTCCGAACATCGACCTGCACCGCACCGCCCTCCGGCGAGAACTTGACGGCGTTCGTGAGCAGGTTCAACACAATCTGCTGAAGACGAGAGCTGTCCGCGAGGATGTTCCCGATTGCGGGATCGGCGTCAATCTGAATTTGGACGCGCTTGGCGTCGGCAGCTGGTTGCACGACCTCGAGTGCGAGATCCACGATGTCTTGCACTTCAACAATCGAGAGCTCGAGCCGGAGCTTTCCCGACATGATGCGCGCGACGTCGAGTAGCTCGTCGATCAGGCGCGCCTGCCGTTTGGCGCTGTCGAAGATCGCCTGATACGCGCGATCGCGCCGGGACCGTTCGACCGCGCCGCGGCGCAACAGGTCCGACCAACCGAGGATGGCATTCAGTGGCGTCCTCAGCTCGTGCGACACCATCGCCAGGAACTGATCTTTCAGGCGGTTCGCCTCCTCGGCGCTCTCGCGCGCCGCTCTCTCACGTTCCAGCAACTCGAGGCGCGACACGAACAGCTGATACGTCAAAAACGTGCCATAGACCGGCGCCACCATCAGGATCGCTTTCCACTGCTCGCCGCGATCGATCACGATCGCCGCGAAAGCCCCTGCGCTCGCCGCCACCATGAAGCTGGCACCGCTCCACAGGAAATCGTCGCGCCACACTCTCAGGAACGTGCGATCGCTCGTGAGGGCGATGACGGTTGCGACCAGACTCGTATTCACGAAGAAGTACGTCGCGATCGCTCCGACCAGGGGCATCGCCAACGCGAAGAACGACAGCGATCCCGTTGACCCGCCAAGCCAGCCGTACACGAGCGCCGTCGTTCCCATCGCAATCGCGACAGCGGCCGCGCTGAACACCGTGCGATAAGGCGGGTAGGAACGCTTCACGTTCACCGTGCACTGCGCCACCACACCGCCGACCGCGATCACGATTGCCTGTTGCGGTCCAAGCAGCAACAGCGACATGAGATCGGCGGCGTACGAGACCGACAGCGTCGATCCACTCGCGAGAGGGATCGGAAGATTGACTTTCCAGATGGAGGTCAGGCAGGCGACGGCGAGCAAAGCGATGAAGAGGAGAGGCCGCGGCAACGCGTGCGGAAGAGAAGCCACGAGCGTTGACGCCCCGACGGTGATCACCGCGCCAATGTACATCTGCGCCGCGCGCGGGAGCTCGCTCCACGACAGGCCGGCCGTGGGCTTCGTCACTGGTTGGTCCAGACGACTGGTTCGCAGCTCGGATCGCTGCAGCTCGTTCCCCAGACCACGGTGTCGCCGTCCGAAGTTCCCCACACGACCGTATCGCCGTCACTGGTTCCCCAGACGACCGTGTCGCCTTCACTGGTGCCGCCGACGTCGCCGCCGTTGCTGAGGATGTTCCAACCGATCGGTACGGAAGCCGCTCCCCACACGACGTTCCAAGACCAGGCGAGCACATCACCGGTCAATTCGCTCACCTGAATGATCCGGCGCCCCCAAATGATCCGCTTGCTCCAGGACGACGACGATGGGTACGCGACGTTCGGCGACCCGTGCAGATATTGCGCAAGCTCGATCGCCCCTTTGGCGTTGAGAAACCCTGCGCCCTGCGTCATCCGGTCGTATCCGGCATACGTTTGCGCGGTGTACTCGATGATCGCCTTCACCTGATTGGGTGTCAGCGCTGGATTCGCTTGCAGCATCAGGGCGACGGTTCCGGTCACGACAGGCGCCGCCATGCTGGTACCGCTCAAGCTGAGCTAGGGCTTGTCCGACGCTGGTGCCGTACCGCTCAGCAGATATCGCGACATCGTGGAGTACAGCGAACTGAGCGGATCAGCGAGCGACTCGATGCCGACGCCCGGGGCAACGACGTCCGGCTTCGGCGCGCGGTCGATCGCGCTCGGGCCGCGCGAACTGAATGCCGCCACGGTGTCGTCGGCGCGGTCAGTCGTCCCCATATGGCTTGAAGCGCCGACCGTCAGCACCCATGGCGCGTTGCCGGGCGCCGTGATGCCGCCGTACTGAATCTCCCCTCGAGGATTTCTCCCGTAATTGCCGGCCGCCGCCACGACGACGATTCCCGACAGCACCGCGCGCTCGGCCGCGAGCGTCAGCGGGTCGACCATGTACGACTCGTACACACCGGTTGCGACCGACAGATTGACGACGCGAATATTCAGGGAATCCTTGTGGGCGACGATGTCGTCGAGGGCCGCGATGACGTCGCTGATTCTGCCTTTGCCGAAGCGATCGAGAACTCTGTACACGACGAGCCGGGCACCTGGAGCAACGCCGGCCCGCGCACCATCGGAATCACGTCCATTGCCGGCGACGATGCCGGCGACGTGTGTCCCATGGCCATAATCGTCGTACGGCGTCGAGCGACCGTCGATGAGGTCGACGAATCGATCGACGCGCTGGGCATCACCGGCACCATCGGTCAGGTCGTCGTGCCAGACGGTTGCGCCGGAGTCGACGATTGCGACGCCGATTCCCGCCCCGTCGTAGCCGAGGGCCTGCCGCACGGCAGTGGCTCCGATCGTTCCTGCGGTGCGCTCCATCGCCCCGGCGACGCTCCGATCGAGCGAGATATGCAGAACGAAGGGGCTGCTGGCGATCGTCGACAGCGCCACGTTCGGAACGTCTGCGACGAGCCCGTTCACGATCGGAAGGGATCGCCCGAGCGTGCCGCCGGTCAGTTGAATGAGCGGCGCCAAGGACTGGACTGGCACGGCGTCCGGCGCGCAGATGATGATCCGAGATCGCCCTGTGAGCAGCGAGACACGCGGCTGCAGCAGTGGATCGACCTTCGAGAGCCAGCTGAGCGTGCCGAACTGTGCAGATAGAGATGGGCCCAGTGCCGCAATCGCGACCAGCGTCAGGGCCAGACGAACCCGCGTCGCGGCCTTCGCTGCGTCGCCGAATTTCGGCAGTCTTCGAGAGAGCGAAGGGATGCTTGCCCCGCCGAAGCTCGCTAGCAGTCGATCGAGCGCAGGCGGGCGCATGGGCATGTCGGACGCAACCGACATTCCCGTTCAGCCGATGCCGTTGACGCGCATTAAACCCAAATCGAACAACATGTTCGGGCGGCCGAACGCTCAATCCTCTATCCGCCGCCGCGCAAAAAATGGGACACCGCTAACATTTCTGGTCTACTACGTCCGATGAGGAGCGCGATGGCCTCGATGGCGCTGGCGGCGTTGGTGGCGACGGGTGCGCGGGCGCAAGAGCCTGCGATTGTGGAAGCACCCGGCGTGAAGGTGCTGCGCGGGCTTACCGTCCCACAGTTCGAGGCCGAGATGCAGTTGATGAATCAGGCGCTCGGCGTTTCATGCGGCTTCTGTCACACGCGTGGCAACTTTGCCGCTGAAACGAACCCGCGGAAGTCCATCGCACGACGGATGCTCGAGATGACGCAGATGCTGAATCAGCAATTCTTCGCCGATTACAAGCCGGCGGAAGGGGAGTCGCGCCTCGGCAAAATCACCTGTTTCACGTGCCATCAGGGATCCGAGCGTCCGAAGCCCGCGTCGCTCCAGTAGCGCACCGTCAGCGATCGTCTTGCCGGCAAGCACGTCGGTTCGCGTGTCGACCGGCATATGGACCTCCTGAGAATGGTCAGTGCTGTTGGAGAGACGCGGTGGGATAGTCGGTCCCGACCGCGCTCGCATCGATCCAGACGGGGCCGTTGTGGACCGCGTCGCACTTGATGGGAGGCGCCCAGCGCCACAGCGCGTCGAGCAGCCAGACTTTTATCCGGGCCCCGCTCTTTTCTAATGGTTGGCTCACCGGTGTTCCAACCGGGATCGTGCCGGCGGTCGAGCAGACGACAGAGCCTCCGCCGGCGTCGGCGAAGGCCGCCGTGCCCTTGGCGACGACCACCGGACGATAGAACGCTTGGTCCGATTCGATGGCGCTGAAAAACGCGTCGAGATACTGTTTGATCTGCCGCCGGCCCTGTGGGTCGAGCGTCGCCACTTCGAGCACGCGGTAAGCGTCGGGCTTGCGCTGCACGAATCGTTGTCGCGTGGCGTCGAGGTCGCTGCGACCGAACAGCGTGCGGGTGCGCTGAACCTGGCTCAAGACTTCCACGTCGATCGGCGAGTTCGACTCGACGAACGCGCTGTTGAACACTTCCTTGAACCAGCGATGGTGTCCGGCCACCATGCCAGAGACATCGAAGTCGTACATCACAGGCCTTGCGCGGCCATCGGCGCCGACCGCAGCCGTGATGTTCCACAGCGGATGCCGGTCGTCGCATCGGTACTTGTCGCCTGGAAACATCCGGACGCACCAGTCGAAATTACCGATCATCGCCTCGGCGAACGCGAGCACGGCGGTGTCCTCTGTCGTGAAGCGCTCGCGCGCGTTGGTGAACTGCTGCTCCGTCACTTCGTCGGTCGCGCCGAGCCGCTTGAGCGCTTCGCCGGTGGTCTCCAGGATCATGGCGTTGCGTACGACCGGATTCCGCTGGTCAGGCGTCTTGCCAGGCTGAGCGTCCGTATATACGTAAGAAACTCGCGCCAACCTCGCTTTGAGCGTTGGCACGCGAAGCGCGTCGAGGATGCGGTAGACGACGGTTTCGCGGAGCGGCGCCTGCTCGTTCGGCAACCGCCCATACTTCTGCGTCACCGTGTTGTCAGTCGATTCGCCGCAGTGCGTCCCGAGCTTGATCCCTTTCAATCCTGCGAAGATCGTGCTGGCCGTCGCGTCCTTGCCTTCGGCTGGAAAATCGAGTTTGAGCTTCGGAAAGGCGCACTCGCTTTCGCGAATGCTCGTGTGGCCCCTCAGCGAGATCGTGACGCCATCGATCGCGATGTTGTGTCCCTTCTCGGAGTAGTTCAATGCACCGACGACCGAATACTCCTGTTCGGCGCGCGCGCGCTGAAAGAGATCGTTGAACGGAGCCGAAAGCGTGAAGGCCAGGGGCTCATCGCTCGAGAACAGCGCACGCCCCTCCGGGAGAGCGGCGGCGAGCGACATGGCGCAGGAGACTAGCGCAGCCGGAAGGACTCGCGAGGTCGTCAGAGCCACTCTTGAAAGAGATCCAAGAGAGCAGCCAACTTTCATTGTCGAGGTCGGCGCCGCCTCTGGCTTTGTTCTTGCTCGCTCGGTCGCTCATGCGATGGACACCCGGCGGTCGAGGCGACATCGAAGACATGCGCGGACGCTCGGGCGGGTTTGGTGTCGCACGTCTTGGCATTGGCGGCTTTCTCGTTCTGCTCGTGCTGAGTTGGCTGACCGGGACGAACCTCTTCTCACTCCTGGGTACGGGGGACATCGCTCCGTCGCAGTCCGTCGGCACCTCAGGCGAGCCGCGATCGTCGCCTGCTGAAGAGCGCATGGTCGACTTCGTCAATGCGGTCACCAAGGATGCGCAGGACACCTGGGCTGAAATCCTCGGGTCACGATACGAACGAACGCGCGTGGTGCTGTTCCGCAACGCCATCGAATCGGCATGCGGCTTCGCCCAAGCGGCGACCGGTCCGTTCTATTGCCCAGGGGACAAGAAGGTCTATCTGGATCTGTCCTTCTTCAGCGACCTCTCGCAGCGGTTCGGCGCCCCAGGCGATTTTGCGCAGGCGTACGTGATCGCGCACGAGCTCGGTCATCACGTCCAGAACCTGACTGGACTGAGCGCCAATGCCGCTCGTGATCGACAGGCGGGGCCCGACAGTGCGTCGGTGGCATTGGAGCTTCAGGCCGACTGTTTCGCGGGCGTCTGGGGCCATGCTGCGTCGCAAAGCGGCCGCTTCCAGGCCGGAGGCGTCGAGCTCGAGCCGGGAGATGCGGACGAGGCGCTGCGCGCCGCCGGCGCCATTGGCGACGATCGTCTGCAGAGAATGGCGACAGGACGCGTCATGCCCGAACGCTTCACCCACGGGACATCGGCGCAGCGAATTCAGTGGTTCAAGCGGGGGATGGATTCAGGGGATCCGCGCGCCTGTTCTTCACGACCGTCCACGACCTACTAGGGACAACAGCTACCGACGTCGTTTCCGTCCGGCGACGCGCGCGCGAATGCGGGCGGCGGCGGCCTTCTGCCGATCGATGTTGATCCTCGCCCGCTCGCGGAACGCCGCCACCTGTTGATGCACCCTGCGGACCTGGTCGGCCGCGGCTCGAAAGCGGCGTCCCGGCAGATCCGGAAAGATCTCGAACAAATCGTTGCTGGACGGCAGTCGTGGAGGCATCTCCACCAGTGTATCGCCTTCGCCCAGCCACCACCGGCACCCCGCCTCGACGATCGGCGAGGGCAGGCCGAGCACGAGCTCGAGCAGCGTTCGTGCCCCTTCCATGACGCGATGGACGTCAGGAGTCCGCGTCCGATTGGCTCGCCACCGTGCCGCATTGGGATAGAAATGATCGACGAACGGGTTCGCGACGGCGAGATCGCCCAGCACGTGCGCGCCAACGATCGGTTTCAGGTGCAGCAGCAACGCGGCCATCGTCGGGTCGCGCGGCTCCAGGGCCAGATGCTCCTCGCCGACGATCACTTTCGCACGGACCATGCAGCGCCGCGACAGCACTCTTGCCAGCAGCCGCACAGCCGCCGCGGTGCTCCACACGTGGCCCTCGCGCGCGACGATAAAAAGATCCAGATCCCCGCCGGCTTCGAGGTTGAGCCGGGCGATCGGCCCGCATAACGCGACGAGTCGCACGAATGGCAGGC
>Ga0114129_10003298_pt1 | contig 22660 bp, 27 predicted proteins | sample RhiMetdeltSRZDD1_FD_80071 | JGI IMG/M metagenome (GOLD analysis project Ga0114129, IMG submission 80071) | Populus rhizosphere microbial communities from Tennessee, USA - Rhizosphere MetaG P. deltoides SRZDD1 (version 2) (version 2) | ecosystem: Host-associated > Plants > Roots > Rhizosphere >... | reverse complement strand
TTCGCCGACCGCTGCGGGCTCGTGCAGGAGATCTGCCGCACCGATGAGCCGCCGCTCCATCCGCTCGGCAACGGGCACTCGAGCCGCTGCCACTTCCACGACAAGGCGGCCGAGGTCCCGTACACGGCGAGCTCGATCCCGGAGCCCGGCACCGCGCCGGCGAACGGCGACGGCCTCGTAAGGCTCGAGCACGCCAGCAAGACGTTCTCCCACGAGGGGAGCACCGTTCGCGCGCTCGTCGACGTCGACCTCTCCATCGCGGCCGGCGAGACGCTCGGCCTCGTCGGCGAGTCGGGCTGCGGCAAGACGACGCTCGCCCGCGTGCTCCTGGGCCTGACGGCGCCCGACGACGGCTCGACGGTCGAGCTCGATGGACGCCGGCTCGCCGCCCGGGTCGTGAAGCGCGACCGGGAGCAGGTGCGGGCGCTGCAGACCGTCTTCCAGAACCCGGACTCGGCTCTGAACCGCCGCTTCTCCGTGCGCCGGATCATCGGCCGCGCGCTGGAGAAGCTCGTCGGGCTGCATGGGAAGCGGCGCGAGGAGCGGCTGAAGGAGATCGCGTCGTCGGTGCGCTTCGACGAGCGGCTTCTGAGCGCGCGGCCCGTCCAGCTCTCGGGCGGCCTCAAGCAGCGCGTGGCCATCGGGCGCGCGTTCGCAGGCGAGCCGCGAGTCGTCGTCTGCGACGAGCCGACCTCGGCGCTCGACGTCTCCGTGCAGGCCGCGATCCTCAACCTCCTCGCCGACCTCCAGGCGAAGGAGGGCGTCACCTACCTCTTCATCTCGCACGACCTCGGCGTCGTCCGCTACCTCGCCGACCGCATCGCGGTGCTCTACCTCGGGCGGCTCATGGAGGTCGGGCCGGCCGAGGCGGTCTTCAACCCGCCGCATCACCCGTACACCGAGGCGCTGCTCTCCGCGGTGCCGACGCTGGAGGGCGAGGAGCGCCCGCGGATCCGGCTCCAGGGCGAGATCCCGAGCGCCGCCGACCCGCCCTCCGGTTGCGTCTTCCACACGCGCTGCCCGCGCTACCTGGGCGCGATCTGCGAGGAGCAGGAGCCGCCGCTGGCCGAGGTCGAGCGCGGGCACTACATCCGCTGCCATATCCCGGTCGACGAGCTCCGGCGGATCCAGGCGGAGCCGCCTCCGCCCCGCACGTCAGCCCGTCGAGTCGAAGACGACGAGCTGACGCACGGCCTCACCGGCTCGTAGGCGGTCGAAGGCCGCCGGCAGATCCGCAAGCGAGATCCGGTCGCTCACGAGCTCCTCGAGCAGCAGGTCGCCGGACGTGTAGAGATCGATGAGCTGCGGGACGTCCTCCCCGATGGACGCGGAGCCGAGGAACGAGCCCTTCAGCGTCTTCTCGTTGATGAAGCCCCAGGTGTCGATCTCGACGGTCGTGCCCTTGGGCGGGATGCCGAGCACGACCGCGGTGCCGCCCGGGCGAAGCGAATCCCAGGCATCGCGGATCGTCTCCTTCCGGCCGATGGCCTCGAACGCATAGTCGGCGCCGCCACCGGTCGCGTGGCGGATGCGGCGCGCGGTGTCGGCGGTCGGCTTCGCCTCGACGGTCGCGGTCGCGCCCAGCCGCTCGGCGAGCTCGAGCTTGTCGGCGCGCGTGTCGACGGCGACGACGGTCCCGGCGCCCGCGATGCGCGCCGCCTGGATCACGGACAGCCCGACGCCGCCGCAGCCGATGACCGCGACGCGGGCGCCCTGCTCGACCTGCGCCGTTCGCGTGACCCCGCCCCAGCCAGTCAGCACGGCGCAGCCGATGAGGGCCGCGAGGTCGAGCGGGACGTCGTCGCGGATCGGGACCGCGACCGACTCCGGCACGACCGCGTGCTCGGCGAACGACGAGACCGAGTTGAAGTGGCGCAGCTCGGCGCCGTCGTGCGAGAGCCGTGAGGTGCCGTCGGCGAGGGTCCCCGTCGCGGCCATGCGCCCTCCCTGCTCGCAGAAGTTCAGCCGCCCGGCGCGACAGCTCTCGCACGCTCCACACGAAGGGACGAGCGCGAGCACGACGTGGTCTCCGGGGCGGACCCGGTCGACCCCGGCGCCGACCTCGGCGACGACGCCGGCGGCCTCGTGGCCGAGCACGAGCGGCAGCGGCTCGGGGATGTCGCCGTCGACGACGTGCAGGTCGCTGTGGCAGACGCCGCAGGCGGCGATGCGCACGAGCACCTCCCTCGCCTGCGGCGGCGCCAGGTCGACGTCGAGGATCTCGACCGGTCGACCCGGCTCCCAGAGCACGGCGGCCTGCATCCGCATCGGCGCGAGCCTATCGCCCGGCGAGCCGCGGCCCGTGTTCGAGCGGCCTCGCCGCCGTAGAATCGCGCGCATGCGCGCCGCCGTGCTCCGCGAGATCGGGAAGCCCCTCACGGTCGAGGACGTCGAGCTCGCCGATCCCGGGCCCGGCGAGGTGACCGTCCGCATCGTGGCGAGCGGCGTCTGCCACAGCGACTGGAACGTGATCACCGGCGCGACGCCGAACCCGCTGCCTGCCGTGCTCGGCCACGAGGGCGCCGGCGTCGTCGAGGCGGTCGGCGAGGGAGTGGCCGCGGTCGCCGAAGGCGATCACGTCATCCTCTCCTGGCTCCCCTTCTGCGGCGAGTGCTTCTACTGCGTGCAGGGCCGCGGCGTCCTCTGCGACGCGGCCATGGCAGACATGTTCGAAGGTACCCTCCCGGGCGGCAGGCTCGCGCTCTCGCAGAACGGGTCGAATCTCTACCACTACTCGTTCCTTTCGACGTTCGCGGAGCGTTGCGTCGTGCCGGAGAGCTGCTGCGTCAAGATCCGCCGGGACGCCTCGCTCGAGGTCGCTGCGCTCGTCGGGTGCGCCGTGATGACGGGGTTCGGCGCCGCCGTCCTCCGCGCCCGCGTCGAGCCCGGGAGCACCGCGGTCGTCTACGGCGCAGGCGGAGTCGGGCTCTCCGCGATCCTCGGATGCAAGCTCGCCGGAGCGCGCGCAATCGTGGCCGCCGACCCGGTGGCCTTCAAGCGGGAGACGGCGCTCGGCCTCGGCGCGACGCACGCGGTCGACCCGGCGAGCGACGACGTCGGCGCGCTCCTCCGGGAGCTCACGGACGGCCGCGGCGCCGACTACGCCTTCGACACCGCCGGCGCGCCCGGGGTGGTCGCGCAGGCCTACGAGGCCGTCCGGCGAGGCGGCATGGTCGTGGCGGTCGGGATCCCGCCTCTCGATGCGACCGCAGATTTGCCCGGGCCGGCACTGCCCCGTGAGGAGAAGGTCGTGACAGGCAGCTTCTACGGCTCCTGCCGCCCGCACGTCGACATGCCGCTCGTGATCGACCTCTACATGGACGGCAGGATCGACCTGGACGCGCTCGTCTCACGGCGGTACGGGCTGGACGAGATCAACGAGGCGTTCGCCGCCATGAACGCCGGCCAGGTCGCGCGCGGGGTGATCGCCTTCTGAGGTTCGCGGAGCCGACGCTCCTGGGTGAGGGCTTCGCGGGCAGCGGCCCGAACGCCGCCCACGTGAACACCGTGCTCGGCCGCAAGGGCGGGCCCGTGGAGACCGCCTGGACGACGGCGCTCGCGACGCCGCGGCTGGGGCACATCCCGTTCGTGACCGTGCTGCGGCCGAACATGCCGGTGAAGCCGGCGACGCTCTTCGTCAACAAGGCCGACATCCGGAGTGAGATGCATGCCGAGCTCACCTGGGGCGCGGCGCAGGCCGGGGTCGCGCAGGGGGTGCTCGAGGCTGTGGCCGACGGGACGATCCCGGCAGGCGAGGTCGAGGAGCTGCTCCTCATCGCCGCGGTCTGGGTCGACTGGGCCGCCGACGACGAGGAAACGGTCTACGCGGGCAACATCGAGGCCACCCGCGGAGCACTTGCCGCCGGCGCGGAAGGGCGCCCGGCGATCGAGGATCTGCTCGCCGTCCGGGGCGAGCCCGCGAACCCGTTCTTCCGGCGCTCGTGAAGATCACGGGCATCCGCCTCCGGCGGCTGCGCCTCCCGCTCGACCCGCCGTTCGAGCCCGCCTGGGATCCCGAGCCGCGGACGGCATTCGAGGCGACGCTCGTCTACGTGGACACCGACGAGGGCCTCACCGGGATCGGCTCCGGGGACACCATGGACGGCTTCGAGCGCTACGCGCCGCTCTTCGTCGGCCGCGACCCTCTCGAGATCGAGCACCACGTCCGCGTGCTCGAGACCGTCACCTTCCACGCTGGGCGCTACTGGCCGCTCGAGGCGGCGCTGTGGGACCTGGCCGGAAAGGCGAACGGGGTGCCGGCGGCGCAGCTCCTCGGCGGGGCGCTCGGCGAGATTCCGGTTTACGCGTCGACGGCGACGCGGCTGGGACCGGCCGCGCGCGCCGAGACGGCGCTGGCCTTGCGCGACCAGGGGATTCGGGCGCTGAAGGTCAGGGTCGACAAGGAACGCCCCGAGGACGGCTTCGCGGCCGTGGCCGCGGTCCGGGAGGCAGTCGGCGCGGACATGGAGATCATGGTCGACCTCAACCAGGGCTGGCGCATGCCCGGGGACGTAGCGCCGCTCCTAGGGTACGACGCGGTCGCCGCCCTCGCTGCGCGCCTGCGCAAGCTCGACGTCTGCTGGCTGGAGGAGCCGCTCGCGGGGGACGACGTCGAGGGCCTGGCGCGGCTCCGTGCGGAGACCGGGGTCCGCGTCGCAGGTGGCGAGATGGCCCGCACGCCCGCCGAGCTCGCGGCGTACGTCGACGGCGGCGCGCTCGACGTGCTCCAGCCCGACGCCGTTCTCGCAGTCGGCATTCTTCGCGCCCGCGAGCTGGCGGAGCGCGTCCTTGCGGCCGGCTTCTGGTTCACGCCACACACGTGGACGAACGGGATCGGGCTCCTTACCAACCTCCACCTGACCGCCGGAGTCGGCGGCGGGCCGTTCCTGGAGCTTCCGTTCGATCCGCCGGGCTGGACGCCGGAACGCCGCGACTTCATGCTCGCCGAGCCGGTCATGCCGGGCCCGGACGGCGTTCTCACGGTGCCCGATCGTCCCGGCCTCGGCTTCGAGCTCGACGAGGAGGCCGTCGACCGGTACACCGTCGGTTGAGCCATGGCCACGTACGACGTCCACCAGCACCTCCTCCCCGTCACGCTCATCGAGGCGCTTCGCGGTCGCGGAGAGTCGCCCCGCATCGTCGGCGGCACTCTCGAGCTCGCAGAGGGCACGTTCCCGTTCGACGAGCGCGACCACGACCCGGGTGAGCGCATCGCTCTGCTCGACCAGGACGGGATCGACGTGGCGATCATCAGCCTGGCCCCGACGATGGAGACGGAAGGGAAGCCGGACCTCGAGGACGCGTACAACGAGGGCATCCGCGACGTCATCGCCGAGGCGGGCGGACGGCTCCGCGCCTTCGCGGCAGGTGGATGCCTCGACGGCTTCGCCGGGGTCTGCGTCTCGGCCCAGACGGTCGTTAACGGCCTCGGCGCGCTTCCGGACGCGCTCGTCCGCGCGGGTCAGGCCCTCTTCGTCCATCCCGGGCCGCCCGGGGCTCCCCCGGCCGACACACCTCCCTGGTGGACGGCGGTCGTCGACTACCCGGCCCAGATGCAGGCCGCCTACTTCGCCTGGCTGGCCGACGGCGTGGAGCGCCACCCGGAGCTGGACGTCGTCTTCGCCGTCCTCGCCGGCGGCGCCCCTGTGCAGCTCGAGCGGTTGCGCTCGCGCGGCGGCGATCCCGAGCCGACGAGGCACCCGCGGATCCACCTGGACGTCGCGTCGTACGGCGCACGCGCTCTCGAGCTCTGCCTCACGGCGCTGGGGCCGGCTCAGCTGGTCTACGGGAGCGACCGCCCGGTGGTCGACGCCCGGCCCACCCTGGACGCGCTGGCCGGGCTCGGCCCGGACGTCCTCGATACCGTCCGAAGCGACAATCCCGGACGCCTCTTTGCATGACGAACGCTCCCACCCCACTCGAGCCCGCGCCTGACGCACTGAGCGCGGGTCGGCCTGTGTTCCTCAAGCGCGAGGACGTCCACGAGCTCGGCGCCTTCAAATGGCGCGGCGCGCTTCCGGTGCTCACCGCCTACCGGGACGCCGGAGCGGACACCGTCGTGACCGCGTCGACGGGGAACCACGGCGCGGCGACCGCCTGGGCCGCCGAGCGGCTCGGCCTGAAGACGCTCGTCTACGCGCCCGAGGGCGCGACGCAGGCGAAGGTCGCCCTCATCGAGCAGCTCGGAGCCGAGATCCATCTGGTCGGGTCGGATCTCGACGCGGCGAAGGACGAGGGGCGCCGCCATGCCGACGAGCGTGGCCTGCCGTTCTTCGAGGACGGCGCCGAGATGGCGCAGTACGAGGGCTACGGCGCGATCGCGGACGAGATCCTCGACGAGCTCGACGAGCGACCGGGCGCGATCGTCGTGCCGGTGGGCAACGGCGCCCTGCTGGGCGGCATCGGCCTTCGGGTGTGCGCCCGTGAGCCCGACACGGAACGCGTCGGCGTCGCTGCGAAGGACGCCCCCGTCATGGCCGAGTCGTGGGAAGCCGGCGGCATCGTCGAGAGCGACCGGAGCGCGACGTTCGCCGACGGGCTTGCCGTCCGGGTGGCGATCCCACTGGCCGTCGACGTCCTCGGCGAGGTCGCGAGCCGGATGCTGCTCGTCAGCGAGCGAGACATGGCCCGTGCCGTTAGGGCCTACGCCGTGGCCGGGATCCGTGCCGAGGGGGCGGCCGGCGCCGCACTCGCCGCCCTGCCCCAGCTCGAGGGTCTCGGCGGCGCCATCGTCCTCATCGTCACCGGCCGAAACATCGACGACGAGCTCCATCGACGCGCCTGCGAGGATCCCGGCTCCTTCCCCGGGTAGTCGGCGTCGGCGTCCGGGGCTCTTCGGTTTTCGCTCACGTACGAGCGACGCGCGGTGGGCCGCGTCCGGTCGCCCGGCGGTAGACGCCGTCCGCAGCGGCGATCAGCCCGGCGAGCTCGAGCTCGGTCAGCGTCGCGGCGAGCCCTGCGGGGTCTCTCTCCGTCGCTCGCACGAGCTCGTCGAGCGTCCGGGCGCCGTCCGAGAGTCGCTCGAGCACGTCCAGGGACTCGGGCGAGAGCCCGGCCGGCAAAGCCTGTGGGGTCGGCTCGACACCCAGCGCCTCCAGCACGTCCTCAGCAGACAGGAGCGGGGTCGCGCCCTGGCGAAGCAGATCGTTCGTCCCCGCGCTCAAGGCGGATGTGATCTCGCCGGGTGTCGCGAAGACCTCGCGGCCGAGCTCCAGCGCGAAATCCGCCGTGATCAGCGCACCGGAGCGGTCTCGCGCCTCCACCACGACGGTCGCCCGGGCAAGCCCGGCGATGATCCGGTTGCGCGCCGGAAAGCGCCACGGCGAGGGCTCGGTTCCCGGCGGGTACTCCGACACCACGAGCCCGCTCTCGGCGATCCGGCGTGCGAGCTCGGTGTGCGCGCGCGGGTAGTCGCGGTCGATGCCGCACCCCAGCACGGCAATCGTGAGGCCACCGACGGCGAGCGCGCCTCTGTGCGCCTCTGCGTCGACACCGCGGGCCAAGCCGCTCACGACGACCAGCCCGGCTGCCGCGAGCGACTGCGCGAGCTCCCGCGCAACCTGGGCGCCGTAGGGCGAGCAGCTCCGAGCTCCGACGATCGCGACGGACGACCGCGCGAGCAGCTCCGGCGGCCCGCCGCGGAGATGCAGCCGCGACGGCGGGTCGTGAAGCTCGGCAAGCAGAGGGGGATAGCCCGCTTGCCCTCGGCGGACAGAGAGGTACGTCACGCGGCCAGCTCCCGTGGTGCGCGATAGGAGAGCGCCTCGGCAACGTGGGCGGCCGCGATCTCCTCTTCAGCGGCGAGGGCCGCGACGGTGGCGGCCACACGAGCGACGCGGGCGCGACCCCGAGCGGACAGTGGGAGCGTGTCGACGGCGCGCGTCAGGAGCTCTCGGGCGTCGGCTCCGAGACGTGGTCGCTTACGAGCAAGCCGTTCGGCTGCGGGCACGACGCGGGCGCGAACGAACCGCGACGCCTCGGCGGGACGCGCGTCGAGCTCGTGGCCTCGCGGTCTGGGGATGTGGAGGACGAGGTCGAACCGATCGACCAGCGCGCGCGAGAGCTTCGCGCCGTAGGCGGCAAGCTTCTGAGGGCTGCACGTGCACTCGACGGCAGGATCGCCCCGGGCACCGCACGGGCAGAGGTTCATGGTGCCGACGAGGACGAACCGCGCCGGGAACAGGGCCTGGCCGGCCGCGCGGGCGATGGAGACCACCCCGTCCTCGAGCGGCTGGCGGAGCGCCTCGAGCACGGGCCGGTGGAATTCCGGCATCTCGTCGAGGAGCAGGACGCCGTGGTGCGCCAGGCTCACCTCTCCGGGACGGGGGCCAGGGCCGCCGCCCACGATCGACGCCGCCGACGCAGTGTGGTGAGGCGCTCGGAACGGCGGCCGATCCACGAGCGGGCGTCCCGCAGCCAGGACGCCCGCAACGGAGTGGATGCGCGTCGCCTCGAGCGCTTCGTCGAGCGTGAGCGCCGGCAGGATTCCCGGGAGGCGTCGGGAGAGCATCGTCTTCCCCGTGCCCGGCGGGCCAGCCAGGAGGATGTTGTGCCGACCGGCGGCGGCGAGCTCGAGGGCGCGGCGCGCGCGTTCCTGACCGCGGACGTCCGCCAGGTCGAGCCCGCCGCCGTTCGCGGCGCTCTTGGCGGGCTCGACGGCCTCGGGCTGAAGACGGCCGCGGAGATACTCGCCTGCCTCGGCCAGGTGCTTGAGCGGAACGGGCTCGATGCCTGCCAGCGCAGCCTCGGGCGCCGACTCGTGCGGACAGAGCAGGCGCACGAGGCCGGCACGCCGCGCTGCCTCGGCGGCGACGATCACGCCCGGTACGGGCCGCACGCGCCCGTCGAGCGCGAGCTCGCCCACGGCCGCATGCTCCGCCAGCCGTTCCGGCGGGACCTGGTGCGAGGCCGCGAGGACGGCGAGAGCGATCGGGAGGTCGTAGCCCGAGCCCTCCTTCCGCAGTCCTGCGGGAGCGAGGTTGACCGTGATGCGGCGAAGCGGCCACTCGAGCTCGGCGCTCGCGATTCCGCTCCTGACGCGCTCCTTCGCCTCCTGGCAGGCCTTGTCCGGCAGGCCGACGATCGCGAACGCCGGCACGCCTCGCTGGAGATGCGCCTCCACCTCGACGCGGCGCGCCTCGAGGCCGACGAGCGCATGGGTGACTGCACGTGCGAGCACACCTCGACGCTAGGCCGGAAATCCGCGCGTGTGGCGCGCGGAATGTGCCGAGGGTGTGTCGGTCAGTCGAAGGAGACGCGCTGAATCCTGCGGCCGTGCACGCCGACAGCCTCGAGCCGCACGTCGAGTCCCTCGAGTTCGGGCCGGCGTGCGAGCCATGTCTCGGCCGCCTGGCGCACGCGCCTCGCCTTCTCCGGCCCGATCGCCTCCAGGGGATCGCCGTAGGCAGGTCCGCTGCGGGCCTTCACCTCACAGACGACCACGGTCCGGCCCCGGCGGACGACGAGGTCGAGCTCGTAGCCGCCCACCCACGCGTTCGCGTCGAGGATCACGTACCCGCGGAGGCGGAAGTGGCGGCGGACGCGCCGCTCGGCCTCAGGCCCGAGCCGCCGCGAGCGCGGCGTGCTCGACCGCGGTTTCCTCGAGCTCCGCATAGCAACGCGCGTCGAACGACCGCCGGTGGATCGCGCTCGGCCCGCGGCGGCGGACGATGGCCGAATGGCCGGGCGTGATGTAGCCGACGTGCGTGGCGAACCCGTAGCCCGGAAAGACGGCGTCGAAGCGGTGCATCGCCCGGTCGCGAACGACCTTGGCGACGATCGACGCGGCCGCGATGGCGGCGCTCTTGGTGTCGCCGTCGACGACCGCCCGGTGCTCGGGCGCGAGCGGCCCGAGCCGGAAGCCGTCCACGAGGCACACCTCGGCCGGCGGTGAGAGCGCGGCGAGGGCCTCTCGAAGGCCGCGGAGGTTCGAGCGGTGCAGGCCGTCCCGGTCGATCACGGTGGCCGGGATCACGCGCACGGCGATTCGGGTCGCGCACCGGGTCACGGCGCGGAAGAGCTCCTCCCGCTCCGCCGGGTCCACCTGCTTGGAGTCGTTGAGCAGTGCGAGCGGCCGCACGGCGTGGTCGCGTAGCCGCTCGTAGTCGAGAAGGACGCCCGCCGTCACGAGCGGGCCGGCAAGGCTGCCCCGGCCGGCTTCGTCCGCGCCCGCGACGAACCGCACGCTGAGGCGACGGTCGAATGCGAGGAGCTTGCGGCCCGGACGGCGGACTGTCGCCACGGGCGCGAGGATATCGACTAGGTCCGCTGCTTCTCGCGGACGCGCGCCTTCTTGCCCACTTTGGAGCGCAAGTAGTAGAGCTTGGCGCGGTTCACGTCGCCGATCGCGCCGACCTCGATGCGGTCGATCTTCGGCGAGTGGAGCGGGAACGTCCGCTCGACGCCGACACCGAACGAGTTCTTGCGCACCGTGAAGGTCTCGCGGACGCCGGCGCCCTGGCGCTTGATGACGATGCCCTCGAAGACCTGCACGCGGCGGCGCTGGCCCTCGATCACCTGGAAGTGGACGCGGACCGTGTCACCCGCCTTGAACTGCGGGATGTCGTCGCGCATCTGCTTGCGCTCGAGGATGTCGATGGGCGTCGTCATGAAAAGGGCGGCCGAAGCCGCGCCGGAATGCTAGCGAAACCTCGCGGCCATGGCACGATCAGCCGGCTGGGACATGGCCCGCCCAGACCTGTCCCTGGAGGGGCCGCCGCGGGCCTCCCTCCGCTTCGAGCGTAACCCGCCCGAACGCGCTAGTGGCGCGCGAATCGTGCCGAAACGCGCACGAATCGCGGCAGGAGCTAGCGGAACCCGATGCGCTGAATGGGCCAGTAGAGCGCGAACACGGGCCCGATGAGGTTGTCGCGCGGGACCGTGCCCCATTCACGGCTGTCGCAGGACTGGAGCCGGTTGTCGCCCATCATGAAGTACTGCCCCTCGGGCACCGTGATCGGGCCGAACTCGTCGCCCACCTCCCCACCGAAGAGGTACGGCTCGGGGAGCGGCTCGCCGTTCACGTAGAGCTGGTCGCCCCGGATCTCGACGGTGTCTCCCGGCAGCCCGATCAGGCGCTTGACGAAGACGCCGCCCGGGCCCGGACAGATCTCCGAAGCCTCGGGCGGGGTCTCGAAGACGACGATGTCGCCGCGATCGGGGTCGGTGAACCTGTAGATGAACCGGTTCGCCAGCACGCGGTCGGACGTGCCCGCCTGGCAGCCGACCTCCGGGGTCGCGCAATGGAGCGTCGGCTCCATCGACGACGACGGGATCCGGTACGGGTTCACGACCCACGCCTTGATTGCAAGCACGGCCGCGATCGCGATGGCGATCGTGAGCACCCAGTCGACGACAGTCGGCCAGGGAGCAGGGAGCGATTCGAGCCGACTGCGGAGGAAGACGGCCTCCTGCTACCGCAGGCCGAGCCGCGAGAGCGGCCAGTAGACGGCAAACACCGGTCCGATGAGATCGTCGCGGTTCACAGGTCCCCAATCGCGGCTGTCGCATGACATGCCGCGGTTGTCGCCCATCATGAAGTATTCGTCGTCGTCGAGGCGCCGCTCCGCGAAGTTCGCGCCGCGCTCGCCTCCGTTGAGATACGGCTCCTCGACACGCTCCCTGTTCACGAGCAGGGCGCCGTTCTGCTGGCTGATCGTGTCGCCCGGCAGCGCGACGAGGCGCTTCACGAACGTGCCGGAGGCGCCGCACTTCTCGAGCGCGCGCTCCGGCACCTCGAAGACCACGATGTCGCCGCGCTCGGGATCGCGGAAGCGGTAGATGAAGCGGTTGGCGAGCACGCGGTCGGAGGCATCCGCCTGGCACCCGTCCTCAGGCGTGGCGCAGTGCAGCGTCGGCTCCATCGACGACGATGGGATCCGGTACGGGTTCACCACCCACGCCTTGATCGCCAGCACGGCGGCCACGGCGATCGTGATCGTGAGCACCCAATCGACGACCGTGTCCCACGGCGCCGGCAACGACCCCGTGATCCGCTCGAGCGGCCCCGTCACGAGACGGAGCGCTCCCGGCTCTGCTCGCGGCGCCAGCGCTCGATGAGCGCGTGGTTCCCCGACAGGAGAACGTCCGGGACGCGCCAGCCCCGGAACTCGGCGGGCCGGGTGTAGTGCGGGAACTCGAAGCCGCCCTCGAGTGCCTCCGAGAAGCTCTCGACGGCGCCGCTCTCCTCCCGGATCGCGCCGGGCAGCCGCCGCGCGACGGCGTCCAGGACGACCATGGCCGGCAGCTCACCACCGGAGAGGACGTACGGGCCGATCGAGACGACGTCGGTCGCCACATGCTCCAGGATCCGCTCGTCGAAGCCCTCGAAGCGCGCCGACAGGAGCGTCAATGCCTCCTCACCGGCCAGCTCGTCGACGAGCGCCTGGTCGAGCGGACGGCCCTGGGGCGAGAACGCGATCACACGGCGGTCGCGCTCGGCGCCGTACACGGCCTCGAGCGCCGCGCACACGACGTCCACGCGCAGGACCATCCCCGCGCCGCCGCCGTACGGCTCATCGTCCACCTGGCCGCCCGAGAGCGGCGTGAAGTCGCGGTAGTTGAGGAGCTTCAGCTCCAGCTCCGAGCCGAGCACCGCGGCAAGCGGCCGCTGCTCGGTGAGCCAGGAGAAGGCATGGGGCAGCAGGGTGAAGACGTCGATCTGCATCAGCGTTCGAGATTAGCCTTCGGGCACGAACCCGGGAGCGATCACGATCCGGCCTTCCTCCAGATCGACCGCACGGACGCAGTCCTCGACCATCGGAAGGGCAACGCCGCCCTCGAGCTCGAGCACGTCGTTCGCCACGCCCGGTGTCACGTCCTTCACCTGCCCGAGCACGCGGCCTCCCTCCTCCTCCACGGTCAGCCCCACGAGCTGGTAGACGTAGAACGCGTCCTCGCCCGCGGGCGGGAGCTCCTGCTCCGGAAGCTCGAGCGCCGCCCCTCGCCGCACGCCCCGGTCCAGGCGGACGACCACGCGCCCGCCGGCGGTCTTCGACTCCACCACGCTCGCGGGCTCGCGCTCGACGTAGACGGTCGCTCCCTCCGCGAAGCGCTCGGGCTCGTCGCTCGCATCCTCGACCACGAAGGCGCCGGCCAGGCCGTGCGGCCGCCCGACGCGGCCGACCGTCACCCAGCGCTCGTCGCCCGCGGCGTCAGCGGGCGTCAACGATCTCGAGCAGCGCGCGCTCCTGGCGACGACCGCCGCTCGCGCGCACGAGCGTGCGCAGCGCCCGCGCGATGCGTCCCTGCCGGCCGATCACCTTGCCGATGTCCTCCTCGGCCACGTGCAGCCGGAGGACGACGGCGCCGTCGCGCTCCGTCCGCTCGACGCGCACCTCGTCCGGCCGGTCGACGAGGTTTCGCGCCAGGTAGGCGAGGAGCTCCTCCACTAGATCCCCTGGGTCTTCATCAGGCGCTTCACCCGGTCGCTCGGCTGCGCGCCCTTGGAGATCCAGTCCTGGATCTTGTCCGTGTCGAGGTCGATCGTCGACGGGTCCGTCTGCGGGTTGTAGCGGCCCACGATCTCGATGAAGCGGCCGTCGCGCGGCGAGCGTGCGTCTGCGACGACGACCCGGTAGATCGGGTTCTTCTTGGAGCCCACGCGGGCCAGTCTGATCCGAGTTGCCATTCCGTCCTTTCGTTCCGTGTTCAGCGCCGTCGCTGCGCAGCCGCGAGCGACTGGATGTTCGGCATCTTGCCTTTCCCCATCTGCTTGACCATTTTGGCCATCTGCTTGCGTGCGTTCAAAAGCTGGTTGACCTGCTGCACGGTCGTGCCGCTGCCCTGGGCGATCCTGGCGCGGCGCGTGCCGTTGATGATCTCGGGCCGGCGGCGCTCGTCGGGCGTCATCGAGAGAACGATCGCCTCCACGCGGCTGAGCTCCCGATCGTCGACGTTCACGCCCTGGAGCTGCTTGCCGAGGCCCGGGATCAGCCCGACGACCGATTTCAGCGAGCCCATGCGCCGCATCATCCGGTAGCTCTGGAGGAAGTCGTCGAACGTGAACTGGCCGGCCCGCAGGCGGCGCTCCATCTCCTCCTGCTCGTCGACCTCAGCGGCCTGCTCGGCGCGCTCGATGAGCGTGAGCACGTCGCCCATGCCGAGGATGCGCGACGCCATGCGGTCGGGATGGAAGTACTCGAGCTGGTCGAGCTTCTCGCCGGTCGAGGCCAGCTTGATCGGCTTGCCCGTGACCGCCTTGACCGAGAGCGCAGCGCCTCCGCGTGCGTCGCCGTCGAGCTTGGTGAGGACGACGCCGTCGAAGTCGACCCGCTCGGCGAAGGCCTCGGCGACGCCGACGGCCTCCTGGCCGGTCATGGAGTCGAGGACGAGGAGCACGTTGTGCGGCTTCACCTGCTTGCGGATGGCCGCGAGCTCCTCCATCAGCGGCTCGTCGATCTGGAGCCGGCCGGCGGTGTCGACGATGACCACGTCGCGGCCCTGAGCCTGCGCCTGCTCGATGCCGTGCCGCGCGACCGCGACCGCGTCCTTGGTCGAACGGTCGAGGAAGACGGGAATCTGGATCTGCTTGCCGAGCTGCTCGAGCTGGTCGATCGCGGCCGGGCGCTGGAGGTCGGCGGCGACCAGCGCCGGCGACTTGTTCTCCTGCTTGCGCAGGAGGAGCGCGAGCTTCGCAGCGGCCGTGGTCTTACCGGAGCCCTGCAGGCCGGCGAGGAGAACGACGGTTGGCGGGCGCCCGGCGAACGCGAGCTTTGAGCTGCCCGAGCCCATGAGCTCCGTCAGCTCCTCGTGGACGATCTTCACGACCTCCTGGCCCGGCGTCAGGCTCTTGGTCACGTTCGTGCCGACCGCGCGCTCCTTCACGCGGGCGACGAAGTCCTTCACGACCTTGAAGTTGACGTCGGCCTCGAGCAGGGCGAGACGGATCTCGCGCATGGCTGCCGAGAGGTCCTCTTCGGAGAGGACGCCGCGACTCCGGAGATCGCCTAGAGCCGCTTGCAGCTTGTCGGAAAGCGTGTCAAACATAGGCCGGCGGGAAGTGTAGCCGTGTGGTTTTCCACCCCAGACCGAAGGAGGAGGCAGCATGGCGAACATCGCCAAGGTGATCCGTGTCATAGGCCAGTCGGACGAGAGCTTCGCGCAGGCGGCCCGCGTGGCCGTGAACGAGGCCGGCCAGACCGTCCGTGACATCAGCGGCGCCCATGTGATCGAGATGAGCGCCGTGGTCGAGAACGGCGAGATCACGATGTTCCGAACGACGGTGGACATCGCGTTCGGCGTCGAGCGGTAGGCGGCCGGAGGCCGACCGTTCAGGCCCTGTCCTTTTCGCGCGCGGCCTGAACGGTCGGGGCGCCCCCCGGTCCGAGCCTATCGCCGATCTTCGCGCGGATGGTGCGCGCGAATGCACCGAAAGTGAGACCTATTCGCCGGTGACGAGCGCCCGCGCGAAGTCGGCGGGGTCGAACGGCTGCAGGTCCTCCAGCGTCTCGCCGATGCCGACCAGCTTCACGGGAATGCCGAGCTCCTGCGTGACCGCCAGCGCGACCCCGCCCTTCGCCGTGCCGTCGAGCTTCGTCAGCGCGACGCCCGTGAGGCCGACGGCCTCGTTGAAGAGCTTCGCCTGCCGGAGGCCGTTCTGGCCCGTCGTAGCGTCGAGGACGAGGAGCGTCTCGTGCGGCGCGCCCTCCAGCTTGCCCGCGATCACACGGCGCACCTTCGCGAGCTCCTCCATCAGGTTCGTCTGCGTGTGGAGCCGGCCGGCCGTGTCCACGACGACCACGTCGCGGCCGCGCGCTTCCGCGGCCGAGATCGCGTCGAACGCGACGGCCGCCGCGTCGGCGCCGCGCTGCGAGCCGACGAAGTCGGCGCCGGCGCGGCCCGCCCAGATCTCGAGCTGCTCCTCGGCGGCCGCCCGGAACGTGTCCGCCGCGGCCAGCACCACGGACCGCCCCGACTCGCCGAGGCGGTGCGCGAGCTTGCCGATCGTGGTCGTCTTGCCCGTCCCGTTGACGCCGACGACGAGCACGACGGTCGGCTGCCCGTCGAGGGCGAGGCGCTCCTGGCCGTCCACGGTGACCATCTCGGTGATCACCTCCTCGAGCCCTTCGAGCAGGTCTGCCTGACTGGCCGGGTCCCGAGCCTCGAGCTGCTGGACGATCTCGACGGTCGCCGGAACGCCGCAGTCGGCCGCGATCAGGGCCTCCTCGATCCGCTCCCACGCCTCCTCGTCGCTCGGGTCAAAGATGAGCTCGCGGGTCAGCGCCTGACGGCTCGACGCAAGCGATTCGCGCAGGCGCCCGAACCAGCCGCGGCGCTTCTCCTCGTCGGCGGCGGGGGCAACGTGGTCGTCGCCCAGGAACTCCGCCCAGGTGCGCGTCACGCGCTGAGTGCCTGCGCCTCGGGCTCGGCCGGAAGGCGCTTCGACACGACCTGCGAGACCCCGTCACCGCCCATCGTCACGCCGTAGAGGATATCCGCCGCCTCGATCGTCCTCTTCTGGTGCGTGACGACGATGAACTGCGCTCGGCCGGCGAAGCGCCGGAGCAGCTCGGTGAAGCGCCCGATGTTCGCGTCGTCGAGGGCCGCCTCGACCTCGTCCAGGAGATAGAACGGGCACGGCCGCGCAAGGAAGAGCGCGAAGAGGAACGAGATCGCGCCGAGCGCCTTCTCGCCGCCCGAGAGGAGCGAGAGGCGCGTGACGCGCTTGCCTGCCGGCTGGAGCTCGATCTCGATCCCCGGCTCCTCGCCGTCCTCGCCCTCGACCCGGATGATGCGACCGCTGCCGCCCGGGAAGAGCGTGCCCGCGACCTCCTCGAAGTGGCGCTCGACCTCGCCGAGCGTCTCCTCGAAGCGGCGCTCGACCGTCTCCGAGAGCTCGTCGCGCAGCGCTTCGAGCTCGGCGAGCGAGCGCTCGAGGTCCTCGCGCTGCTCCGTCAGCTCCTGGAGCCGTTCCTTCTCCCGCGCATGCTCCTCCGCGGCGAGCGGGTTGACCTGGCCGAGGGCCTCGCGCCGCCGCTCCAGCCGTTCGAGCTGCGCGCGGAGGGTGTCGGCCTCCTCGTCCTCGAGCGCCTCGGCCTCGGCGTCCTCGGGCAGGCGCCGAAGCACCTCCTCGCGCTCGGCCTCCAGGCGCGCGCGTTCGATCCCGATCGCGGAGACCCGCTCGGCTGCCTCCGCCGCGGCACGCCGCAAGTCGGATTCCAGACCGCCCAGCCGGCGCAGCTCCTCGCCGAGCTCACCGGCGCGGCTGCCGCCCGCGTCCACCCGAGCCTTCAGCGCCGGCTCGAGCCGCCCGGCCGCCTGCACGCAGCCGGCGAGAACCTCGGCGGTGCGGGCCGCAACGGCCGCGAGCGCCAGAAGGCGGTCCTCCCGCGACGTCTGTTCGGCCTCCGGCGCGGCGGCCTTCGCGTCGGCCGCGTACCAGCTCTCCCCACCCGAGAGCGCCACCAATGCGTCCCGGCGGTCCTGCTGCGCCTGCCTGAGGCGCGAGATGGCCTTGTCGAGCTCGACCTGCTCCGGCGCCCACGCGCCCGCGGCGTTCAGCGTCCGCTCGTAGCTCGGCGGCTTGGGCGCAGCCAGCAGGCGGGGGCGCTCGGCATCGGCGCGCAGGCTGGCTGCCGTTTCCTCCGCCCGTTCCCGCCTGAGCTCGAGGCGCTCGACCGCGCTCCGCAGCCGGTAGAGGGCCGCGGTCGCCTTCTCGTGCCGCCCTGCGGCCTCCGCGAGACCGTCCTCGGCCTTGCGCCGCTCCTCAAGGACGCCCTCGAGACGCTCGTCGTGCCGGCGCCGCTCCTGGGTCGCCGTCGTCATCCGCTCGTCGACCTCGCTGAGCCGCCGCTCGATCCGCTCGAGCTCGGCCGCCGCGAGCCGCGTCTTCAGGATCTCGATCTCGCCGGCGAGCTTCTCGGCCCGCTCCGCCGCGGTCGCCTGGAGCGCAAGCGGCCGCAGGCGCTTGCGCACCTCGTCCTCGAGGTCACGCGCCCGCTCCGTCTGCGTCTCGACCCGCGCGAGCTTCAGCTCGGCGCGATGGCGCCGCCGCTTGAACTTGCCGAGCCCCGCGGCCTCCTCCACCAGCGCACGCCGCTCGTGGGGCTTCGACGCGAGGATCTCCTCCACGCGCCCCTGGCCGATGATGGAGTGCTTCTCGCCCGCGAGCCCGATGTCCGCGAGCAGCTCGACCACGTCGGTGCGGCGCACGCGCGCCCGGTTGACGAGGTACTCGCCCTCGCCGCCGCGGTGCAGCCGCCGGATGACGGAGAGCTCGGCGACGTCGAGCGGCCCGTCGCCCGCCTCGTTGTCGAAGAGCAGCTCGACCTCGCACCAATCCGCCGCCGCCTTGTTCTTCGTGCCCGCGTAGAGGACGTCGTCGGGGCGCTCGGCGCGCAGCTCGGTCGGGCTCAGGCTGCCCGCGGCCCAGACGATCGCGTCGGCGACGTTCGACTTCCCGGACCCGTTCGGTCCGACGACGACGGCCACGCCGGGCTCGAGGCGCACTTCGACCGGATCCGGGAACGATTTGAAGCCCCGGACTCTGACGGAACGGAGAAACAACGCGCCCGAAGTCTGACGATCCGGACGGACGGGGCGGGCCCCTAGGCGCCCGTGCGCAGCTCGAGGCAGCTGACGCCGCTCGGATCGAGCCAGAGCCGCTCCTCCGCGCGCACGATCCGCACGAGCACGGCATCGCAGCCCGGGCACCGGAACACCGTCCCGGGCGCATGGAGGTAGACGCTGAGCGCGCCCATCTCCCGCACGGCGCCGCACGATCCGCAAGTCGCGCGCACGATTGTCATCTCGGCGCCGAAGATCTCCCGCAGCTCACCTGCGGCGGCGTTTCCGTCGAGCTTCAGGTCGGCGTTCTCCATCTCTACCTCCCACTCGGGCCGAAGCGCTCGGTGCGAACTCGGCCCGGCTCGTAGCCTAGGCCGACCAGGGCGTCGGCGGCCACCTCGACGAAGCGTGTCGGCCCGCAGACGAAGGCCGTCGCGTTCGGGTCGGCACCGCCGAGCACCTCGCCGAGCATCCCTGGGTCGATGCGCCGGTCGTAGCCCGTCCAGCCCGGCGGCCGCTCGCGCGTCAGCGTGTACGCGATGCGCAGAGCGCCGTCATCGGCGGCAAGACGGTCGAGCTCCTCGCGGTAGATCAGCTCGCCCTCCGTGCGCGCCGAGTAGACGAGCGCCGCGGGCCCGGCCGAGCCGAGCCCCGCCCGATGGCGCAGCATCGCCATCAGCGGCACGATCCCCGAGCCGCCGGCGACGAGATGCAGCGGCGCGCGGTCGGCCCCGTCCCAGACGAAGTAGCCGCCGATCGGCCCTCGCAGTTCGATGCGGTCGCCGACCAGCAGCTCGTCGACCAGGAACGGCGAGACCTCGCCGTCCTCGAGGCGCTCGACCGTCAGCACGACTCGCTCGCCGTCGGGGGGCGTGGCGATCGAGTAGCTGCGCTGCGCCTGGTAGCCGTCCTCGGCCGTCAGGCGGACGTCCACGTGCTGGCCCGGCCGATGGCCCGGCCAGCCGGGCGCCGCGAGGACGAGGCTCTTGACGCGAGGTGTTTCCGGGACGAGCTCGACGAGCTCGGCCAGGAGCCAGTTCAGTCGCCCCAGTACCGCTGCTCTCGCCACGGGTCGCCGTAGAGGTGGTAGCCGAGCGACTCCCAGAAGCCCGGCTCGTCCTCTTCCATGAGGCGCAGGCCGCGCACCCATTTCGCGCTCTTCCAGAAGTACAGGTGCGGGACGAGGAGGCGCGCCGGGCCGCCGTGCTCCGGGTCGAGCGGCTCGTCGTCGTAGCCGTGGGCGACCCAGGCCTTGCCGTCCGTGACGTCCTCGAGCGGCAGGTTCGTCGTGTAGCCGCCGTCGCTCCAGGCCATCACGTACGCGGCGTCCGTCTCGATCCCGTCCAGGAGCGTGTCGACGGAGACGCCCTCCCAGGCCGTGTCGAGCTTCGACCACTTCGTGACGCAGTGGATGTCCTTCGTGATCGTCTCGCTCGGGAGCGCCTGGAATTCGTCCCACGTCCAGCGCGCCCGCTCCTCCCCACCCTCGGAGATCGTGAAGGTCCAGGTCTCGAGTGGCGTGTGCGGCGTCGGGCCTGCCGACAGCACCGGGAAGTCGCGGGTCTCGTACTGCCCAGGCGGGATCCGGTCGCTGCGTTCCGTGTCGCGCCGGCCGCGGAAGCCGCGGGTGACGTGATCCATGGGGCGAGCTTAGCCGCCGAGACGTTCGACGGCGCCGTCGCGGCCGACGATGACCTCGGAGACGAGCTCGGGCGCGAAGAGGCCGTGCTCGACGACGCCGGGAACGGCAGACAGCCGCTCGGCGAGCTCGCGCGGGTCGTCGACCGGGCCGAGGTGGTCGGCGATCAGCCCGCCGTCGGGGCTGGGCGCGACGTCGCGCAGCTCGGCCGGAGCGCAGCGCGCGAGCGTGGCGCGGGCGCCGTAGAGGAGGATCTCGAGCGGGATCGGCGGGCCGATCGCCTCGACGAGCTTGTCCGACGAGGCGATGACGACGAATCGGTCGGCGGCAGCGGCGACGACCTTCTCGCGGGTGTGCGCGGCCCCGCCGCCCTTCACGACCCAGCCGTCGGGGGCGATCTGGTCGGCGCCGTCGACCGCGATGTCGAGCCGCTCGAGCTCGTCGAACGGCTCTACCGCGAGCCCGAGCTCGCGCGCCGAGTTCTCGGTCTGGAGCGAGGTGGCGACGCAGCGCAGGCGCAGCCCGCGCCGCGCGAGCGCAGGCAGGAACCAGGCCACGGTCGAGCCCGTGCCGAGGCCCACGAGCATGCCGTCCTCGACCAACGAGGCGGCAGCCTCGGCCGCGAGGCGCTTCTCGTCCTCGGCGCTCACCCGATCAAGCGTAGGATCCGGGGAGGATGTCCTCCGACGCCGAGCTCGCAGGGAAGGTCGCGCTCGTCACCGGCGGCGGCCGCGGGATCGGCCGCGGGATCGCCATCGAGCTGACGAACGCCGGCGCGCGCGTGGCCGTGTCCTCGCGGACGCGCGCCCAGGTCGAGGAGACGGCGGCCGAGACCGGCGGAATCGCGATCGAGGCGGACGTCTCGAAGCGCGAGGACGTCGAGCGCATGGTCGCCACGACCGAGGCCGAGCTCGGGCCGATCGACGTCATGGTCAACAACGCCGGGATCGCGCTCTGGGAGGACAAGGGTTGGGAGGTCGAGCCCGAGGAGTGGTGGCACGTCCTCGAGGTCAACGTGCTCGGCGTCTACCTCGGCTGCCGGGCCGTGATCCCCGGGATGATCGAGCGCGGCGGCGGTCGCATCGTCAACGTCGCGAGCGGCGCGGCCTATCTCCCCGGCAGCACGTCGACGGCCTACGCTGCGAGCAAGGCCGCCGTGCATCGCTTCAGCGAGACGCTCGCCAACCAGCTGGCCCCGCACGGCATCCCGGTCTTCTCCATCAGCCCCGGCCTCGTCCGGACGGAGCTGATCGGCGGCCAGATGGGCGACGACGCACCCTGGACCCCGCCCGAGCTCGCGCCGCGGCTCGTGCTCGCGCTCGCATCGGGCCGCCTGGACGCGCTCTCGGGCCGCTACCTCCACGCCGAGCACGACGACATCGACGACGTCGCGAGCCGCGCGGAGGAGATCGCCGCGCAGGACCTGAACGCGATCAGGCTTCGCCGCTGAGCCGGTGACGTCCGTCCGCGCCGGCGTCGACCTGGGAGCAACGAAGATCCAGGCCGTCGTGGTCGGCGACGACCATGCCGTCCTCGGCGAGGCCAAGACCGAGACGCCGACATCGGGCGGCCCCCGGGCCGTCGTGGCGAAGATCGAGGGCACCGTGCGCGAGGCGGCCAAGGGGGCCGGCCTGGACGTCGACGGTCTCTCGGGAGCGGGGGTCGGATCGCCCGGCGCGGTCGACCAGGAGGCGGGCACCGTTGCTCACGCCCGCAACCTGCCCGACTGGGATGAGCCCTTCCCGCTGGCCGAGGCGCTCGGGAACGCGCTCGGGACGACCGTCCGCATCGAGAACGACGTCAAGGTCGCCGTGACCGCGGAGCTCGAGCTCGGCGCGGGGCGCCGGTACGAGTCCTTCCTCGGCGTCTGGTGGGGGACCGGCGTCGGGGGCGGCATCGTCCTCGACCGGAAGCTCTGGCGCGGTCGCGGAGCCGCCGGGGAGATCGGCCACATGGTCGTGAAGCGCGGAGGCGCGCGGTGCCCATGCGGGCGGCGCGGCTGCCTGGAGGCCTACGCCGGCCGCGGCGCGATGGAGGCGCACGCGCGCAAGCTCGTCAAGCACGGGCGCAAGACAGACCTGTTCGAGCTGATGGAGAAGCGGAAGCGCGACCGTCTGACGAGCGGCGTCTGGGCCGACGCGCTCGAGCGGAAGGACGAGCTGGCGACGGCGCTCCTCGATCGCGCGGTCGCCGCCCTCGGGGCCGGCATCGGCTCGGCCGTCAACCTGCTCGATGTCGAGGCCGTGATCGTCGGCGGCGGGCTCGGCACGCGGCTCGGCGAGCCGTACGTCCGGCGAATCGCCGAGGCGGCCCGGCCGCACCTGTTCGTCGACGAGCGCCCGCCGGCCATGCTCACGGCCGCGCTGGGCGACCTGGGCGGCGCGATCGGCGCCGCGCTCCTGGTCGGGCCCGCCTAGGCGTCTGTCGTGGCGAAGCGCTCGAGCGCCTCGCGCGCGGCGGCCTGCTCGGCGGCCTTTTTCGACGCGCCGTGGCCCGTGCCGACAGCTTCACCGTCGA
>Ga0114129_10003296_pt1 | contig 22665 bp, 17 predicted proteins | sample RhiMetdeltSRZDD1_FD_80071 | JGI IMG/M metagenome (GOLD analysis project Ga0114129, IMG submission 80071) | Populus rhizosphere microbial communities from Tennessee, USA - Rhizosphere MetaG P. deltoides SRZDD1 (version 2) (version 2) | ecosystem: Host-associated > Plants > Roots > Rhizosphere >... | reverse complement strand
TTGCCCCTTGACCGTGATCGTAATCGTGTTGCCCTGACCCTTGATCTCCATCGGTATCCACTCGTCGTCTTTGCCCGGGGTGTTCGATAGATCGACGACGTGGTAGAGGCTGCCAGTACGGATGCGATCGCTGTGGCTGTTGTTGACTTGGATCTCGAACCCCTTCCCCGGGAATCCCTGCGGCTGGAACTCGGTCATGACGTAGACGCCGCCGTTCGAACGATAGCGGGCGAGCACGTCGAGGCGCAGATCGAAGTTCGTGAATGAATGGTTGCCGACGGGCCCGTCGTAGAACAGGTGCGACGCCTGGCCCGCCGCGTTGGCGATGATGGCGCCGTTCTCGATCTTGAATGAATCGGGATTCGCGCTCGCCTTCCAGCCGGTCAGGTCCTTGCCGTTGAAGAGACTCGTGTAGCCCGGCTCGGCCGGGTGGCTTGGCGGAGCCGGCATCGGCACCGCCGTGTACTTCACGTACGTCGCGGTCCGCGCCTGGCTCATCGAGCCATCGGGAAGCGAGTTGGTCGTCTCGAGCGTCAGGCTGTCGCCGGTCAGAGAGTAGACCTGCCTCGCGGAGCTTGTGGCAGCGTTCGGCCCGCCGGTGATCGCGGTCGTTACCACGAGCTTCGCCCCTTCCCAGGCGGCGGTAGAAACCGCCGTGGCGGAGGCGCCCCCTCGGCCACTGATCGGCGTGCGTGTCTCGGCGTTCAGCTTGAGCGTCACCGACTCGGGATTACCGAGCGGCGTGCGGATTGTCACGCTGTCGGCTGCCTGCGTAATTGTGAACTCGAACGGGTTTACCTGTCCGCTATTCGGATTCTGTGGCCGCCACGTGCCCGATAGGTTTGGAGGCGCCTGCGCCGCCCGCCCGATCACTACGACTGCAGCCGCCAGTACCATCGTCAACACCGTACGCTTCATGTCCGACTCCTCAGTGCGGCCATGCTACACCGAATCCGGACTTCGCCGTTCGTCCGCCGGAATCCGTCCTTCGTCGCATTCCGATTGTCCGCACTCAGGCGTCCCGCAACAATTGCCTCGCATGTCACGAGACGCTCGTTTCTGGCTGCAGGCCCATGCCCGGACCGGCGGCATCCTGTACCTGCTCATTATTGCTGCCGGCCTCTTCGCCGAATTCGTCCGTGAGCGGTTTGTCGTGCCGGGCAACGCGGCGGCCACGGCGAGCAACATCACGGATCATGCGTTCATGTTTCGGCTCGGCATCGCCGCCGACCTGTCCACGTTCGTGTGCGCGGTCGCGTTGACGATCATCCTCTACGTGTTGCTGAAACCGATCAACCGCTACGCGGCGCTACTCATGCTTGGCTTCAACGTGGTCCAGGATGCCATTGGCGGCCTCAATGTGCTGAACACATACAGGCCCCTGCAGCTCCTCGGCGGCGCCGCTTACCTGAAGGTCTTCAGTCGAGAGCAACTGGAGGCGATGGCCTTGCTATCGCTCAATACACATTCCGTCGGCTTCAACATTGCCCTGTTGTTTTTTGGTTGTTCGTGCGTGGCCCTGGGCCATCTCACATTGACGTCCGGCGTTTTTCCCAGGCCCCTCGGCGTGCTGATGGCGGTTGCGGGCGTTTGCTATCTCACACTGAGCACCGCACAGCTCCTCTCACCCCGACTGGCTTCGGTGCTGTTCCCATCAATCCTCGTGCCGGCATTGATCGGTGAGCTATCGTTTGCAGTGTGGCTGACCGTGAAGGGCGTGAACGTGGCCAGATGGCAGGAGAAGGCCGGGCACTCGACCGCATCGTTTTGAAAGCAACACGGCGCGTTGCCGTCGCCCTGACGATGTCGATCGGCGTCGGTTTCCTGATGCTGCACGGATGGCAGAGTCCTCCAGCCTCACTCTTCCTCCGCACCATCGTCCTCGGCTTGTCCGCGACCACTGCATTCACACTCTTCGAGGTGTGGCCACCGAGCCTGCCGCGGTGGCTCCAGCGATGGGTACTTCAAGTCGTTGCGGTCGGTGTTTGTGTGCCGGTGACGACGGTGCTGATCTACGTGCTCTCCACTCCCGAGGGCGCGGTGCCCTTCTGGGAAAACCCCGGCCGCATGGACGGCTGGACGCACCTGACGTTCGCCGGCCTTCTCCTCGCGCCGTGGACGGCGCTCGCCTCGATCGTTCGGCAGAAGGAAGCGTTTGCACGCGATCAGAAGCTGACGTTCGCGCTCGAGCGCAGTGAGCTCGAGCGACAGGCGCTCGACGCGCGACTGCATCTGCTGCAAGCGCAGGTCGCGCCGCATTTCCTCTTCAATACGCTGGCGAATGTGCAGGCGCTGGTCGAAACGGGCTCGCCGCAAGCATCGGCCCTGCTGCGAAGCCTTACCGCGTACCTGCGCGCGGCGGTACCGCTGCTCCATGAGTCCGAGGCAACGATCGAGCGCGAGCTCCAGCTCGTCCGACCCTATCTCGAGCTCATGCAGATGCGCATGCCCGATCGCCTCCAGTACGCGATGAACGTCGACCCGGCGGCGCTGCAGGTTCGCTGTCCTCCGACCACCCTGTTGACGCTGGTCGAGAATGCCGTGCGACACGGGATCGACCCCAGCGAAGAAGGAGGCCGGGTCGACGTCGACATCGCACGGCATGGCGAATGCTGTGTGGTCCGCGTCACCGACACCGGGGCCGGACTTCATCAATCGGCGAGCGGTCTCGGGACGGGTCTCACGACCCTGCGCGAGCGGCTCCACCTGATCTTCGGCGATGCGGCGCACCTGCGCCTCACACCCAACAGTCCGCGCGGCGCCGTGGTTGAAATCGACATGCCGGCACACACATGACCGCCCAGGCGACAGCGTTGATCGCGGACGATGAACCGCTGCTGCGCGATGCGCTGCGGCGCCAACTGGCCATCGTCTGGCCCGAGCTCGAAATTGTGGCCGAGGCGCGGAACGGACGGGAGGCGGTGAGGTTGTTCGACGAGCGTCATCCCGACATCTGCTTCCTGGACGTCCACATGCCGGGGCTCTCGGGCGTCGATGCCGGGAACCAGATCGGCCGGCGCGCGCATCTCGTGTTCGTCACGGCGTACGATCACTACGCCGTGCAGGCATTTGCGCAGGGCGCACTCGATTACCTGCTGAAGCCGGTCGAACAGGCGCGGCTCGCGGAAACCGTGAGCCGTCTCCGGGAGCGTCTGCAGTCGTCGAGGCCGGCGGTCAACACCGAGCAGCTATTGCGGCAGCTGACCGAGCAGCTCGCGAAGCTGCAGAGTGCCGGCGGCAAAAAGGAGGCGCTGCGATGGATTCGCGCGCAAGCAGGGAAAACCGTGCGTCTCATCGCGATCGACGACGTCGATTACCTTCGCTCCGACGCGAAGTACACCATCGTCGCCTGGCGCGATGGAGGGAAAGCAGCCGAGGCGGTGGTCCGGACGCCGCTGAAGGAGCTGCTCGAGCAGCTCGATGCCGAGCAATTCGTGCAGGTCCATCGGTCGGTCGTCGTGAATCTGCGGGCGATCAGCCTTGTCAAGCGGCATGACAATGAAACTGCGGAGATTCACTTGAAGGGTCGCAACGAGGTGCTGCCTGTGAGCCGCAACTACGTGCATCTCTTCCGCCAGATGTAACCCCCGTTCGTCCGCACGAATCCGCCCTTCGTCGCAATCCGGTTGCTCGAGCGCGCTCTGGCCGTCACTCTGATGGCGCGCCCATGAAGCAAAACGCCGTCCTGGTCGTCGCGTCTCTGCTCTCGATCCTCTTGCTGACGCTTCACATCACGGACGACATCGTCCGTGGGATATCGAAGGCCGAGCCCTCAAACACTGCGCTGCTCGTCCTCGTCGTCTTCCTGTACGGAACGCTCGTGCTCGCCGAACGGCGATCGGGGTACATCATCATGCTGCTCGTCGGGTTGTTCGCGGCAGGCATGCCCGTCATCCACATGAGGGGGGCACATTACGGCGAGATCGCCAGGTCCGCCGGCGGCTTCTTTTTCGTCTGGACACTCTGGGCGCTGGGCGGGCTCGGGGGATTGACCGTCATCCTCTCGGCGCGCGGATTGTGGAGTCTGCGACGGCGCCGGTCGGGGTAGTCCATGCTCTTACCCTCCACATTGCGGCAGGCGGGCTCGATTGTTCTTGGCGCTGTCGCTCTCTGCTTGCCGCCATCCTGGGGCTTCGTTCGGGTGCGACCGGAAATGGTCGGGCGATGATACGAGCGCCGACGCGTGCGGCGACGAGGCCGGCCTTCAGACGTCTCTGAGGGCGTCGATGGGATTGATCCTGAGCGCGCGCCGCGCGGGTTCGACGCAGGCAAGCAGTCCCGCACCCAGCATCACCGCGGACGTTATGCCGATCCAGGCAGCGAACGACGCGACGTCCTCTGCCGGCCGGCCGGTCGGTCCAAGTCCCAGCACAACGGAGAGCAGCACGAGGCCGCCGCCCGCCGCGGCGCCGGTCCCCATCAGCACCATGGCGTGGGCCGCGATTCTGGCGAGCACATGGCGTGGGTTGGCGCCGAGCGCCATACGCACCCCGATTTCGCGCGTCCGCCGCGACACGCTGATCGACATCAGCGAGAAAAGTCCCATGGCCGACAGGAACAACACCAGCGCGCTGACTCCGGCCCCTGCTGCGACTGACGTGACCAGGCTGGAATCCCGCTGCCAGATCCATTCGCCGAGGGGCCGGGCTTCCGGGACGGACAGTCCGGCATCGACATCAGCAGCCATCGTCGGCAGACGAGCCGCGAATGTGGCTGGGTTGCCGCGCAGACGCACACTCATGACGAGCGGAGACACCGTGGCGGCCGACGCGGCGTGAAACACAAACGCGCCCTCGTCGCCCTGCTCGCCGGGGTCCAGGCCGAGATCCCGCACCACCCCGACGATCTCGAACGGCTTGTCCGCCGAAGCTTCAGCGGCGGCGGACGGCTCCGAGGCTGAGACGCCGACTTCGCTGGAGTACCGGAGGCGGGCGCCGAGCGGCGACGCGATCCCGCGTTGCACCAAGCCCCGCACGAACGCTTCATTGACGATCACCGTTCGGGCTGCGGGGCTGAAGTCGCCGCCATGGAAGCCGCGTCCGGCGACGATCGGGCGGCCGAAGGCCTCGAAGAAACCCGGGCCGACCGACGATGTCGCGAAGCCAGTTTGGAACGCCGCACCGGCGCCGGACGGGATTTCGACGGACGCGGTCCGACCGATCTGAAACGATGCCCCCGGCACGCGATCGGCGAACGTGACCGCGACCACATCGGGTTCCTCCGCGATCTGTTGCTCGAGCCTCGCATACGTCCGAGCTCGCCGCTCCTCGAAGGCTGACGTCATATCCTCGCCGGTGGGCCGGTCGAACTCGAGGCGCGCGGAGACATACTCGTGATTCGGAAACTGCGCGTGGATTCGGACGATCCGAATCGCCTCGCTGGCACCCTCGATACCGATAGGAATGGCAATGGCGGTCAGCGCCACCTGCCCGATCATGGCGGTCGTCCAGACGCGGCCGAACCGGAGCGTGCTGCCGCCAGCACCCAGATTCATCAAATGCGGTTGCAGGCGGGTTCGCGTGACTCTCAGCGCCGGCAGGAGCGACAGCATGGCGGCGCCTGCGACCGCGAGGCCGCCGGCGTAGAGAATCGTCGTGATTTCAAGGCCAGGCGCCATCCAGAACGGAACGCCTCCCTTGCGCTCGGCCACCGATGCGATTCCCCAGCGCAACGTGCGATCGGCGGCGATCAGGCCGACCGCGGCCGCAATGGACGCGAGCACCAGGGCCTCGACGAACAGCTGACTGATGATCCGCGCGCGGCTCGCACCGAGCGCTGAACGCATCGCCATTTCTCCCTCGCGGATCGCCGTACGAGCGTAGAACAGGGTACCGACGGTCATGCATGCCAGGAACAGCACCAGCAACGACGGCAGGACCGTCAGCGCGAGTCCCGCGATGTCCGCGGGAGTCTCCGATCCCCGTCCAGGCCGCGCCACGAACGGCCGAAGGTGTGCGTGTGTCGCCGGCAGTGCCGCGGCAGCCCGTTCCCCGAGCACGCGCAGTTCGGCGTTCGCCTCCTCCAGCGTGATCCCGGGTTTCAGCCTGCCGATGACGGCGATCGGGTCGCCTTCGAGCGCGCCGTTTGACGCGCGGAGCTGCAATGGGGTCCAGGCGTGGTCGCTGACCGGATAACGGAACTCTTTCGGCATGACACCGACTACGGTGACCGGTGTGCTGCCCAGTTTCACCGTGGAGCCTACGACGTCGTCGCGCCCCTCGAACGCGCGCTGCCACACGTCATATCCCAGCACGACGATGCCCGGCGCCCCAGGCTTCTCGTCGGCGTCGAGGAGCCCACGACCAATCAGGGGAGTCACACGCGCGGTGCGAAATGCGGCGGCCGTGAGTGCCGCCGTCCGGATCAGCACGGGAGGTGCGTTGCCGACGATCAGATTCCGGAGCTCCGTGCGATACGCCCCGAGGCCGTCGATCGACCGCACATCGCTCCGCCATTCGAGGAAGTCCCGAGTGACACGGAGTTCAGGCTGGTTCGTCAGGGCGTTTTGCGTCTCGATGATGACGATGCGTTCGCCGTCGGGCAGGGGGAGCGTGGGCCACAGCAGTTTGCCCCACAGGTCGTACCAGCCCGCGCCGATCCCGATCGCAATGGCGAGTGCCAGGCCACCGGCAATGGTCAGACCTGGATATTTCAGGAGCATCCGGAGGCCGAGCTTGTAATCCTGCAGCATGTGTCCTCGTTTCCTACGCCGAGGATTCCGTTCTGAGTTGCCCGGTTTGCGTCACGTCGCGGTGTCCAGACAGTCGGTAATTCCGTCCCTGACACCCGGGCAGCGCATCATCAGAGCTCGACCCTCTCCTTATAGAGACGCGCGGTTCGCAAGGATCTTTCATAGACCTGGGTCGAAAATCGTCCCTGACACCCAGGCAATGCCTCCTGGTTCGAAACTGAGATCTCGAGCCGCTTATCCGGCTCGGTAAAGGCAGGGTCCGCTAGCTCATGTATATTTTGGGGGTGCCCCGAAACGCGGCGCGAGATGCGATAGCGTCGTCGCGACGCAGACCGGGACGAAGAATGCTGAACGTTCGACGCACTCGCAATCAGAGATTAACGTCCAGCGAGGAGCTGAAGAACTCCCAGATTGGCGGCACTCGTGGCTAGCATGAAGCGATTCATCGTCTTGTTGTTCGTGGCCGCGTCGTCTGGTTCGTGGCCGCTGGCGGCTCCCGAATCCGCTCCCCTCGTGGCGGCGCCGGCCGGCAGGCTGCGGGGAACGGCCGTCGGCGGCATCCACGTGTTCAAGGGAATTCCGTACGCCCTGCCGCCGACGGGTCCGATGCGCTGGAAACGCCCGGCGCCGGCGGAGATCTGGAAGAACACGCGCGGGGCAACCGAGTTCGGCTTTGTGTGCGTCCAGCCGAAGCCCCAACCGGCCAGCATCTACTCCTGGGACCCGAAGCCGATGAGCGAGGACTGCCTATCGCTCAACATCTGGGCGCCGGCCGGCGCGCGCAAGGCCCCGGTATTCTTCTGGATCCACGGTGGCGCGCTCTCGAGCGGCTCGGGCAGCGATGCGTTGTACGACGGCGCCGCGCTCGCAGCGCGCGGCCTCGTGGTCGTGTCGATCAACTATCGTCTGGGCGCGCTTGGCTTTCTCGCGCATCCGCAGTTGAGCGCGGAGTCGAGCCGGCACGTCTCCGGCAACTACGGGCTGCTGGACCAGATCGCGGCCTTGCGCTGGGTGAACCGCAACATCGCCGCGTTTGGCGGTGACCCAGCGAACGTCACGATCGCGGGCGAGTCGGCGGGCGGGCTGAGTGTCATGTACCTCATGGCGGCGCGCGAGGCGCGTGGCTTGTTCGCCAAGGCCATCGCGCAGAGCGCATACATGGTGTCGGCGCCGGAGCTGCGCACCACACCGTTCGGCGGCGTCGCGGCGGAGTCGGCGGGTCTGTCGCTCGCACAGAAGGCCGGCGCGGCCGATCTTGCCGGACTGCGATCGATGGATGCCGAGGCGCTGACTGCCGTCGCCGCGAAGACGGGGTTCTTTCCGTTCTTCGTGATCGACGGTCGCGTCCTCACCCATCAGATCGTGGATGTGTTCGATCGCGGTGAGCAGGCGAAGGTGCCGGTTCTCGCCGGCTTCAACAGCGGCGAGATCCGCTCGCTGCGCAGCCTGATGCCGCCGGCGGTGGCGGACGGCGCGGCGTATGAGAAGGAGATCCGGGCACGCTACGCTGATCTGGCAGCAGCATTCCTCGAGCTCTACCCATCGAGCCACGTCGAGGAGAGCATGCTCGCGACGACGCGCGACGCTCTCTACGGCTGGACGTCGCAGCGGCTCGTCATCAAGCAGACCGCCGCGGGCGTGCCGTCATTCCTCTACCTGTTCGATCACGGCTATCCGGCCGCCGATGCGCGGGGCCTGCACGCCTTTCATGCCAGCGAGCTGCCGTATGTCTTCGGCACGGCCGATCGGACGCCCGCGCGCTGGCCTGCGGTGCCGACGACACCGGTCGAGACACAGCTCACGAATGCGATGGGCGACTACTGGGCGTCGTTTGCGCGTACCGGTACTCCCGCTGCCGCGAACGCGCCCTCGTGGCCGGCATACGGCCGCGAGCGCAACTACCTGGCGTTCGAGGATGCCCCGCAGCCGAAGGTGCATCTGATGCCCGGCATGTACGAGCTCAACGAACAGGTCGTCTGTCGGCGGCGCGCCAAGGGCGGCATCTCATGGCACTGGAACGTCGGGCTCGCCTCGCCGCCGTTGCCGGCCCCCATGCCGCAATGCCAGTGATCGACGGCGCGCGCGCCCTCTCTCCTCGACTACTGTGGGGGTCGATTCTGCTTCTGATGGCCACCACGGTTAGAGCCGAACGTCTGCCCGTCAACAGCTACACCACGGCGGACGGACTTCTGCGCGACACGGCTTATTGCATCGTTCAGGACTCGCGCGACGTTCTGGTTCTGTACCAGTGACGGCCTGTCGCGCTTCAATCCGATGGGACCGCGCGAGCCGTCAGGCAACGACCGCATGTTCATCACCTACAGGCTGCAGAACAATGAGGGCCAGACGCGTCGTCAACGTGCTCCTCGAAGACCGCCAGGGCAGGCTCTGGTGCGGAACCGATGACGGCCTGTACTGGTTTGAAGACGAAACGGAAAGGCGTCTTTCACCGTGTCGACTTGCCGGAAGTGGACGCGGATTCGAGCACGGCGATCCTGCCCCTCAACGAAGACCAGCGTGGCACTTTGTGTGTTCAGCCTCGCGCCCGACAGCTGAATCGAACGATTCGCCAATCAGAAGGACCTGCCCGACGGCGCCATCAGCTCCGCACTCGTGGACCTGGATGAGAAAGACAGGCCCGATCGCGCGTGATCACGATCGGGCCAAGGCTCTGGATCACGTTATCTTCGCGCGCCGTAGCGGATTCAGCATGCCCTCCAGGTCGAGCGTTCGAGCGCACCCACGTGGTGCTTCGGCGGAGTCAAGACCCGAAAGCCTCTCCTACCGAGGGCGGCGCCGATGCCAGCAGCTGTGCCACGGCGGACGCCTGTGCAGTCATCTGGTCAAGCGCTTCAGCCTCTGAATGCGCATGCCTCGTCAGGATGGGAATAAGGATCTCCTTGCGGATACGTCGCGTAGTGGTCGGCAGTCCCGTCTCCAAAACGACGCGGTCTGCTGGCGACACCCAGGGGAGTGTGTTTGAGAGCCAGATGAGGGACTCTCCGAATCTCGCCCAATATTCGGTGTTGAACTCCAAACACCAATTCCCTCGCCCGGATAACCTCATGTATCGCTTGTAGTATCCGGGTCCTGGTGTGGCACGGTAGCCCTTGAGGTCCGCATGCCCGGCTTCAACCAGCTTCATGACCACTGCATCGACCATCGCTCGCAGCTGCCGGTCACGCTTGTCCCGACTCTCGTCCGCCGGAAGAAAACCTGCGAGTTCACCCGATAGCAGACGGTCAACGAGGGCGCTCAGCTGCACTACATCAGCGTGTGCCTTTGGATCGGTCAGACCTGAGAGCTCATTTAGGAGCGTCGAGACGAGACTCTCCCAGGAGGAGATTGCTAGGCGGTTCGTTCCTTGGAGCGGCGCTGTCGTCAATCCATTCGCATGCGAGACGGCGTCTCCAACAGAGATGCGCGCCGAGTTGCACCGTTTGGTCAATTCCCGCCAAATCTCTCCGGTTCTTGCGGAGGGGACGAGAAAGAGGAGCATGCCACCGCCGTTCTTGGGCAAACAGCGGACGTAATCCACCGGCTGGCTCTTGGTGAGCGGCGCGTCGAACTTGGCTTCGATTACCAGGAACGCGGAGCTACCAACGGTGCCGAGAATGTCCGGGCGTCCGCCCCCTTGTTCCCACACCATCTGCGTCGTGAACTCGATATCTTCAGCAAGCTCGATCCCCGCAGGGCTTAGATAGCGGATGACCGACGCTGCGGCATTCGGGTACGTCGAGAGGACGAACATGAGGCAATCCGAGGCCGCGTTTTCCGCCTGAATCACCAGCTTTGGGACGATGAATGCGAGAACCGAAGTTGCGGGCATGGATGAGTATCCCGTTCCGGCAGCTTGCCTAACCCTGAAATGGGTTGCATCTGCGCCTGCGGTTTGCCTGTGGGATGATCCGGTCCTAATTCGGCGCGATGGACCGAGTCACTACGCGCGTCGCTCCAGAACTGATTGCAGGAACAGGCGCATCTTACAGCGAGGGTAGGATCCGAGGAACTGCTAAAGCAGCGGGCTCGGCCTGTCTCCAAATGCTCGGGTCGTAATCCGCTCGGCCGTTGGCACAGGCGTAACAGGCAGACTTTTGATCCACTCTCCAACTCGGGAAACTGGGACGATGAGGGGCGGCCCCCTGTCTGTGCTGTAGGCATTCGGAATCGTTCAAGACCTTGTCCCACCTCTGGCATCAATGCAGGATCGCCGCCGAATCGCCGCTGCCAGAGTCGCCACCGTGGCCTGCTGTTGACAATCGACACCAAGAATCGCTAGTGTCGTCTGACGACACCATGACCCGAACTTCAGATCTGTTGCCCGGCACCCTCGACCGGCTCATCCTGCGCACGCCATGAACCTCCGCGACTGGACACTCCGCCTGCGGGCACTCGTCCTGCCACGCCGCGTCGAGCGCGACCTGCACGACGAGCTCTCCTTTCACATCGCGCGTGAAACGAAGAAGTTGATCGACGAGGGTATGGAGCCGGCTCGAGCCCGCAACACGGCGAAGGCCCGGTTTGGATCGACGACGGTGGCTGCCGATGCATGCCGCGACGAGCGCGGCACCGCTTTCGTCGACAACACGATGCGGGACGTTCAGTACGCGATGCGCACGTTCAGGCGCGCGCCGCTTGCCGCGATCACGATCGTGGTCACCGTCGCGATCGGTCTTGGTGTCGTGGCCGTCCTCTTCACGATCTTGAACAGGTTCCTGTTCCGGGTTGACTCAGTGCCCGACATCAGCGCCATGTACGGCGTCGAACGGCCGCGGGCACCCCTGACGCGTCCGCAGTTCGAGGCCCTTCGAAAAGAGACCGGCGTCTTCACCGACGCCTATGCGTCGCTGGCCGACGTCGACTTGCGCGTCGACGGACAGATGATGTCAGTCACGCTCGTCTCGGGAAATTTCTTCCAGGTCGTCGGCGTCAGGAGCGTCCTGGGACGCGCGCTCGCTCCTTCGGATGACGAGCGATCGGGCGGCAACGCGGTGATTGTGCTGAGCGACAGGGGGTGGACCCGCCGCTTCGATCGCGATCCGAACGTGCTGGGACGCACCGTGGTCGTCAACGGCCTGCCGTTCGTCGTCATCGGCGTCATGCCGGAGGGATTCCGCGGGCTCGAAGTGAGCGCGCCCGACTTCTGGGCGCCATTGTCGCTGCTGGCGCAGTTCCGGCCGGACCACCGTGGCCAGGAAGACAGCGTCGGAGTGGCTGTCGTCGGCCGGCTCAGGCCGGGCGTGGCGATGGAGAGCGCGCGTGCCCAGCTTTCTGCATGGGAGTCGAACCAGCAGGTTTCCGCAGCGGATCGACACACGCTGACTATCGATCTGGTCCCGAGACGCGGCACGCTTCCGAAGCCGATGGAAGCGCTCGCGCTCATCGCACCGTTGTTCTTCGCGTTCGGATTGATCCTGCTGATCGGGTGCGCCAACGTCGCGAACCTGTTGCTCGCGCGCGGCGTGGCGCGTCAGCGCGAGATCGGCATTCGACTGTCGCTGGGCGCGTCGCGACGCCGCATCGTGCGGCAGTTGATGACCGAGAGCTTGCTGCTCGCGCTGATGGCCGCCGCAGGGGGCTACGTGGTGTCGCGCCTTGCGCTCGAAGGATCCGTCTACTGGGCGACGCGCGTCATGCCGGTGGAGCTCGGCGATCTGAATATCAACGTGCCCGCCGCGGATTGGCGCGTCGCACTGTTTCTGGTGGTCGCCGCCGTTGCCGCTACTGCGTTTTTCGCGCTGATGCCGGCGTTGCAGGCGACACGGATCGAACCGGTGCGGACGCTGCGCGGAGAACTGGTGAAGGATGCGCGGCCCGGCCGTGCCCGTAACGCGCTGATTGGCGTGCAGGTCTTCGCATCCGCCCTGCTCCTGATCTGCGCCGCGATCTTCCTGCGCAGTGCGATCGCGTCGTCACGATTCGATTCCGGCTTCCGCACGGCCGACACCGTGATGATCGAGCTCGTCAACGAGTCAAAGCGCACCGCGATGCTGCAGGCGATCGCAACCGAATCGACGATTACGGCGTACGCGGCGGTGCGGCCTGGTGTGTTGGACCAGCGCCCCGGTTTTGCCGATACCGGCGCCGGCAGGAAGAACGTTCCCTACAAGTTCGTGTCGGGCGCGTATTTCGAGGTGATGGGCATTCCGATCGTGCGCGGACGCTCATTCACCGCGGCCGAACGAGAGGAGGATGCGGTCGCGATCGTTTCGGAATCAACCGCTCGCATGCTCTGGCCGAATCGTGATGCCGTTGGCGAGACCTTCCGGCTCGAGCCGGACATGAGCTCTCCGACACAGCCGGGAGACGAACCGCCGCTGCCGGCGCGCATGGTCACCGTCGTCGGCGTGTCGCGCGATGTCGCGGGATTCCGATTCACCGGGGTCAAGGATGCGACCGTTTTCGTGCCGACCACGCTCGACGTTCCGATGACCAGGGCCATGGTGCGCGTGAGCGGCGATCCCGATCTGGCGCGGCACACGCTGCTCGATCACCTCACGAGGATCGATCCGAACATGGGCATGATCGTGACGATGCGGACCCTGGCGAGAATGGAGGGATTTGCCCTGAACATCGGGTTCTGGGTCGCCCTCATTCTCGGATCGCTCGCCTTGTTGTTCACGGTGTCGGGGTTGTTCAGCGTGCTGTCGTACCTCGTGGAGCAGCGCACCAGGGAGATTGGCGTGCGAATGGCACTGGGCGCCTCGTCGCAGCAGGTCACGCAGTTGATGCTGTGGCAGACCGCGAGCCCGGTGATGTATGGATTGGTCGCCGGCGCCGGACTCGCCACGACGCTCGCGACAGCGCTGCTCACCACCGAGTTCGGCGCGTTCATCTCCCAGATCGTGCGCGTCACAGATCCGGTCGCGTATGCCGCAAGCCTGCTCGTGGTCGTGGCTGGCTGCCTGCTGGCGGTCTGGATCCCGGCGACACGTGCGGCCCGAGTCGACCCGATGCAGACCCTGCGACAGGAATAAGGCAGACCCTCGACCAGTCAAGTGATCGCGGCTGCTTCGCGATCTGTCCACCGCCGCCTGGTAGAGTCGCAGCCGCTCCATCGACCAGGACGGCGTCCTTCGCGTTGTCACCTGCCTGCATCGTGAGGCACTGTCACGACGACGTTCCGCATCGAGAGCTGACCCGTTGAGGTCGTGCACGCGACTGTGATCGTATAGATCCGGCCGGCGCGGCTACCGGCTCGCTCAGCTCTCAGCCGCACGCGATAGGGATCAACGACAGTCCAATCGGGTGTCGTGTTACCGTCGCCAATACCATCAGGAGCCTCACTGCTGGCGACGTTGAGCGTGCAGCTGGCGGGGCAAGTGGCGGCAACGTCATAGTCCAGGGCTACATCTACCATGCGGTGATTTGCCGGCCACAGCTTGGATGGACTCGCAGAGAGGCTACCGATGGTTGGAGGCAAGCAAACAGGATCCACGAGTGTTTGAAACGGTAAGTCAAATCGATCACCGGCAAAACTGCACGCACACACCCACCCGGGCGGGTTTGGCAACGCATCGAAGTACAGGTTTCCCGCAACGTACGAGTCTCCGACTGGGCCTCCAAAAACCCCGCAAGTCCCGGCAGACCTCAGGACAATCGCGAACTGAGTCCCCGCTGTCACAGAGACGGGGGTGGACAACACCAAACCGCGAAAGCTGGGCGGGGAAGGGAAGAATGGCGGCAGGCTCGTTCCCGAAACTGCCTGGGACGTGAGGACGACGCCATTTGGTGCGCCGGCTGTAACTTCCTGTATTTCGACTATCAGATTTGATCCGGCATCGCAGGCCACCGGCAACCTCACTTCTGTCAGATATCCGGACATACCTGCCGTCACTACCTGTGCCAGCTTCTGAGTGCTGGTGCCACCGATCGCGAGACCACCGACCGCAATATCAACGATCGGCTGTTGCTGGTCGATCAGTGACATCGCCTGCGCTGGACCAGTCGCACCGAGGATCAGACAGAGGGCAGTGCAGCGTCGCGCCAGGTTCAGTGGAAGCACGGTTGTAATCCGTCGTCGAATCTGAAATGTCATGAGCGTGTCCCCTGGTGTTTCGCGGCGTCACGGACGCGAGGGTTTTCGAACCTGTGAGTGGTTCGGTCGATCGGGTCCCAGACCATGGCTGCGCCGTTGGAACGGTGTCAACAACGGATTAGACGGACGAACCATAGATGTTCACTCGAGTTCTTCGACAGCGTGCGTGTCGATCTCGACGCCAGCACGGTCACCACACTGACCGGCATCACCGATTTCCCTGAATAAACCGCTGCACCCATCGCTGGCTCGCGACGTGCTCCACCGCGATGTGCCATGACGATGCAAACGCTCGAATCAGAAACAGCTCACAACGTGACCGGCGCTGTCGTTCGTCAACAGATTCAGGTGAGTACCGCCACGCCGCTGAAGGCGCTGCCTGGTCTGCTCGCCAGGCAGCGAGCCGCTTTTCTGCGGGACGGGCCTCCATCGCTCGTCGAGCGCCGCGCCAATCTGAAGAAGCTCCGTGCGGCGCTGCTTGCGCGAAGAGGAGACTTCGAAGCGGCGCTCGATGCCGATTTCGGCCACCGCTCCCGGCACGAGACGGCCATCATGGAGGTGCTCGTGCTGACGTGGGGCATCGACTACCTGCACAAGCACTTGCCGCGCTTCATGCGGCCGGAGCGGCGTCACGTCGCGCTTCCCATGCGTCTCGGCCGCGCCCATGTCGAGTATCAGCCGCTCGGCGTGGTCGGCATCGTCGCTCCGTGGAACTACCCGTTCTCGCTCGCGCTGCTGCCGCTTGCGACCGCCCTTGCCGCCGGCAACCGGGCGATGATCAAGCCGTCGGAGCTCACGCCGGCGACGAGCGACCTCCTCGTCTCGCTGATCGCTGAGACCTTTTCCCAGGACGAAGTCGTCGTCGTCACCGGCGACGCTACTGTGGGCGCGGCCTTTGCGGCCCTGCCGTTCGATCACCTCTTCTTCACCGGGAGCACAACGGTCGGTCGCTCGGTAATGCGGGCCGCCAGCGAGCAACTCGTGCCCGTGACACTGGAGCTTGGCGGCAAGTCACCGGTGCTGGTGGATCGTGGCCAGCCGCTGGCGCGCGTTGCCGCGGATATTGCCTACGGCAAGCTGGCGAACGCCGGCCAGACGTGCATCGCGCCGGACTACGTGCTGGTGCACGAGGCTGACGTCGACCGGTTCGTCGAGGCGTGGGACCAGGCCGTAGTGGCGCTCTACCCGCGTGGGCCGACGAGCGAGGACTACACCTCGATCGTGAATGTGCGCCATTACGAACGTCTGCGTGGGCTCCTCGCCGACGCGCGAGCGAAGGGTGCGCGAGTCGTCGAGACCGGACGGTCACCCGACCAGGCGACGGGTCGCGCCCACACGCTGCCGCCGACGCTGGTCCTCGACGTCCATGACGACATGCGGATCATGCAGGAGGAGATCTTCGGGCCGGTGCTGCCGATCGTGACGTATCGAGATCTGACCGAGGCGATCGCCTTCGTGAACGCTCGCCCGCGGCCGCTCGCGCTCTACTACTTCGGATCATCCGCAACCAATCAGAAACAGGTCCTCACGCGGACGACCTCCGGCGGCGTGACCATCAACGGCACGCTGATGCACTACGTGCAGGACGATCTCCCGTTCGGCGGCGTCGGAGCGAGCGGCTTTGGCGCGTATCACGGCATCGAGGGATTCCGTGCCTTCAGCCACCAGAAGGCGGTGTTCGACGTCGGGCGATGGAATGGCGGTGCGCTTCTGCGGCCTCCGTTTGGCCGCCTCACCAACATGGTCCTGAACTGGATGCTTCGGTAAAGGAGCACACCGTGTTGAGAAAGCTATCGCTCGTCGTTCCCTTGCTCTTCGCGGTCGCCTGCTTCCCCTATATCTACCACGAGCAGAATCGTGTTCTGGTCAGGGGAATAGATGTTGATGCAACGCTGCAGATCGCGAGCATTGAACTCGAGGAAGGTGGCTTTGACGCCACTCTTACGCTGTGGGCAATAAGGGATCAGACGGTCACGGCAGGTCACGCGAAGACGATTTCCGAGCTCTATTTCAGGTACATCGACAAGGTTGCGGCAGAAAAGGACAAAGCCACTGCCGATTTCAGTGTCTGGCACCTGGCATGGGCAATCGCGAACCTGTACAGGAACGGCGACGGCAGCATCAAGGCCGAACTTGAAGACGCTTACATCGACGCCCGGAAGCGGCCGGCACGCTTGACGAAGTTCAAGGACATCGCCTCCGAACATATCAACGGCAGCAAGGTCTACATGGGTGATATTCACGGGGCCGCCCGGTCTTTCGCCCGTTCTCACATCGTGGCGCCGGGGAACAAGCCGTACCTTCAATCCCTGGCTCAATACAAAAGCAACGAAGAGAAGAGGAGGATGAGATGAGCAGCTTCGTAACCAGTGACACGACGAGCAGCACGATCGGCACAGCCCCGATTGAAGTGCGCAACGAGACGGTGATTTGCGCTTCGCTGGAGCGCGTGTGGAATCTGTTGACCGATGTCGAACGGTGGCCGTCCTGGTATCGGGCCTGCCGGTGGGTCCGTGTCGAACCACGTCAGGGCGCCGCGCAACCACTCGTCTTCAGGTGGAAGGCCCACCCGGTGGAACTGCGCAGCACCGTGGTGACGAGCAATCGGCCGCATACGTTCGCCATTACCGCGGACGCCGTGGCGTTGCACGCCGAGCGCACTTTCACGCTCCGTCAGACGCCCGACGGCCTGGGTACCGTGGTCGTCAGCGATGAAAGCCAGGTCGGTCTGCTCCCATGGCTGGGGAGGGCATACCTGGCGCCCCGGCTGCGTGCGGCCAATCAGGTAATGTTCGAAGACCTGGCCCGGGCTGCCGTCTACGATGCTCCGGCGAGCCGCTCCACTCTCTCAGGCCGGCACCCGTGAGTCGGTCGTCGAGTCCATCGGCGGATGTGCGGTGCGTCTGCCGCGGGTTTCGGTGTCGCGGTGCGCTCCCGGGCGGCCGGGCCCCTGCTGAACTGTCCGGGTGATACCGAGTCGCTGCATTTTGGAGATCAATGTCGTCCGTGACAGTCCGAGTCTCGCGGCGGCGCCATTCCACCCGCCAAGAACCCAATTCGTCTCGTTCAACGTCGCCAGGATGTGCTGACGCTCCACTTCCGCCAGCGTTCTTGCGGAGGATGGCGCAGGGTTCGACGGCGTACCCAGGCTCGGCAGCTGCAACACGCTGCCTCGTGTCTCGACCACTGCGCGCTCAATCACATTCTGCAGTTCACGGATATTGCCTGGCCAATTGTGACTTCGGAGGGCCTCGAGAATCGTATTCGGGATGTGAGAAATGACCTTGCGCTGACGCTCCGCGAACCGTCGGACGAAGTAGACGGCGAGAAGGCCGATGTCCTCGACGCGTTCGCGAAGCGGCGGAACGTAGATCGGGAACACGTTCAGGCGATAGTACAGGTCGGCACGAAACTCGCGGCGTTCGACCAGGTCGGGCAGGCTCTGGTTCGTGGCAGCAACCACCCGGACATCGATCGGCACGGAACGGCCGCCGCTTCCGAGTCGATCGACCTGCTGCTCCTGCAGCACTCGAAGCAGCTTTGGCTGGAGCTCGAGAGGAAGATCGCCAATCTCATCCAGGAACAAGGTGCCGCGGTCGGCACTTTGAAAGCGGCCCACGGATTGGCTGACCGCCCCGGTAAAGGCCCCTCGCTCATGACCGAACAGCTCACTCTCCAGCAATCCCGAGGGAATCGCCGCACAGTTGACCGCAACAAACCGCTGCTGCCTGCGCGGTCCGGCCTCGTGAATCGACTGAGCGATCAGTTCTTTCCCCGTTCCCGTCTCGCCAAACAGGAGCACGCCACTGTCGACAGGACCGACCAGGGAGATTGCGTCCAGGATCTTCTTGAACGCAGCGCTCGTTCCGATCAAATGAACAGCCATACCCCCTCCTTGCTCATGTTCGACAAGGATAGGGATCGAAGCCGGGTCTGAAATCCCCAGCCGCCACAGGTTGGACCCTGTTCTTTTCTACAGGCTGTGGTCAGGCGCGCCGGCCAGCCGGAACGCACTCCTGCCCGGGACCGAGAGGGTGAGGGCTGTGCCTGATGATGAACTCGCAATCGCGAGACTGCCGCCGATCCGCTTCGCTCGCTCTCGCATGCCCGGGATCCCGAACCCTCCCGGACGTCCCCGTTCGGCAAGAGCCGGGTCGATGCCGCCGCCGTTGTCCGCGACCCGAAGGCGCAGCTCGTGTCGCCCGTATTCGATCGAGATATCCAGCCGCGTGGCTCGTGAATGCTTGTACGAGTTTCGGATGGCCTCATGCGCGATTCGATAGATCTCGTCATGCGCGATCGGATGAAGGTCGCGCGCGTTGCCCTGCACCACCACCGAAACGCTCATGTCGGTTGGCTTCGTCGGATCGTCAGCGGCCCGATTCAATGCCTCGACAAGGTCGTTGGTATGGGCCGCCGGCGCGCGCAGCGAGTTCAAGGCCGCCCGGCCTTCGTGCACTGCTTGCCCGAGCCATTCGGCCAACCGCGCCAGGGCGCGGTGGACATGCTCCGGATCCGCGGAATGATCGAGTGCGTCGTCAGCCACGATCTTGCTGCCCTGCACGGTCTGGAGCAGCGTGTCGTGCAACTCGCGCGCGATGCGCGTGCGCTCCGCGAGACGTTCCTCGTAGCGTGCGCTCATGGCGCGCGATACCCGGCGCAGCCGCAGCTGGTAGAGCCCGATTGTCGCGCCAACCACTGACATCACAATCAGTCCCTGGAACCAGAGCGTCTGAAACCACGCGGGTGCGACAGTGAAAGCCAGCGTCGCTCCTTGTTCGTTCCAGACTCCGTCGTTGTTGGCGGCAGTCACACGGAACGTGTACGGTCCCGGTTTGAGGTCGGTGTAAGAAGCCGTTCGCCGGGTGCCGGCCTCGTGCCAATCGGTGTGCCACCCCTCCAGCCGGTGACGGAATCGCACCCGCTCCGGAATCGCGAGGCTCAGTGCCGTGTAGTCAATCTGCAGCGTCCGCGTCAACGCAGGCAAGGACACCACGTTGCCCGGCTGGTAGGCCTTGTCGTCTCCTGTGACCGCGCGGATCGCGACCGGCGGGACGACGCTGTTGCGAACGATCAGACGGGGATCGACCCTGGCGATTCCAGTGTTGGTGAGGAACCACAGAATGCCGTCCCGTCCCTCCGTCGCCGTGAGGTACCGTCGCCGCGCGACCAGTGGTTCGGGCAGATCGCTCACGAGATCGAACAGGTCGTAGCGAACGCGATGCGAGGGATCGTTCGTCACCTGACGGATTTCCGAGTCAGGGATGTGCACAATCCCGATAGCGGCGCTCAGCCAGAGCCCATTTCGCGTCGGCACGATGTCCGCGACGCCTCCGAATTCGCGGCCATCGTGAGTCCGCACGGTGTGAAAGCGCTCGTTCTTCTCGAACGCCAGCCCCATCTCGGCGCCGAGCCACAGCGAGGCGTCCCGTGACGTCAGCGCGAGAATCGGTCCGAGGGCGAGACCATCAGCCTCGGAGAACACTCGCACGGTGTCCCGGTGCACCCGTGCGACCTCGGTGATATAGGCCAGCCAGACGCGGTCGGCAACATCCACGTGCGCCTTCGCGGCGGTGAGGTCCGCTCGACCAGGGAGGATCGAAACGAATGTCCAGCGCGAGTCTTTCAGGTAGAACTGTCCCAGTCCGCTGACCGATGCCCACAGCCTGCCTTGCCGGTCCCACACCGCGGTGTTGACGTTGAATCTGTAGCCGCGTCGAAGGATCTCGTCGGGCGGGGCCTGCGCTTCGAGCCTGCCGTTGTTCCAGCGGAGGAACGATCCGCCCCCGTTCAGCCAGATGACCCCGTCAGGAGCAAGATAGCCGCGGTCCGGTTCGGCCGCGCCAGCCGGGCCAACACTGTCGTCGTCGGTCCGCCACGGTCGACTTTGACTCGGACCAATCGCCCAGACCGAGCCATCCTTGCCGGCCACGAGGCTGGCCCCGCCATCGACGCGTAGATCGCGCTTCCAGGTCAGGTTCCGCCGACGAAAGCGATCGAGCCCGGTGTCCGTGACGCTCCAGACGGTGCCCTCCCGATCGATGAGGAGATCATTCGACACGCGCCCCGAAAGGCCATCCTCGAGCGCAACACGCTCGACGTCCGACCCCGAAACATTCGACACGGGTCCTGGGGCTATCGGAAGCCGCCGACGCGAAACTCCGCGGGCGCTGAGAAACCACACGCCGCCGTCGCCATCGGCGACCATCGGGTGATCCGATCCTCCGGTGATGTCTCTGCTTCGATAGGTTCCGTCGGCCTGACGCCGGCCTTCGCGGAGGGTGGCCGAGTTCTCCGGGTCCGTCAGAAGGACGGTCGAGTCGTCCACCTGCACAAAGCCCCAAATCGACGCGGTGAGCCCCAGATCCTCGAATCGCCTGGATCCCTTCCGGAGATACAGCGTCCGCTCAGGACTTGTTCCGCCGACCCACAGCGTCCCGTCGCGCCCGACGAAAATCCTCATGGCGGAGCGGCACGGATAGTTCCAATCCATCCGGACGATGTGCCATCGTCCTGCCTCGAAACGCGCGAGGCCTCCAACCGCCGCAGCCCACATGACCCCGTCGTGATCCTCTGCGAGCGCACGGATATTGCCCACCGGAAGTCCATGCTCGCGGCCATAGTTCTGAATGCGGCCGTCCCTTCCGATGTAGCTCACTCCGCCGCCGACATAGCCGACCCAGAGACCGCCGTCACGTGACGCAAACAGGGCATCGACGTCGGCTCCAGGCAAACGGCCAGGCTCTGGCGCAAACCGCTCGAACTCAATCCCGTCGAATCGCAACAAGCCGTTGGACGTGCCGATCCACATATAGCCGTCGACAGTCTGCGCCAGAGAGTCGAGCCGGCCGATCAGTCCATCTTTGCCGGTCCACGCCGTGTGATGCATCTCCTCGAGCCGTTGATAGCGGTCAAGGTCGCTGGCCGGCTGTGCCGCGACCGACACATGCAAAACCACTATCGTCAGGCCGCAGATGGCGCGCGCGACGTTCATGCCGGGAGCAGGCCACGCCGAATCGCGATGGCGACGGCATGCGTCCGGTCGTTGGCGCCGAGTTTCACCACGAGGTTCTTGATGTGGAAGTTCACCGTCGTTTCGGAGATTTCGAGCCGACCGGCAATCTGCTTGTTCCGATGTCCTCGCCGGATCAGATCGAGTACCTCCAGCTCACGAGGCGAGAGATCGGCGTCACCCAGATGTTCGGCCAGGCGCGCGGCCACATCGGGCGGCACGCACCGACCTCCCGCGTGAACGGACCGAATCGCTTCCAGCAAATCGCGCTTGGGTGTGCTCTTCAGGATGTAGCCGGCGGCGCCGGAACGCAGGGCCCGGCTAATCTCGCCATCACTGTCGGAGGTGCTCAGGATGATCACCCGGGCACCCGGGAATTCACCGCGGATCGTGACCAGCGCGTCGATGCCGTCCGCACCCGGCAGACGCAGGTCCATCAGCGTGACATCGGGCCGGTGCCGTCGAAAGGCCGTGATCGCCTCCTCGGCATTTCCCGCGTGAGCGACGAGCCGCAGGTCGTCCAGCGGCTCGATAATCGTGGCCAGGCCCTCCCGGAACACCGGGTGATCGTCCACGCAGAGAATCGAGATGCGGTGCGGACGCTCGCCTGATTCGGCCATTCGCTTCCGTCCTTCCTAGAGCGAGTCGGCGGCATATGATGCCATCCTTCAGGCCTTCCCGCTTCCAGCCCGAACGACGATAGCCCTTCGACACTGCGCGTGTCGATCTCGACGCCAGCCCAGCGATCATGCCGGCCGACACCACCGGTTTCTGCAGGTAAACCGTCGCACCCGTCGCTGGCGCGCAACGTGCTCGAGCGGATGTTCGACGATTCAGTCGTGAGGAGACTGCGCAATGAACTGGCTGATGACGAAGGATGGCACGCGGATCCATTTCAAGGACTGGGGCACGGGTCAGCCCGTC
>Ga0114129_10003295_pt1 | contig 22672 bp, 19 predicted proteins | sample RhiMetdeltSRZDD1_FD_80071 | JGI IMG/M metagenome (GOLD analysis project Ga0114129, IMG submission 80071) | Populus rhizosphere microbial communities from Tennessee, USA - Rhizosphere MetaG P. deltoides SRZDD1 (version 2) (version 2) | ecosystem: Host-associated > Plants > Roots > Rhizosphere >... | reverse complement strand
GTCCAGCACGTCGTCGACGAACTCGAGGTACTCGGCGATCAGGTCGCGCTCGGGGACCTCACGCTCGAGACCGAAGTCGATGAGCGCGCCGTCGAGGCCGTAGCGCAGCGCCCGCCATTTGTTTTCCATGATCAGCGCCCGGCCGTACTGGCGCCAGCTCTGGTTGCGGGAGTGCAGCCGGTAGAGTTTGGCCACGGTCGCCTGGATGAGTGCGGCAAGTGCGATCGTCTCGTCGACGCGCATCGGGATGTCGCAGATCCGGAACTCGAGCGTGTCGAAGAACGGATGCGGCCGGACGTCCCACCAGATCTTCTTCGCGTTGTCGATGCATCTGGTGCGAATGAGCAGGTTCACGAGGTTCTCGAAGTCGGCCCACGACGAGAAGGTGTCCGGGATGTTCGTGCGCGGGAACCGATCGAACACCTTGCACCGGTACGACTTGAACCCGGTGTTCATGCCGATCCAGAACGGCGAGTTGGTCGAGAGCGCGAGGAGATGCGGCAGGAAGTACCGGAGCTGGTTCATCAGGTGGATGAGCGTCTCGCGGTCCTCGATGCCGACGTGGACGTGCAGGCCGAAGATGAGATTGGCCCGCGCGACGATCTGCATGTCCTCGACCACCTGGCGGTACCGCTCGTCGGGATAGATGTCCTGATCGCGCCAGTCGGCGAACGGATGCGTCGCGCCGGCGACGAGGCGGAGTCCGTTTTCCTCCGTCAGCGTGATCATGCGCCGCCGCAGATCCTTGAGGTCGATCGCCGCGTCCTTGATGGTGCGGTGGACGCCGGTGCCGACCTCGATCACCGCCTGGTGCATCTCCGCCTTGACGCGCTCGTTCAGCTGGCGTCTGCCCTTCTCGAGGATCTCCATCTGGATGTGCGAGCGGAGATCGAACGAGGCGGGGTCAATCGTCTGGTACTCCTCTTCGATGCCGATCGTGAACGAGGGGGTCGTCATCGCACGACCTTCAGGTGTTCTTCCCCGAATTCAGGAGCGCGTCCCAGCGGTAGGTCGTCTGCCGCGGCGGCTCGAGCGCCTTGCGGACCGCCAGGTCGGCCATCGCCTCGACGATCCAGGCGAAATTGGCTTCGCCCACGGAGTGCACGTCGGCGTCCGGCGCCGGATTCATGAAGTCGATCGCGTACGGCACGCCGCCCTCGACGGCAAACTCGACGGTGTTGAGGTCGTAGCCCAGCGCGTTGCAGAGGACGACCGAATCGCGCTCGACGCGGGCGAGCAGCGCGGCGTCGTAGGCCGGCGGCGTTCGAATGTATCGATCGTGGAACGGCGCCCGTGGATCGTAGGGCATGATCCGTACTTGGTCCTGGCCGACGACATAGCAGCGGAAATACTCGCGGAAGTTGACCGCGCGCTGCAGCGTCATGCACTTGTCGCCGGTGTTGTCGTAGGCGGCAAACAGCTCCTGCGGCGAGTTGACCTTGTAGACGTCTTTCCAGCCGCCGCCGTCGAACGGCTTCAGAAACGCCGGGAAGCCGACGTAGTCGAACACGCGTTCCCAGTCGATCGGATATTGCAGGTTGCGCATCGAGCGCTCGGTCGTCCCGGGTGGATGGCGTTTGTGCGGCAGCAGCACCGTCGGCGGAATCGCGACGCCCAGCCGCTCGGCGAGCGCGTAGTTGAAGAACTTGTCGTCGGCACTCCACCAGAACGGGTTGTTGATGATGGCCGTGCCCGTCAGCGCCGCGTTCTTGAGATACGCGCGATAGAACGGAATGTCGTGCGAGATGCGATCGACGATGACCCGGTAGCGGTTGGGCTCGTCCATGCGCACGGCGCCGACATTGACGAACTCCGCGGCGATATCCGGCTTCTTCATCCCGTTGATGCGCTCCACCAGCGCGGGCGGGAACGTTTCCTCCATGCCGAAGACGATGCCGATGCGCAGCATGGGCGAAGTGTATGTCAGGGCAGGTACGCCGCCGCCATTTTCCGCCATTCAGGCCAGTCGTGATGCGATCCGTGTCCCCAGACGTGGAGACTGTGCGGAATGCCTTTGACGCCGAGGAGCCAGGCGGCGTGCTCGGTGTCGCCGCGGCAGATGTCGTGCTCGCCGGTCACGAGCACCCACTTGTTGCGCCGTAGGCGATCGAGCAACCAGGGGTCGGCCAGGTTCGGCAGAAAGTGCGGCGGCGAGAGCAGATAGGCGTCCTGATCGAAGTAGCCGCCGAGAAACGACTCGAGGCTGAACGCGCCGCCCATCGTCACGCACGCCGTGAAGACGTCGGGCTGCCGGAGTGCCAGCGTGAACGCATGGTACGCGCCGAAGCTGCAGCCGGTCAGACCCGCGGCGGGTGCGCCGTTCGTGTGACGGATGAACGGCACGACATCCTCGAGCAGGTACCGCTCGTACTGAAGGTACCGGTCGATCCTGGCGCGCGGGGGCAGGTGCTTGCCGTAAAAGGATTCGGAGTCGACGGTCGAGACGCAGAACAGCTGCAGGAAGCCGCGGTTCAGTTTGTCGGCCAGCGCATCGATCATGCCGGCGTCCTCGAACTCGAAAAACGCGCCGAGCGAAGTGGGAAACACGATGTACGGGATGCCGCCGTGCCCGAAGAGCAGCAGCTCCATCTCGCGGCCGAGCTGGTGCGAATGCCAGCGGTGATATTCGCGGCGCATCGATCGCGATGATACCTTGTCGCTTCCGTGGGCTTGACTGAGGAGCAGTACGGCGGTCGGCGCGTGCGCATCCTGACGCCACCCGCGTACCGCGAGACGCGGCGCCAGCCGTACCCGCTGCTCGTGCTGCACGACGGACAGAACCTGTTCGAGCAGGGCAGCACGGCACCGGGCGGCGGATCGTGGCGAGTCGATCTCGCGGTCGAGCGCCTCATCGCCGCCAGACGCATTCCGCCCATCGTCGTCGCCGGCGTCGATCACGCGGGCGTCGATCGCATCAACGAATTCGCGCCGACGCCGGGCGGCAAGTCCGACGCCGGCCGGGCCACCGAGTACGGGCGTCTCGTGGTCACGACGGTCCTGCCACGGCTCGCCAAGGACTATCACGTCGCCGTCACGGCCGACGGGATGGGCCTGGGCGGATCGTCGATGGGCGGCCTCGTCACGTTGTGGATGGCGGCAATGTTTCCGGGACGCTTCGGCCGGCTGATGCTGATGTCACCCTCGCTCTGGTGGGATCGGCGCGTCGTCCTTCGCCATCTGCGAAAGCACCCGCTCGATCCGCAGCCGCGAATCTGGCTCGATGCCGGGCGGAAGGAAGGCGCGACGGTCACGCGCGACGCGCACGAGCTTTACAGACTGCTCCGGCGTCAGGATCGCGCGAGCGTGAAGTACGTCGAAGATCCGCGCGGCGATCACTCGGAAGCCAGCTGGGGGAGACGACTGCCAGACGCGCTCGAGTGGCTGTGGGGAACTGACGCTGGCATTGGTAATGGGTAATTGGTAATCGGGTAATTGACCGTTCAATTACCAATTACCCATTATCAATTACCAATGCTCTTAGTCCCGAGATCCCAGATCGTGACAATCGGCCCGCCACGCTCCACGCCTCCGAAGTCGCACCAGGGTAAGTAGAACGCGTCTCCTGGATAGAAGCATGATTCATTCAGGGTGCGCTCGACGTTGAACGGACTGAACGTCGCGAGCATCCGTGCATGGTCCGTGAGCCAGCGCTGTGCGTCCTCGGTTGGCGCGAAGAACGGAATCGAAGGATGCGAATGGGTGACGAGATATCGCGCGCCTGTTTCGCGGATTTTCGCCAGGTCGCATGGCAGGATGAGGACGGGATCGAATGCCGGAGGCGTGCGCGCATCCATATTCACGACGGGCGCGCCATAGCCGCGGCAGACCGTCACTCGCGAGCCTGCAGGGATGTGCTGCGCGATCCAGTCGGACGCGAAAATCCGCGTGTCGGTCCGTGACGCCAGCCGATCGTAGGCGACACTACGGCTGAGCGGCGGAAGGACGAGGATCGCCACCAGCGCACCTCCCCAGAGCAGCGGCCGCCGCGCCGGCAGCATCGCGATGCTGGCCTCTGCCGCCAGAACACAGAGCGCCGGGATCAGCGGCAGCGGATAACGCGGCAGGACCCACGTCATCCACGCCATGCTCAGAAAAGTCGGGACGATGAAAGCCAGGAGCGCGACGTCCGCGAGCCGCCGCTTCCAGACCGCCCGGAGGATTCCTGCCCCGATCGCAACGAAGCCAGCCCACCCGAATGCGCCTGGCAACGTCGAGCTCGCCATGATCTGCCAGGCCGGTGTCGCGACGGTATCGAACAGGACCCGTCGCTGAATTCTCAATCCCAGATGCACGATCTTGTAGTCGCGGATGCAGTAGGGCGACGTGATTGCGAACACCGCGATCATCACGACCGCTGCGATCGCCAAGGTCGCGATGACCCACCAGCGTCGTCTGGTCGATGGCGGCCCGAAGAATCGTCGTCCGACGGTGACGACAGTTGCCGCAATCGCGGCGGCGCCATTGAATTTCGCCGACGCCGCAAGTCCCGCGAGGCCCGACGCCAGTAGTGCGTCACGGCGGGCTCCGGTCACGCCTGTCTTGAGCGCGAACGCCAGCGACAGCGTCAGGAAGAACGTCATCGTTACGTCGACCGTTGCGTAATGCGAGTCGCGCGTGTGCAGGAAGTTCACCGCGACGAGGAGCGCCGCCAACAATGCGACGGACTGCCGTCGATAGCCGTAGAAAGCGGCCAGATACGCGGCCAGCACGGTGCCGATTCCACAAATCGCGCCGACCGTACGGCCGATCTTGTACTGCAGACCGCGATGCGCGACGGTGAGGTCCGCGAGGAAATCGTCAGCGGACCGATAGCTGCCCAGCCATCCTGCAACCGTCTTCCAGGCGCCGAGCGCGGCGGCATCCATGAAGTACACGAGGTTGGGATAGGGATACGCGTACGTGACATCCTCGCGGATCGGCCGTCCCCGGACGGGATCGACGAAATACGTGAGCTCGGGATAGGGGAAGGAGGCGCGATCCGGTCGGCCGAGCGCGAAATCGACGGCATGCCCGACGACGATCTCCTCGTCCGGCCGGGCGAGCGGATGCGGAAGGCCGTACCAGAGTCCCCAGAAACGAAGGAACGCCGCGAGCAGCATCACCCCTGCGAGCGCGAGGCGCGTCCGGCCGGCGGTCACCGCACTCCCGCGTCAGATGCCGGAAAGAGCGGCGAGCGAACCAGTCCCCACTTCGCCAGCCGGTACGTGGCGGCCGTTCGAAGACATCCGAATCCATACGTCACGCTTCGGCGGAAATTGATGGACGATGCCTCGGGCGCGTAGCGCGTGGGGCACGAGATCTCGCCGATCGGCAGACCCAGCCACGCGGTCTGCGCGAGAACCTGATTATCGAAGACGAAGTCGTCCGAGTTCGCGGCGAGCGGAAGCCGCTCGAGCAGTTCGCGCGAGTAGGCGCGGTAACCCGTGTGAAACTCCGAGACCTTGGTGCCGAGCAGAAGATTCCCGACGAGAGTCAAAGCTCGATTCGCGACGTATCTCCAGAGCGGCATCCCTCCCGAGAGCGCCCGGCCGCCGAGAATTCTGGATCCCAGCACGCAGGAGTACAAGCCGCTCGCGACGAGACCGACCATGGCCGGAAGCAGCTTCGGCGTGTACTGGTAGTCGGGATGCACCATCACCACGATGTCCGCGCCGTGATCGAGGGCGAGACGATAGCAGGTCTTCTGATTGGCGCCATAACCCATGTTGCGCGAGTGGGCCTCAGCGATCACGTTTTTCAGCCGCCTCGCCAGCGCCAACGTTTCATCCTGGCTGGCATCGTCCACCACGATGATCAGATCGGCGACGTTCTGTTCGAGGACCTCGGACCACGTTTGTTCGATCGTGCGCTCCGCGTTGTAGGCGGGCATGACGACCACGACCTTCTTGCCGTTGATCATAGGAGTGGGAGGACGGCCGTCGCGATCAGCGGATTCGGATCAGCGCGCCGGCAATCAGTACCGTCATGGCGAGCGAAGTGAGCCAGATTCGCTTCGGATAATGGAGCTCCACTGGATATGTGCCGTCGCTTGGCGCGTTGAACGCTAACTGACCCTGGACCGATGTCAGCGGCACCGGATCCTGACCCGCCGTTGCGGTCCAGGCTGGAAAGTAGTTCGTCCTCACGACAACGAGGCCGCCATGCGTGACGCCTGAGAGCAACACCGTTCCCCCGAGCGAATCGATCTCTGCCAACGATCCGGACCCGGTGGACGTCACCACCGATCGCGGATCCGCGCCGACCATCTCATACTGCACCCACAGGCCCGATGTCCATCTCCGCACGAACTGCGCCGGCGAGCGGTCGAGGTACTTCTTCGCCGGCTCGCTCCAGACGACGAGGTGCTTGACGCCCCACTTCTGCATCTCGGCCGTGAAATCCCCGACCGGGATCTCGTCGATGGCGCGGCCGCGAATCGCGCCGCCGGCGAGCACCTGGCCTCGAAACGGCGTCCAGTGCCACGTGTCCCACTGCTGACTGTAGAAACGCCGGCCGGTCACGTCGGGAAGCAACGCCTCGAAGTGCGTGCCGAACGGCGTCCGCTCGGTCCGCTGATCGAGCGCGGCATTGAGGTCACGATGCGGGCTTTGTTCCAGGAGGACGAGATTGCCGTCGAGCGTGCCGAGTCTGTCGACGAGCGCTCGATCGAACGCGCGAACATCATCCACGTGAGGCGTCGGAATGAACTGTGTTTGCACGTACAACCCGATGACGGCAACGAGCGCATACCCGAGCAGCCTGTTGCCGCTTTGCTGGATGACGAACCAGGCGAGTGGCGGCGCCGCGAGCGCGGCCATCATGTGCATCGCGCGCGTGACGAGAAACCCGGTTTCCAGCACGTCGAATCGCAGCATGACGATCGTGGCGAGCGTCGCCCAGGCATAGAAGCCGGCGCGAGTGGACCGGGCGCGCACGGCGACCCAGACGAACACGAGCAGGAAGACCTTCGTGAGCGACAGGTAGTCGTTGAACCACCGGTGCGGGTGAAGAAGGATCTCTGTGTTGTAGAACACCTGTCTCGCGACACTCGACCAGTCGATTGGCGCCGGCGCGTACAGCAGATTGTTTCGTTGGAAGAACTGCGGGTAGAGGAGCAGTTCCCAGTATTGCGGCAGCGCGGCCGCGAATGCGACGACGGCGGCCAGGACGAACCGGAGCGCCATCACGCGATCCCGGTAGAAATACGCCTCGAGCAGCAAGTACACCGACGCATACGCGAAAAACGCCGCGTGGCTGTACAGCGCCAGCGTGAGCCCGAGTGTCAGCAGCGGCGCTCCCCAGCGGCGGCCGAGGCGCGCCGCGCGGCTGCCGGACATCGCGAGGACCGCGCAAAACAGACCGGCAATCGAGTTCGTGTCGCCGCTCGGCGTCACCGTGCCGAAGAGCCCTGCGGCAGTGACGAGCGCAAAGAATGCCGTGAGCCGTTTCACATCGCGGGAAAGATTCTCGTCCGCGGCGATATCGAGCGAGACCATCAGCGGAATGCCGGCGAACAGCACGGCGTGAAGGACGTGAAAGCCGAAGCGATTCCCGAACATCGTCATCGGAATCGCGCCGAGGATCGTGAGGCTCTGCGAGAGGTCCGCCGAAGTCTGATACCCGCCGAGAAAACTCCATTGCCAGCCGGTCACCGCGCCGCGGCCGAGCAGCCGCAGCCCCTCGACGGTCGATTGAAACCGCGGCGGCCAGTCGTCGAAGAATGGAATCCGGCTCCAGGTGGACGGTGGAAAGGCGAACAGGAACGCAGCCGCAAGCAGGAGCCAGCCACCCACGACGAGCACCCTGAGCCCTGGCAGGCCGACGGGTTGACCGACGCGCTTACCAAGGAGCGCCGTCGCCGATGCGATGACGAGTGCGAACGCGTACCATGGCCGCTTCGGGCCGTTCAAGGCGCCGGCGAACGTCGCCCACTTGGTCGTCAGAAGAAAGTTCAGCCAGGCGACGGCCAGGGTCGCCAGCAGGACGAGACGAGCTGGCGCTACCAATTCCCTCCACGGCCTCTCCCAATTGACGCGGCCGTGGGTACATCGATATCGACCGGTCTGCCATCGATGAAGACGTGACGGATGCGTCCGTTGTCGAAGAGATCGCCCTCGGTCACGAGCAGATTCGCAATCTTGCCTTTCTCAATCGTCCCGAGCCGATCGGCCGCGCCGGCCATGCGCGCGGCGTTCACCGTGAGCGCGCGGAGCGTCGCGTCGGCCGGAAGGTTGCCTTCTTTCACGATGCGCGCGGCGTTGCGCACGAAGTCGCCGAGGTTCTGAAGACCGCCGGAAGTGAACGCGTATGGCACGCCGGATTTTTCCAGCGCCGCCGGGCCGCGTGGAGCGTTGACGCGCGCGCGTACGGCCGCAAGCGTTTCTTCGCCGCCACCGCCGCCGCGTCCACCGCCACCGCCGCGTCCGCCGCCGCCACCCCCGTCCGCCGCCGGAAAATTCAGCGAGTAGATCACGCGCGCGTTGGCCGTCTTGAGGTCGTCGGCCACGGCGGCCGCCTCGGCCGCTCCGGTCACGATCAGATCGAGATTGAATTCCTTGGCGATCGCCATCGCCCGGCGAATCTCACGGTCGGCGCCGGCTTCGAACGCCACCGGCAGCTTGCGCTCGAGCGCCGGCAGCATCGCGTCGAGGACCGGTTCGAACGCCGGCCGCGGCGCGTCCGTGTGGCGATCGGCGTAGCCGCGCGCGTCACGCTGCCACTGCGCGTCGTAGAACGACTGGCGAATGAACGAGATGTACCCGAGGAGCGATCCCGGATACCCGCCGCCCTGACCGCCGCCGAAGGCGACATGCAGTGCGACCGGCGTTTTCAAGACGACGAGCCCGCGCCGGTAGTCGCCGATGTTGCTGATTTGCGGATCATCTTCCGGCGCGAGCACGTTGATGAGCGCGCTCTGGCCGCGGAACACGCCCGAGGGCGGGACTGCCAGCACGCTCGTGATGCCCGCCGCTGCCAACCGCTGCATCTCGGCGCCGTCGACGCGGACGTTGCGCGCCGCTTCGAAGTCCGGCCGCAGGATCGCCGCGCGCTTGGTGCGCTCCAGATCCTCGAGCGTGGGCTGCGGCGCCGCCGGCGCCGCGCCTCGACCGCCCGTCGCCGGCGGAGCACCGCGGCCGCCGCCGGCAGCCGGCGCTTCCGACGATTCGACGGCGGCGGTGTTCGCCATGTCGATCAGTCCCGGATAGACCGTCAGTCCCGCGCCGTCGATCACGACTGCGTCAGCCGGGACCGTGACGTTCGCGCCGACATCCACGATCACGCCGTCGCGCATGACGACGGTGCCTTTGTCGATGGCGGGTCCGGCGACCGGCATCACGCGCGCGCCGCGAATCGCGTAGAGCGCCGGCGCGCGTCCGGGCTCGATGGCGGGCTTTGCGTCGATCTCAAAGGATCCGAGGCCGAGCGCCAGCGCGGCGATGGCGGCGGTCAGGCGGGCGAAATGAGCAGCGCGTCTGGTCATCATGCTTCTCCGGGCCGTTCTGTCTTCTTTTCTTAGTTGCTCGCGGGGCCCCACCCCCGCTCGCCCGCTCAGCGCCGCTCTTGGCGTCGCGGGCTTCGCGGTCTTCTCTTAGTTGCTCGCGGGCCATTGGCCCGCTCGCTGGCCTCCGCGCCTCATGGCCTCATCGCCTCATCGCCTCGCGCGCGCCGCAGGCGCGCGCTACTGTCGCGACATGTAACGCCTGAACAGCTCCGTGTGCTTGCTGTCGAGCGGAACGTCGCGGCCGGCAATCACCACATGCTTGATCTGCGACCTGATCTCGAGTGGATCGCCGCGGACGACGAACAGGTTCGCGAGCTTGCCGGCCTCGAGCGTGCCCACCTGGCTGTCGACTCCCAGGATCCGCGCCGCGTCGATCGTGAGCGCGCGGATCGCGGTGTCACGATCGAGTCCCCACGCGACCGACATCGCCGCCTGGTACGGCACCAGCCGCACGTTGCTGTAGCCGCCGCTCGAGAACGCGAGCGGCACGCCCGCCTTGGCGAGCACTCCAGCCGCCTGATACGTGTACGCGTGAAAGCGGTCCTCGCTCGCGGGGGGATTCAGCACGTTGGTCAGGATGACCGGCACGTTGTGCACCTTGAGAAACGGCGCCATGCCCTGCGTGTTCGGGCTGATCCGGAGCACAATGCTGACGTTCTGCTTCTCGGCCCAGGCCACCGCGTCGCGAATTGCTTGATCCGTTCCGGCGTTGATGAACATCGCCTGGCGCCGCTCGAGGATCGGCACGAACGCCTCGAGCGACCAGTTCATCGCCCGGGTCGTGTTCTTCATGTAGGCGCGCGCCTGATCGAACATGCGGCTCAGCTCGTCCATCTGGCGGGCCTGTTCCGCCGCGCCTGCTCCGCCGCCACCGCCGCCACCGCGCCCGCCGCCACCGCCGCCGGGATACGACATCGCCAGGCCCGCGGACGGACGAAGGGTGTTCTCCTCCCACGTCCATCCGTCGAGATTCATCACGGGAATTTCGCCGGCGATGACGCCGCCGCCCGGAACGATCGCCGCGGTCGTGATCCCTTCGACGCGCGCGACCGGAATGGCGTCGCTGTCCGACTGAAAGGCCACGCGCGTGCGCAGCATCTGGTTGAACGTCAGCATCTCGCTCACGTCGTCGTAATTGCGAACGCCCGGTTCATTGAGCCCGAGATCCGTTCCGGCGTCGATGAAGCCCGGATAGACGCTGAGTCCGGTGCCGTCGACGACCTTGGCGCCCGCAGGGACGGAAACGCCGGCGCCGACCGCCTCGATCCGATTGCCTTTGATGACGATCGTCCCTTTCTCGACGACGGGACCGCTGACCGGAACGATCCGCGCGTTCGTGATCGCCCACGCGGGCCCGTTGGTATTGAGCCGGACGTTGAATTTCTCGGCGGGCACAGCCGGACGCGCCTGCGCGGTTCCGGCCGCCGGCGTCTCGGCCGCCGGCGCAGCGCCTGGTCCGCCCTGACGGCCGAGCAGCAGCGCTTTTTCGGACTCGACGTTGGCGGCGCGCAGCTCGTCCTTGACGCGGTCGTAGTAGACGATGCCGTCGATGTAGGTCCGCTCGACAATCGCGAACGTGCTGAGCGGATGATGATTCCAGACGGCGAGGTCGGCGTCCTTGCCGACCTCGATTGAGCCGACGCGATTCTCAATCCGCAGCTGCTTCGCCGGGTTGAGCGTCACCATCGCGAGCGCCTGATCGTCGGTGATGTCGCCCCAGCGAACCGACTTCGCAGCCTCGGTGTTCAATCGCCGCGCGTGCTCCGCGCTGTCGGAGTTGACCGACACGTTGACGCCCTTGTGCGTCATCAGGCCGGCGTTGCCGGGGATCGCGTCCTCGGCTTCGATCTTGTAGCCCCACCAGTCGGAAAACGTCGAGGCGCCGGCGCCGTGCGCCGCGATCTCCTTGGCGACCTTGTAGCCTTCGAGCACGTGCTGGAACGTCGCGACCTTGAATCCCATCTCGTCGGCGACGCGAATCATCATGAGGATTTCGTCGGCGCGGTAGGAGTGGCAATGGACGAGGCGTTTGCCTTCCAGCACCTCCACGAGCGCGTCGAGCTGCAGGTCGCGCTTCGGCGCCAGGATGTCCGCGTTCCTCGCCTTCTGAGCCTGGTAGTCCTGCCACGCCTTCTGGTACGCCTTGGCTCGCGTGAACGCGTCGCGCATCACGAACTCGACCCCCTGACGCGTCGTCGGATACCGGCGCGGTCCGGCGCCGGTCTGCTGGCCCGGACGTTTGACGTTTTCGCCGAGCGCGAACTTGATTCCCGGGAGTGCGCCGTCGAACAGGAGGTCTTCACCCTTCGCCTTGCCCCAGCGGAGCTTGATCACGACGGTCTTGCCGCCGATCGGATTCGCGCTGCCGTGAAGAATGTTTGCGACGGTGAGGCCGCCGGCCAGATCGCGGTAGATGCTGACGTCGGTTGGATCGAGCACGTCGCCCATCCCCGTCATCGAGCTCACCGACGTCGTGCCCTCGTTGATCGCGTCGTTCGCGATGTGAGAGTGCGCATCGATGATGCCGGGCGAGACGAACTTGCCAGTCGCGTCGTAGACGTCGGCGCCCGCCGGAATCTGCACGTTGGCCCCGACCGCGGCGATCTTGCCGTCACGGATGACGACTGTCCCGTTCGAAATCGTGCCGCGCGTGACCGTCACGATGGTCGCGTTGCGGATGGCGTACACGCCGGGCTGTGCCGCCTGTCCTTCGACCCGCGCCGAAAAGAGCGAGTTCGCGGGCAGCAGGGCGGTGACGAGGGCAGCAGACGCAAAGAGCACAGGACGCAGATATCGGGGGACCACAGTCAGCCTCCTGGGGATGAACGGCGAGAATGTAGCACTGAAATGCACGTGCATTGGTAATGGTTAATTGGTAATGGGTAATTGAACTTTTCTTCAATTCCCCGATTACCCATTACCAATTACCAATGCCAGCGACAATCGCGCCGGCACCTGACAGCCCACTTATGTGCGACGTGGGGCAATACTAGATTTACTTCTCGACCGGCGCGAATCCGCAATAGAATCAACGTTCCCAGTGAGGGAGGGTCGAATGAGCAAGAGAGTGTGGACGATCGTGGCAGCGGTGGTCTTCGCGCTTGGAGTGACGGGTTATGCCGCCAAGCAGCAGGCGCCGGCCGCGAAAGAGACGACGATCGCCGGCGAGGTGATCGACATCAAGTGCGGACAGGGCATCGGGCACGAGGAATGCGCGACGTCCTGTGCCCGGAAGGGCCAGGAACAAGGCATCAAGAACAAGGATGGCGTCTATACCATCGTCGGTTCCTACGCCGCGAACAAGAACGAGAAGCTGATGCCGTTCGTCGCGAAGAACGTGACCGCGAAAGGCACTGTGACGAAGGACAAGGACGGCAAGATGACGATTGACGTCACGTCGATCGAAGCCGCGAAGAAGTAGTTCAAAGACAAGCTAGGAAGCCCGGAAGCCAGGAAGCCGGGGAGCCACAAGCTCCCAAGCTTCCAGGCTTCCAATCTTCCAGGCCTCTCCTCAGTTCCCCATCAACAACGCCAACAGCGCCTTCTGTACGTGCAGGCGGTTCTCCGCCTGATCGAAGACGACCGAGCGCGGCGAGTCGATCACGGCGTCCGTGACTTCCTGGCCGCGGTGCGCGGGCAGGCAATGCATGAAGAGCGCGCCCGGCTGCGCCTGGGCCATGAGCGCCTCGTTGACCTGATATTCCTGGAACGCCCGCTCGCGCGCTTCGGCCTGATCTTCCTGACCCATCGACGCCCACGTATCCGTGTAGATGGCGTCCGCATCGCGAGCGGCGTCAACCGGATCGTCCGTGAGCACCAGCGTAGCGCCGTGGCGCGACACTTCAGCGGCGGCACTGACGGCCGAAGCCGGCAGCTCGAATCCCCGCGGTGACGCGACACGGAGATGGACGCCGGCCATGGCGCAGACGTGGGCGAGCGACACCGCGACGTTGTTGCCGTCGCCGACGAACGTGACAGTCCTGCCCGGCAGCGATCCGAGGTGCTCGACCAGCGTCAGCACATCGGCCAGCGCCTGACACGGATGTTCCTCGTCGGTCAGCGCGTTGACGACGCGCAGGCGGGACGCGACAGCGGCGAACCGTTCCAGCCGGTTCTGCGCGAACGTCCGCACGACAGCCCCGCTGACCCACCGCTCGAGATTGCGCGCGACGTCTTCGACCGTTTCGCGGCTGCCAAAGGCGACGTCCGGCGGCGGCTCGATCACTTCTCCGCCGAGCTCGCGGACGGCGATGACGAAGGTGGATCGCGTCCGCAGCGACGGCTTTTCGAAGAGCAGCGCCACATGCTTGCCGGCGAGCGCCTGCGACCCGTTCCGCCCCGCCGCGCGGTCGCGCTTCATCGAGGCGGACAGATCCAGGATCCGATCGAACTCGTCCGGACGAACGTCGAGGATCGAGAGGAAATCCTTGGTTTCCAACGGCCGCGTCGGCCGCTTGCGGCCGCCGACGTTGATGGAGACCACTCCCGGCGTTTTGCTCATGTCCGATACTCCGCGTTGATCCGCACGTATTCGGCGCTGAAGTCGCACGTCCACATGGTGGCGTCGTGCTTGCCGCCCGTTCCCAGATCGACCGTCACCGTCACGGTCGGCGCGTCGAGGACTTTGGCTGCCTGACCGGCGCGGTCGTCGTGCGGCGTGCCCTGCACGAACAACGGCACGTCGCCAATCGCGACGGACGCGCGATCGAGGACGAACGCCGCGCCGGACCGTCCGGCAGCGGCGACGAGGCGTCCCCAGTTCGGATCGCCGCCATGAATGGCGGTCTTCACCAGCGGCGAATTGGCAATCGCCCGCGCCGCGAGCCACGCGTCAGGTTCCGATTGCGCGCCGGTGACGCGAACGGTCACGAGCTTGGTCGCGCCCTCGCCGCCACGGACGATCTCCCGCGCCAGATGCCCCGCGACCGCGCGCAGGCCGTCGAGAAACGCCGGATCGTCGTCGCGCGTCACCCGCACGCCGGACTGGCCGGACGCCAGCAGGAAGACGCAGTCGTTCGTCGAGCACTCGCCGTCGACGGTAATGGCGTTGAACGTCTCGTCGGCCACGCGCTTGAGCGCACCCGCGAGGACCGCGGCGTCCACCTGTGCATCGGTCGTCAGAAATCCAAGCATCGTCGCCATGCGCGGCTCGATCATTCCCGAGCCCTTCGCCATCCCGCCGACGCTGAACGCACCGTCCTGGCCCGTGACCGTGACGCCGAACGATTTCGGAAACGGATCGGTCGTCATGATTGCGCGCGCGGCGGACGGTCCACCGTCCGTCGAAAGACCATTCGCGGCCGACCCGATGCCGCGCGCGACCTTGCCCGGATCCAACTGCACGCCAATCACGCCGGTCGACGCGACGAGTACCTGTTCTGGCGTGCATCCGACGGCCGTGGCCGTGGCCGCCGCCATCTCGCGTGCGACCTGCAGACCCTGCTGACCCGTGCACGCGTTCGCGCAGCCGCTGTTCACGACAATGGCCTGCGCGCGGCCGTTCGAGCGCGTCAGGTGATCGCGCGACACCATGATGGGCGCCGCGACGGCCTTGTTGGTCGTGAAGACCGCCGCCGCCGTCACCGGCGCATCCGCGGCGATGAGCGCGAGATCGAGCGGCGCCGCAGCGGCGGGATCGGTCACGCGCTTGATCCCGCACGCGACGCCGGCGGCGCGAAAGCCGCGCGGCGTGGTCACGCCGCCTTCAATTCCCACAGCGTGTGTCACGAGCGCAGCCCCGTCAGGCAACGGCCGTCCGGTAGACGGTCGGCGTCGCCGTGCCGTACCGAGGGATTTCGTGCAGAGGCAGCACCATGGCGTACTGACCGCATTTTTGGAATAGCGGACAGGACAGACAGTCGGTCGTGATCTTTTCCGGGACGGACAGGTGCGGCACGATCGAGAAGTTCTGCCGGACGAAGAACCGCGCGTCGTGCGTGAACGCGCAGAGCGTCTCGTACCCGGCGGCCTTCGCGCGCTGGCGCAGCTCGCCGACGAGACGAGCCGCGAGACCCACGCGGCGGAAGTGGCCGGCGACGACGAGCGAACGGACCTCGGCGACCTCGGCTGAGAGCGGCGCCAGCTCGGCGCACGCCGTGATCTCGCCGTCGACGTCACAGACGATGAACCGGCCGGAGTGCCGGCGGACTTCGTCGAGACTGCGCGGCAGCAGATGGCCCTCGCGTTGATGGCCGCTGATGAGCGCGTGCAGCGACTCGGCATCAGCCGTGGTCGCCGTTCGAATCGTGAGATCGGTCAATTCAGTGTCTCCTTCACAACACGGCATCCAGGACGCCGATGGCTTCGTCGACGTCTGTCTCCGTGACGATGTAGGGCGGCAACAGCCGCACGACGGTGTTCGCCGTGCGATTGACGAGCAAGCCGTTGTCGAGCGCCGCCGACACGACGCTCGTCGCGTCGCGGTTGAGATCGAGACCCGCGAGCAGACCGGCGCCGCGCACCGCGACGATGGACGAGCGATGACGGGCGGCGAGCGCGTGCAACTGCGCAAACAGATGCTGGGACACGCGACGAATCGAGTCGAGCAGACCCTCGTCGAGCGCGTCGAGGAACACGAGCGCCGCGCGGCAGGCCAGGAGATTCCCGCCGTACGTCGTGCCGTGGTCGCCCGGCGTCAGCGCGTCTGCGACCTTGCGGCTGAGCAGTGCCGCGCCAATCGGCACACCGCCGCCGAGCGCCTTGCCGAGTGCAATCAGGTCCGGTTCGAGGCCCAGCGTCCGGCTGTGAATGAACGTGCCGGTCCGGCCCGATCCCGTCTGGACTTCGTCGGCGATGAGCAGCGTGCCTTTGCGCCGGCACGCGGCCGAGATCGCGGCGGCGACATCAGGCGAAATGGTTCGGACACCACCTTCGCCTTGAATCGGCTCGACAATGACCGCGGCGACGTCGTCGCGAATGGCCGCGTCGATGACAGCAACCGCGCCCTGAGCGGTTGGTCCGTCGACGTCGACGAATGTCACGCCCGGCACGAGCGGCTCGAACGGAAGCCGGTAGTGGCTGTCCCAGGTGACCGACAGCGATCCGTACGTGCGACCGTGGAACGCGTGCCTGAACGCGACGAACTTCGTCCGCGACTGCTCGCCGCGGGTGTGCCAGTACCGTCGCGCGAACTTCAGGCAGGCCTCGACGGCTTCGGTGCCGCTGTTGCAGAAAAACGCGGCGTCGAGACCCGTGAGCGCCGAAAGTCGAGCCGCCAGCTCGCCCTGCAACGGATGGAAGTACAGGTTCGACGTGTGCATCAACGTCGATGCCTGGTCCGCAAGCGCCTTCGCCAGGCCCGGGTGCGCATGGCCGAGCGATGCGACACCGATCCCGGAGACGAAGTCCAGGTAGGCGCGGCCCTTGTCGTCGAAGAGGCGAATGCCGCGGCCGCGCTCGAAGACCACCGGCTGCCGGCGGTAGATCTGCAGGACATGCTGCAGCTCGAGCGCCTTGACGTCCATCACGGCAACATCTCCGTTCGTCATCGTGCTCCAAGCTCCTCGAGAACCACAGTGGTGCCCCGGACCGACTCGATCGGCTCGCCGGCGGCGAAGTCCGATCCGTCGACAATGCGCACGACCGGCACGCCCTTCATCAGCGCGGCCCGGCATGCGTCGAGCTTGGCGATCATGCCGGCCGTCGCCGTCCGGCTCGCGATCAGCCGCTCGATCCCTTCCGCATCGAGCGTCGCGATCGACTGCCCGTCGGCGTCGAGCACGCCAGGTGTCCCGCCGGCGATGACGAGCTCCGCCGTGAGCGCTGCCGCAATCCTCCCGGCCATCACGTCCGCGTTGACGTTCAGAATCGTGCTGCCGTCGACTCCGAGACTCGCGATCACCGGCACGTACCCGTGTGCGAGCATCAGCTCGACGAGCGAGGTGTCGGCGTCCACGGGATCGCCGACGAATCCCAGATCGACGACGGCGCCATTCGTCGCGAGATAACGGCTTGCCCGAATGGCCGGCGCGAAGCCGGCATCGACGCCGGTCAGCCCCACGGCCGGTACGCCGAGACCGACGAGCGCGGCGACGAGCGTCGTATTCGCGGAGCCGGCGAGGACGCTGACCACGACGTCACGAGTCTCCTCGTCCGTGATGCGCAGGCCATCGACCTTGCGAGGCTCGATGGCGTACCGCTCGAGCGTGACGTCAATGGCACGGCCGCCGCCGTGCACGATGACCAGCGGCCGCGCTGCCGCGATAGTGCCTGCGGCCGCGGCCACGCGCGATCGCTGCCCGCCCGTTTCGAGCAGTTCGCCGCCGAGCTTCAGCACCAGCGGCGTCGTCACAGCAAGGCCGTCCGTTCGTCGAAACCGAAGGCCACGTTGAAGTTCTGCAACGCCTGTCCGGCCGCGCCTTTCACGAGGTTGTCCAGGCACGCCACGATGACCAGCCGCCGCGAGCCGGGCTCGAGCCGCCATCCGAGATCGCAGAAGTTTGTCCACGCGACGTGTTTGATCTCAGGCAGCGCGTCCCCGGTCAGCCGGATGAAGGGCTCGTCGCGATACGCGTCGGTGAACACATCGCCAATCTGTTCGGCGGTGACGCCAGGTCTGACCTTCGCGTAGATCGTCTCGAGAATGCCGCGATCGAGCGGCACGAGATGCGGCACGAACGTCACCGACGCGCCCAGTTCCTGTTCCATCTCGGCGACGTGACGATGTCCGAAGACACCGTAGGCCGCGACCGATCCATGGTTCTCCGAGAAGTGCGTCCGATCGCTCGGTGCGCGACCCGCGCCGGAAATGCCGGACTTCGCGTCGATCACCACGCCTGCGTCCGCATCCATCAGTCCGGCTTTGGCGAGCGGAAGCAACGCCAGGAGCGCGGCAGTCGGGTAGCACCCGGGGTTGGCGACGAGCGCCGCACCGCGAACATCCGATTTGTAGTGCTCCGTCAGTCCGTACGCCGCGCCGGAGGGCAGTGATTTCGTCGCCGGATACCAGCGCGACCGCTCCGCGTCGTCTCGAATGCGAAAAGCGCCGGAGAGATCGATCACGCGGACGCCGGCCGAGAGCAGCGGCGGCGCCAAGTCCGCGGCTGCGTTTTCGGGTACCGCGAGAAACGCGAGGTCGACGCTCCGCGCGAGCCGATCGCGATCGAGCGGTTCGACGACGCCGTTCCACACGCGCGCAAGTCTGGGCAACGGCCGCGCGGCTGAGTCGGCGCTCGACGACATGGCCGCCTCGAGCCGGACCTGCGGGTGCCGGGCGAGCAACGCGACCAGTTCCTGGCCCGCGTACCCGGTAGCACCGGCGATCCCGACCCGTATTGGCGACGAATACATATTCATCAGAAACTTTAGATATACATAACATTGAGCGTGACGTCAACAACTTACTGAAGGAAACCCTTGCATTTCAGCTATGCAGTGACTGTATAATCATCGGTTGTGTGAATAGGTATGAAGTCCTGGAGGCAGTCTCAGATCCTCGACGTCATCGATCACGAGCCGGTCGCCTCTCAAGAGGCGCTGCGGAAAATGCTCGAAACCCGCGGGATTGGGGCCACGCAAGCCACGATCTCGCGTGATTTGAAGGAGTTAGGGCTGGTCAAGCGCGCCGGCGACGGCGCCTACGTGCGGCCCGGAGCCGATCGGAGCAGCCCTGCCATCAGCGAACAGTTGCGGCGAGCGGTAATGACGCTCCTGCGCGGCGTCGAGCGTGTCGACCCGCTGGTCCTGGTCCGGACGGATCGAGGGCAGGCGCAGGGGCTGGCCGAGTGGATCGACCGGGCCCAACTGACAGAGGTCGCCGGCACGATTGCCGGCGACGACACGATCTTGCTCGTGTGCCGAGGCGGGAGCGCCGCCGAAGCGCTCGAGAAGAAGCTCAACGTAATGTTGAAAGGACAGTGACGCAGATGGAACGAATCGTTTTGGCTTACTCCGGCGGCCTGGATACCTCCGTGGCGATCCCGTGGCTTGCCGAGAAGTACCGCGCCGAGGTCGTCGCGGTGACGATGGATCTCGGGCAGGGCAAGGAACTTGACGATGTCCGTGAGCGGGCGCTCGCGATTGGCGCCGTTCGCGCCCACGTCGTCGATCTGCGCGAGGAGTTCGCGCGCGATTTCATCCTGCCCGCGCTCCAGGCCGGCGCGATCTACGAGGGCCGGTATCCGCTGGCGACGGCGCTCGGACGGCCGCTCATCTCGAAGCACCTCGTCGAGATCGCGCGGATCGAGGGCGCAAGCGCGATCGCACACGGGTGCACCGGCAAGGGCAACGATCAAGTGCGCATGGACGTCTCGGCGCGCGCGCTCGAGCCGTCGATCAAGGTCATCGCGCCGGCGCGCGTCTGGGGGCTCACGCGTCCGGAAGAGATCGAGTACGCGCGCCAGCGCGGGATTCCGGTCCCGGCGACGGTGGACAGTCCGTACTCGACCGATTCGAACCTGTGGGGACGATCGATCGAATGCGGGTGCCTGGAAGATCCGTGGCAGGAGCCGCCCGAGGAGATCTATACGCTCACGAAGTCGCCCGCCGACGCACCCGGGACGCCGGCGTACGTCGAGATCGAGTTTGCGCGCGGCGTGCCCGTCAAGATCAACGGGGTCGCGATGTCGCTCGTCGAGTTGATCCAGAGCCTCGAGACCATCGCGGGCGACCACGGCGTGGGCCGCGTGGATATGGTGGAGAACCGGCTCGTCGGCATCAAGTCGCGCGAGATTTACGAAGCGCCGGCGGCCGTCGCCCTGCACGCGGCGCACCGCGAGCTGCAGAAGTTCGTGACGCCGCGGGATCTCGAGCGGCTGACCGCAGAGCTCGCGGTGAAATACGCCGACCTCGTCTATAACGGACTCTGGTACACGCCGACGCGGGAGGCGATCGACGCGCTCGTCGCGAAGGTGCAGGAAAAGGTGACCGGCGTCATCCGCCTGAAGTTCTTCAAAGGCGACTGCCGCGTCGTCGGCCGGAAATCGCCGAATGCGCTCTACGACCACGACATGGCGACCTACGACGCTGGCGACAAGTTCGATCACACCGCCGGCGAAGGGTTCGTGAAGATCTGGGGACTGCCGCTCGAGATTGCGGCGCGCAAGGCGAAGGCAGCCCAGAAGGAAAAGGTGCCCGCCGGCGCAGGGAAGAAGTGAATGTCTCTCTGGTCTGGGCGCTTCGCCGGCGAGCCGGACAAAGCCGTCTTTGACTTCGGGAAGTCGCTCGCCGTCGACAAACGGCTGTTCGACGACGACATCGCCGGAAGTCAGGCGTGGGCGGAAGCGCTCGGCCGCGCGAAGGTGTTGTCGGCTGACGACGTCGCTGCGATTGTGTCCGGCCTGGACGCGGTGCGCGCCGACGTCGCCCGCCGGCCCGATCTGATCGACCGCGCGGACGACGAGGACGTGCACTCGTTCGTCGAGCGCGAGCTCGTGCAGCGCATCGGCGACGCGGGCAGGCGTCTCCACACAGGCCGATCCCGAAACGAACAGGTCTCGCTGGACATCCGGCTGTACCTGCGGCGCCGTATTCCAGACCTTCAACGCGCGCTCGTCGATGTCGTCGCCGCCGCAGTCACGCAGGCGGAGCGCGCCAAACAGGCGGTGATGCCGTCGTACACACACCTGCGCCGGGCTCAGCCGGTGCTGGTCGCGCACATGTGGCTCGCCCACGCCACGGCGATTCGTCGTGACGTTGGCCGATTCGATCACGTGCGCGCCGAGTGTGATGCGATGCCGCTCGGGTCGGGCGCGATCGCCGGCACCAGCTACGACGTGGACACGGCGTGGCTGGCCGAGCGGCTCGGCTTCAGCCGCGTCTCCGCCAACAGCATGGACGTCTCGGGCGATCGTGATTTCGCCGCGTCGTTCTTGTACGCGTGTGCGATGGCGATGGTGCACCTGTCGCGGCTGTCCGAGGACGTCATTATTTTCACGTCGGAGGAATTCGGGTTCTTCGAACTGGCCGACGCGGTGGCGACCGGATCCAGCCTGATGCCGCAGAAGAAAAATCCGGATCCGATGGAGCTCGTGCGCGGGAAGGCGGGCCGGACGATCGGGACGCTCACCGGCTGGCTCGCGTCGATGAAAGGCACGCCGCTCGGTTACAACAAGGACTACCAGGAAGACAAAGCCGCGATTTTCGACGCCGAAGACACGCTTGCCGGCTCGGCCATGTCGGCCGCCGCCGTGGTGCGCACGCTGACGCCCCGCGCCGATCGCATGCGGGCGGCGGCGTCCGGATTGCTGCTGGCCACTGACGTCGCCGACTATCTCGTCGCCAAGGGCGTGCCGTTCAGGACCGCGCACGAAGTCACCGGGCGCATCGTCCGCGAGCTCTACGCCGCGAACAGGGATTTCGCCGCGCTGACGCCGGCCGACTGGCGTAAATACCATGCGTCGTTCGACGACGACGTTCGGACCGTCATCACGCCAGAGACGGCGGTTGCCGCCAAACGCACGCCGCAGTCGACGCGCCCCGACGCGGTCGCGCGCGCGCTCACGGAAGTCAAGCAGTGGCTGTCAAAACCCACGGTCTGACCCACGTCGCCCTCGCCGTTCGCGATCCGGAACGCTCGCTGCGCTTCTATCAAACGCTCCTCGGCGTCGTGCCCGTGTACCAAGAGCCGGATTTCATTCAGGCGCAGACGCCTGGCAGCCGCGACGTGCTCGTCTTCGAGCGCGACCGCCGGCATGCCGGCAAACGCGGCGGCGTCCGGCATTTCGGATTCCGGCTGAAGCGGGCGGCGGATATCCAGACAGCGCGGCGGTCGATCAAAGCCGCGGGCGGGCGCGTTCGGGAGACGGGGGAGTTCGTTCCCGGCGAGCCGTACGTGTTTCTGGAAGATCCGGACGGCTACGTCGTGGAGATCTGGTACGAGCTGCCGACACCGGTCGATCGCAAGTCTCGCGGTTGACCCCGATTCTCAAGCCGTCAAAGTTTCCTGCTGCGTCGTTGGTTCAGAACGCCAGATCTGCGGCAAACGACAAGGTCGCGGTCGGAAAGATCGCCCCTAAGGGGACGTTGGCTTTGCTGATGTTCATCACGCCGCTGCATCTCGACAGTGTGGGGTGTGTCGATGTCAAAGAGCGTTCACCACGAAGATACCGTGTCGTGCTGTCAAGCACAGGTGGGATCGAAGCGACGGCGTGATCGCAAGACGCCGAAGATTTGATGCATGAGCTTGCGCATGACGGCGGCGACGATCACCATCTTGGGTTTGCCCGCCGCGCGGAGGCGCGCCGCAAAGCGCTG
>Ga0114129_10003294_pt1 | contig 22672 bp, 19 predicted proteins | sample RhiMetdeltSRZDD1_FD_80071 | JGI IMG/M metagenome (GOLD analysis project Ga0114129, IMG submission 80071) | Populus rhizosphere microbial communities from Tennessee, USA - Rhizosphere MetaG P. deltoides SRZDD1 (version 2) (version 2) | ecosystem: Host-associated > Plants > Roots > Rhizosphere >... | reverse complement strand
TCCCGGCTCCGCCCGTGCGGCGGGCATGGGCGGCGCTGGCGCGGCCATCGTCGGCGACGCGGGCGCCATCTTCGCGAACCCCGCGGCGCTCGCCACCGTGCACCACCTGGCCGTCGAGGCCTCCTACGAGTCCCACCCGTCGGGCACCTCGTTCTCCACTGCAGCGCTCGCGGTACGGCTCGGGCGGTTCGACTGGGGCGCGGGCGCTGCGGCACTGGGAAAGAGCTACACCTCGGCCGACCTGCTCGGCGTCTCCTCGCTCGTGCTCCGCTCGGGAATGGTGGCGCTCGGCGTGACTGCCAAGTACGCGCGCGAGACCGTCGGGGGCTCCCGAGTGGATGCCTGGGCCGGTGATGCGGGCCTGACCATCGCCATCTTCGATCTGGCGGCGTTGGGTGTGAGCGTCCAGAACATCGGGGGCGACTTCGGTCCGTCGGCGGGAGGATTGCACCTCCCACGCCGCAAACGCGCGGGGTTCACGCTCAATTACGTCGATCCGGAGGGCACGCTGCGGCTCCTCACGACCCTTGAGGGCCAGTGGCCGTCCGGGGGAAGCGCCTTCGTCGTGCTCGGCATGGAGGGCGGCGTGGTGGCACGCGGCATGGGAGTGCTCGGCCGGGTCGGATACGTCGGGCACTCGGGTGTGACCAGCGCGTCGCCGTTCACGGCAGGTGCGAGCGTGGAGCTCGGACACCTGCACCTCGACTACGCGTTCCGGGCGGACGACGCGCTCGGCGCGAGACACCGCTTGGGGCTGCGATGGATGCCGTGATCGAGCGCCGTCCGCCGAACTGGGGCCGGGTCGGGCGCCGTCTGCTGGCCTGGGTGCTGATCGGCGTTCCCGTCGTGCTTGCGGCGGCGCTCGTCGCCAGCGCGGACGCGCGCTACCTCGCGCGCGCCGGGGTCGAGGAGGCGCGCATCCTCCTCAAGCGGCGGTCGATCACGAAGCTGGTCGCCCATCCGAAAACCGACCCGGCGTTGCGGCAGCGCCTGCAGCTCGTGCTGGCGGCCCGCGCGTACGCGGCGGATTCGCTGGGCTTGCTGGTGGGCGAGACGTACACGACTTACGTCAACGTCGGCCGGGACACCCTACTCCTCGTGCTCTCTGCGTCCCGTCGCGACCGGTTGCGCGAGTATGTCTGGCACTTCCCGATCGTCGGTGCGGTGCCGTACAAGGGCTTTTTCGACTTCGCGGCGGCGCGGGGCGCCGCAGCGGAGCTCGAGCGCGACGGGCTCGACACCTACCTCCGCCCCGCCGGCGCGTTTTCGACGCTGGGGTACTTTTCCGACCCGCTGCTGTCCACCGTCATTGACCGCGACACGATGGAGCTCGTGGCCACAGTCATCCACGAGCTGGCGCACAACACCCTGTACGTGAAGAGCCAGACGCCGTTCAACGAGAGTTTCGCGAGCTTCGTGGGCTACCGCGGCGCCCAGGCGTTCTTCCGGTCGCGGGGCGACACGGTCGATGCGAAGCGCGCCGTCGCGCGCTGGCGCGATGAGCGCAGACTCGACCTGTTCTACGCGGAGCTCGCGCGCCGCCTCGACTCGGCGTACGCCGAGGGACCATCCGGGCCGGCGCTCGAGCGCACCCGCGCCACGGCCTTCGCGTGGGCCCGGACCCAGCTGACCGGGCCGGTGGGGCAGTCCCTCGAGACGTACGACTGGCGCTGGTTCGCCCGGGCGCCGCTCAACAACGCGGTGGTGATCGCCCAGCGGCTGTATCGCATGAATTTGAACCTGTTCGAGGAGGTGTACCTCCACTCGAACGCCGACCTGAAGGAAACGATCCGCGCGATTCAGATCCGCGTGTTTACGCAGCCGGGGCAGGATCCGTATGAGGCGCTGTATTCGAGGGGCGGGGGGTGACCGCCCTAGTTCCCCCGTAGCCGCTCCGCCTCCGCCACTCGTTGCAGGGCGATCGCATAGGCCGCCGTGCGGAACGTCACGCCCTTCTGCTTCGCCAGATCCCGCACACCGACGTACGCTTTCGTGATGGTCGCCTGCAGCTCGCGATTCACTTGCTCGTGCGTCCAGCGGTACTGCTGGAGATTTTGCGCCCATTCGTAGTAGCTAACGGTCACGCCGCCGGCGTTCGCGAGGAAATCGGGGATCACGGGGATGCCGCGCTCCTCGAGGATGAGATCGGCGGTCGGCGTCGTGGGCTCGTTCGCGCCTTCCACCACGACTTTGCAGTCGATCGTGCGAGCGTTGGCCTCCCTCGTGATGACGCTACCGAGCGCCGCGGGGACGAGCCAGTCACAGGGAACGGTCCACAGCTGCTCGTTACTGATCGGCTTGCCGGCCTTCCACTCCGACACTGGTTTTCGGCCCGCTGCGTGGGCCAAGAGTCCCGGGATGTCGAGGCCGTTTTCGTTCACGACCCCGCCGGAAACGTCGGAGACGGCGATGACCTTCGCGCCGGCCTCCGCCTGCAGCAGCCGCGCGAGGTGTCCTCCGACGTTGCCGAACCCCTGGATGACCACGCGGCTTCCTTTGAGCGGGATGCCGAAGTCGCGCGCGTATTCCATCATCACGTACATGACGCCGCGACCGGTGGCCTCCTCGCGCCCGAGCGAGCCGCCGAGTGAGACGGGCTTCCCGGTCACGGCTGCGGGCGTGTAGCCGTGACGGCTCGAGTATTCGTCGAGGATCCACGCCATGACCTGCGCGTTGGTGGCGACGTCGGGCGCCGGAACGTCGCGGTAGGGCCCGAGCACGATGGAAATGCGCTGCGTAAAGCGGCGGGTGAGGCGCTCCAGCTCGAGCTTCGAGAGCTGCTTGGGATCCACCGCGACGCCGCCCTTCGCGCCGCCGAACGGGATATCCATGAGCGCGGTTTTCCAGGTCATGATGGTCGCGAGGCCCAGCACCTCGTCGTGGTCCGCCTCCGGGTGGTAGCGGATGCCGCCCTTGCAGGGGCCTCGCGCGCCGTTGTGCTGGATGCGGTAGCCCGTGAACACCTCGATCCGCCCGTCGTCCATGCGGACCGGGACTTCGACCTGGACCTCGCGGAACGGTCGCATGAGGATGCGCCGCATGTAGACATCGAGGTTGATCAGGTTGGCGGCGCGCTCGAACTGGCTTTCGGCGATCGACTTTCCGGTCATCGCGCGCGGGTTCAACGCAGCTCCTTCGTGTAGGGGCACAGCATGCTGCGCCCCTACTGGCGCCCTAGGCGGCGATTTGCCAGGCGGCCGGCCGGATGCTGCGCTTCGGACAGCGCGTGGGCGACGTTCGCCTGCCGTGACCGCCGTCCGGCGGCGTCGGCGAGCACACCGATCACGTCGGCTCCCGTGGCGGCCGGCTCGGGGAGATGCTCGAGCACGAACACCAAGCCGGTCGCGTGTTCCGCGACGGCGGCGGTCAGCGTGGACCATCCACTGTCCGCCGGCTGCGGGCGCTGGGCCACCACCAACGGGCAGGCGGCCGGATCGAATCCGCTGCGCGTAACAAGGGGTGCTCCCAGCGCGTCTGCCATGGTGCGCCACACCGCTAGGGCGGGCCCGAGCGCGACGATCTGGCCGAACCGCCATCCAGAATCCCGCGCCAGATCGACGAAGGCGGCGGCGAGACTGGCATCGTCGGGGGTGGCCGTGGCGTCGTCGGAGGCGAGCACCACGGTGCCGGTCTCTGCGAACCAGCGCTCGGCGGGGGTCAGTCCGTCCGGCCGACGCGGGGCGTAGAAAGCGTAGCGCCGCGTGGCGGCGACCTCTCGCTCCGCCGCGGCGCGCTGCTCCGCGTGCTCGGCCGCCTGGGCGGCCCCCTCGTACGCCACTTCCGCGGCCTGGTAGCGTCCGGCGTCTCGGAGAATGCGCCCGCGCAGGCGCAGTGTCTCGGTGTGGGGCTCCAGGGCGAACGCCCGGTCGAGTGCGAGCAAGGCACGGTTTCGGTCGCCCAGCCGGAATGCGGCATACCCCAGCTCATGCCACACGAGCGCGAGGTCTGGATCGAGCTCGACCGCCTGCTCCAGCGTGGCGAGCGCGTCGCGATAGCGCGTGAGCTCGATGAGCGCAGCCCCCTTGAGCGCGAGCGAGAACGCCGAATCGCCGAACTGGGCCCGCGCGCCCTCGGCAAGCCGCAGCGCGTCCTCCGTCCGCCCCTGGCTGCGCAGCAGCTCGAAGCACTCCGCCCACCCGGTCTTGAAGTCTGGATGCTCGGCCAGCAGGTCGCGGTAGGCCTTCTCGGCGTCGGCGACGCGTCCTTCGCGGACGAGATAGCGAGCGCGAGCCATCGCGCGCTCGCTCGGCGCGTCCGGGAACAACTCGTATGACGCCGTCGTCCGCATGGCGAGCGAATATACGCGCGATCCTACTGAAGGCTAGAGACGTGGAGGGACTACGTGAAGGCACGACGTCTCTCCTCAACGCCGATCATCCACGTCGTTCTTCGACGTTGTTTCTCAACCGTGTTAGCTTTCCGCGCCATGGACACCGACCGTCTGCTGCGCGAGCTCACCGACTTTCTGCGGATCCCATCGGTCTCGACCAACCCATCGCACAACACCGACTGCCGGGCCGCCGCGGAATGGGTCGGCGGCGAGCTGCGTCGGCTCGGCTGCCGCGAGGTTCAGTTTCTCGCGAGCGACACGCACCCGGTAGTGTGGGGTGTCGGGCCCGAGGTGCCCGGCGCGCCCACGCTGCTCATCTATGGTCACTACGACGTGCAGCCGCCCGAGCCGCTCGACGAGTGGACCACGCCGCCATTCGAGCCGACGGTGCGCGACGGCAAGCTGTTCGCGCGTGGCGCGGCGGATGACAAGGGCCAGGTGTTCTGCCTGCTCAAGGCGATCGAGGAGCGCAGCGGCCGACCACCCGTGAACTTCCGCTTCCTCATCGAGGGCGAGGAGGAATACGGCAGCCGCGTATTGTTCGAGCTGCTGCGCCGGGAACCAGAGCGCACGCGAGCCGACGCGGTGCTCATTGCCGATATGGCCTACGTCGCGCCGCGCTGGCCCGCGGTCTACACCACGCTGCGCGGGCTGTGTTATGCAGAGATCACCGTGCGCACCGCGAAGTCGGACCTGCACTCGGGGGAGTTCGGCGGCGCGGCCCCCAACGCGCACGAAGAGCTCGCTCGCCTGCTCGGCCGCTTGAAGACGCCCGACGGCAAGGTGCACGTCCCCGGCCTGTATGCGTCCGTGAAGCCTCCATCCAAAGTCGAGCTCGCCACCTGGAAACGCCTCCCGTTCCGGGAAGGCGAGTTCTTGAAGCACCGCGTCCGGGCGAAAGCGCTCACGGGACTAAAAGCCTACTCGGTGCTGGAGCGCCTCTGGGCGCTCCCGACCTTCGAGATCCACGGGATCACCGGAGGCTTCACGGGGGACGGTGCTAAGACCGTTATCCCAGCGGAAGCCACGGCCAAGGTGAGCCTGCGCCTCGTGCCGGACCAGAAGCTCAAGGCGGTCGAGCGCCAGCTCACCGCGGCGGTCCGACGGTTTGCGCCCAAGCACGTCCAGGCGAGTGTGAAGTTCCTGCACGGCGCAGACCCGGCCACGGTGAAGGTGACGCACCCGGCCTTCAAGCTGCTCGATCAGGCGTTCCGGGAGGTCGTCGGGCGGGGGACGGTGCCGGCGCGCGCCGGCGGCTCGATTCCCGTGGTCCCCGCGCTCGGGAAGGGTGGGGCCCCTGTCATCCTCACCGGCATCGGCCTGCCCGACGACCGGCTGCATGCGCCGAATGAGAAGCTCGACCTGAAGCAATTGTGGGACGGCATCCGGGTGTTCGGCCGGTTCTACGAGCTGCTGGGAACGTAGTCCCTCCACGTTGTCCCTCCACGGTTTACCTGTCTTGTGACGCCGTGCACGCCGCCCCTGCTCGGTCGTCTCTTATATTGGTCCCCCCATGCACCGCCCCCTGTATCTCCTCGGCTTCGGCTATCTCGCCATCTGTGGCGTGGTGGTGCTGCGCCACCGGGTGAGGCCGTCGGGCGCTCCCGAGCATGGTTCGGTCGCCGCATCCTTCGGTGGCTCGGCTGGCGAGTGGTTTGCCGCTATCAAACCCTACTGCAACGCCGTCGAGGTCGAGCTCGTCCAACGGCAGCACCCCGCTCCGTCGACCCTCGAAGGACAGGGCCTGAGTGCCGCCTGCTTCGCGCTCGGCGGCAAGATCGATCTCGCCCGCGCCGTGATCGACCGCCTCGCAGCGCGAGACCGCCCGCAGGCCGCGGGGATCGTCTTCAACGTGGCGCATCCGGTGGCCGATGCCGGCGACGATCGCTCGGCTGGCCCCATCATGGAGCTCGTCGTCGACTACTGGCCCAACCACTACATGGCGTTGTACCACGCAGGGATGTCCGAGTACGCTCTGGGGCAGCCGGCGCTCGCCCGGACGCACCTCGAGTCGTTCCTGTCCTACTACCACCAGAATGACGGCTGGACGCAGAACGCGCGGGACGTTCTCGCGCGTCTTCGTTAGCTGAGAGCGCCCGAATGGTGGCCGAGCCCACCTATCTCACTCCGGGCGTCGTCCTGCAGGATCGCTACGAGATCGCGGACGAGATTGGCCGCGGCGGCTTTTCGATCGTGTACCGCGCGCGCGACCGTCGCATCAGCGCCGACGTGGCAATCAAGCTGCTCGTGCCCCCGCCCGCCGCGGCGCGGCTCGCGCGCGAGCGACTGCGTCGCGAGGTCCAGGCCGTACGGCAGCTCAGCCACCCCAACATCGTCGCCGTGTACGACGTCGTCGACGACGGGCCGTGGAGCTTCGTCGTGATGGAGTACGTCCCGGGCCCCGACCTCGCCGTGCACGTGCGGCGGCGCGGTCCGCTCGCCCCCGATGCGGCGGCCCGTCTCGGGCGTGAGATCACCGCGGCGCTCGCTGCTGCCCACCGCCACGGCATCCTCCATCGCGACGTGAAGCCGCAGAACATCCTGCTCGCTCCCGACGGCCGGGCGCGACTCACCGATTTCGGCTCGGCGCGGCTGGCGGGCCAGGAGACCGTGACCCAGACCGGAGGTCTCGTAGGGACGGCCGATTACGCGGCCCCGGAACAGCTTACCGGCGGGCGCGGCGATGCGCGGGCGGACGAATATGCCCTGGGTGTGACGCTGTACTATGCCCTCACCGGCGAGCTGCCGGCGCGGGCTCCTTCTCGCGGCGCGAACGTGGGCTGGGAAGGCCACCGCCCCCGGCGACGCCGCCCGGAAGTCCCCGCCTGGCTCGACGACGTCGTGGCGCGGGCCACGATGCCGGACCCCGACGACCGGTTTCCCGCTATCGCGCTCGTCGCCGATGCGCTCGAGCGCGGCGCTGACGGCGTGGATGGGGGAGCGGCTGCGGCGCCAGCGGACAAGGCGCGCTGTGTGCTGTGCCGGGCCTCGGAGCCGTTCGGCATCGGCGTCTGCCCGCGCTGTGCCCGCCGCGCTACCGGCGGGGATGACGTGCTGGTATTCCTTGAGCCGACCACGCCGGGCCCGGCGCGCCGCGCACTGCGCGAAATCCTGGAAGAGCGGATCGGTACCGGCGTTTCGGCGGCAGGTCGCGACTCAGCCGCCGCGGGCGAACGCCCCTTGCTCCGCGTTCCTGCCGAGGCCGGCGACCGCGTTCTGGAGCTGCTCGAAGCGCAGGGCCTCGCAGCCCGCACGGAGTCCCATACCTCCTCGTGGCGGGCCGCCGTGCCACCGCCGATCCTGGTGCTCGCCGGCCTCGTCGCGGCGACGGGCGCCGCCGCCGCGTTCGCCGCCGCCACTCCCGTCCTGCTGGTCACGACTCCCGCCGTCGCGGCAGGCCTCGTGGCGCTCGCCATCGCCATTCGCCGCGCGCCCGTCTGGAACCCGTCGCCCACCCGGCGCGCAACGCTGCCCCCGGGGGCGGAGCGCGCCGCCGCCCGCGCGCTCGCGGCGCTGCCGGCAGGCGCCGCCCGCGGCCTGCTGATCGACCTGCTGCGTCGCGCCGACACGGTCACCGCCGCGGCAATGGGGGCGAACCGACTCGATCAGCTCCTCATCGCTGCGTGCGACGCCGCGCGCGATCTCGCGGCGCTCGAGCACCACCTCGGCGCGTTCGATGCCCGGCGCGATCGCTTGGCAGACGCGTCGCCGGGTTGGCTCGACGCGCTCAGCCGCTGTGAGCGTGGTCGCGATCTCCTGACCCAGCGGCTCCTCGAGGCGAGCGCCGCATTGAGCAGTTGGCAGGCAGGGGCGGTGGAAGCGGAGGGGGCCGACACGCTCGCGGACCTCGTCCGCGACATGGGTGAGGAAGGCCGCCGCCAGGAAGCGGCGGCGCGCGAGGTCGCCGAGCTCCTGGCCTAGAAGCGGGAGGCCGTCAGCGTCACGTCCGCGCCGGCCCAGGCGCGCGTAAAGCGGGCATCCACGTCCGCCGCCTCGGCACCCTTCCCCTGCGCGCGCAGCGCCTGCGCCAGCCCGAACAACGACCAGCCGCTCTCCGGGAACCGCTTGAGATCCTCGCGATACAACCGCTCGGCTTCGACTGGCTGTCCCGCCCGGAGCAATACCGCCGCCAGCGAGTGACGGATCGGGTAATACCAGTCGGGTGGCTCGGTGTAGAGCTGGTCATCCTCGATCTTCATCGCCTCACGAAAATGCGCGATCCCCTCCTCGAGCGACCCCTGCCGCGCCGCGATCTCGCCCAGCAACGCGTGCGTCGCGATCTGCAGATTCGTGCTCGGCGTCGTCCACCCGGCGGACGCATACGCCCGCGTCCCGCTGGCGGCGATTTGCTTCAGCGTGTCGAGCGCCGCACGGGCTTCCGTGAACCGGCCTCGCGCCGCCAGCGCGATGCCCCGCGCGTACTGCCCCATGGCCCGCGAGTACGCGAGGTCCGTCGGTGGCAGCGGCATGGCGAGCAGCTCGTCCCAGTGGCCGAACGTTACGAGCGTCAGGTAGGGGTAGTGCAGGTACGGCTCGAGCAGCGGCACCTGCTTGGCGAGCTCGACCGATGTCGTCGCCGCAGTCCGCTTCGCGGCCGCGATGGCCAGCGCGCTCCTACCGGCAAGGGTCGCAGCGAACGCCAGGAAGTGATGGTTGTGCGGGTAATACGCGAGCGGGTACAAGCCTTGGGGCTTCTGGCCCTCGATGAAAACTTCGTCGGCGTGGACGGCGTGCTCATTGGCCGCAATCGCGTCGGCGTAGCGTCCCACACGGATGTAGATGTGGGCCGGCATGTGGACGAGATGTCCCGCACCCGGCATCAGTGCCGCGAGTCGCTCGGCGCACGGCACCGCCTTCTCCGGCGCGACGGCTTCCACGGCATGGATGTAGTAGTGGCACGCCCCCGGATGGCGGGGGTTGGACCGCAGCACGCGCTCGAGCTGAGCCACGATCTCCGTGGTCCCGGGATACGGCTCCCCCGTCTTCTTGTCCCAGTAGTTCCATGGACGCTTATCCATCAACGCCTCGGCGTACAGCGTCGCCGCGTCCAGGTCGTTGGGGTACCGCTTTACGATGTCGCCCATGGCGGCCGCGTAGGCCGCATCGAGCGACGCGCGATCGGCGGGTGGGATCGGCGCGTACCGCTTGGCGAGGGCGTCGATGTAGGCCCGCTCCCGGGGGCTCCCGCCGCGCCCGCGCGCGAGGGCCTGCTGGACGGCCTTGTATGCCGCAAGTCCAGCGGCGGAGTCCATCCCCGCGTTCACATGTGGGCCGTACGCGTAGGCCACCCCCCAGTAGCACATGGCGCAGTTCGAATCCAGCTGCGCGGCATGGTTGAAGGAGCGGATGGCCTCGCCGTGGTTGAAACCGTACAGCAGTCGCATGCCCTGGTCGAAGTATTGCTGGGCCAAGGGGACCGGGGTCGTGATCGGAACGTGATGAGCGCCCAGGTCGGTGTAGAGGGGGACCGTATCACGGGGTGGTCCCTCCAGCGCCGCCAGAATGATCAGCAGATGATGTACGTGCATAGATCTCCCTAGACGCGTTTTTTGCTGAGACTCCGCAGCCGATTGATATCGTGTTGGGTCAGGCCCCGTCCCCCATACCGCTCTTCCTGCCACGGGTCGCCCCGCATGTGGTAGCCGTTCTGCTCCCAGAAGCCGGGCACGTCTTGATCGACCAGCGTGAAGCCCCGTACCCACTTCGCGCTCTTCCAGAAATACAAGTGCGGCACCAGCAGCCGGGCGGGGCCGCCGTGCTCGGGCATGAGCCACTCACCGCTCCACTTGAAGGCGACGAGGTTGTCCGGGCGATCGAGATCCGTCAGCGGCAGGTTGGTGGTGAACCCCTGCTCGGCGCTGACGAGGCAGTAGTGCGCGTCGGGCTTCACCCCCGCGCGTTCCAGCAGGAGCTGCACCGCCACGCCCTCGAACGTATTGTCGAGCCGGCTCCAGCGCGTGACGCAATGGATGTCACACTGCACCACCTTTCGGGGTAGGTCGAGCAGCTCGGCGTACGTGAGCGTAAATGGCCGGTCCACCAACCCGGAGACCTCGAAGGTCCAGGTGCTCGTGTCTACCTTCGGCACGTCGCCGTAGTGGAGCACCGGCCATTTGGTGGTCAAGACTTGGCCCGGCGGCAGGCGATCCTTCACCATGGGGTCGTCACGGCGCCGGGCGCAGCACCAGCAGGTGAGCTGTCTCGCGCTCGATCCGCGCGCGGGAATAGATGAGCGGGAAATACTTGCCTTCCGCCCAAAGCGGTAGCAGGTCGTCGTAGTAGGGGCTGCCGGGCTGGCCCGACTGGCCCGGCACGCTCGTCGCAACCGAGCGGTCCCAGTCGGCGAGGTCGAGGATCTGTCTATAGGACGCGCCCCAACGCTGCTCGTAACCGCTGCCCGCGGTGGCGTTGACGGTGTTGGCATCACCGCCCCGCGGCACGTCTCCCAGGTCGAAGGCCGCGGCGACAGGATGGCGGAAGTTCGCGCGGTGCAGGGTGCCCCACGACCAGTGCGATCGGTCCGCGCCGAGCCGGCGCGAGAGGTCGGCAATGGCTTCGTCCAGCGCCGTGAGAACCAGGGAATCACGTGCGGCGATGGGCTTGAAGTCGGTCACCAGGCGTACCAAGGTCGGCAGAGGAGGAGAGACGTCGTCGACCGCCACGCCGGCCTCGATCCGTGCGAGTCGGGTCGCCAGTGCCTTGAGCCATGCTTCGTACACGAGCGGCGCCGCCTGGTCGCGTCTCATCGTGAAGTCCCAGCGATCGAGGATCGCGATGTCGGAGCGGGCTGCCGCGCCGCGCCGGCGGGCGGCCGCCAGCAGGACGGGGACGAGCTGCGATGCCGGGACGGAGTATTCGTCGAGCTGGAGCCGCTCCAAGTCGTTCACCGTGAGGTGGGTGGCGCCGCGCAGCACCTGGTCGATGCGCTGTGCGCGGTACGGAGGTGCCCAGTCGTAGTTGAGCGCGTGGGGATACCCCGGCGGCAGGATGTTGTGGTTCGCCGTCACAATCATCCCGCTGGGCGGGTCGTAGGCCTGCGGCAGCTCGCGCGGCGGCAACATCCCTTGCCACTCGTAGCGGCCGTCGCCCGGCACGGGTAAGAGGCCCGACCAACCCCGCACCGGCATGAGCCCCGCCGCGATCCACCCGATGTGCCCGTCCACGTCGGCGTAGACGAGATTCTCGGTTGGGAGCTTCCACCGCGCCGCTGCCTCCAGGAAGCTCGCCCAATCCCTCGCTCGGTCGACCGACAACTGGGCGAGATAGCCGGCGGTTCCCGGCTCGCTGCCCACGAATCGCACCACGAATGCGCGGCCCCGGGCGCTGTCTTCCGCGAGGATCGGCCCGTGCTCGGTGTATTCGAGTCGAACCACGCGAGGTCGCTCGCCCTTCACGCGAATCGTGTCCACGACGACGCGCATCGGAATCCAGACGCCGCGCGTGCGGTAACAGCGCTGGCCATCGGCTCCGCACGGACCGACCGCTTCGAGATATACGTCCTGCTGGTCCATGCCGACGATGGTGAACCCGAAGCCTACCCGCTCGTTGTGCCCCGCCGCGATGCCGGGGAGCGCTGGCTCGCCGGCGCCGATCACGTTCCACCCCGGTCCGACGAGGTGCATGACGTAGCGCAGCGAAGGCACGCCGATCGCGCGATGTGGGTCGTTCGCAAGCAAGGGTTTACCGGTCGCGGTGCGGGCGGCGCTCACGACCCAGTTATTCGACCCCTCGAGCCGCCGGTAGCTCACGTCTCCATAGGTCTGCTTGAGGGCGCCGAGGTCGATGCCCGCCAGATCGAGCCCAGGAGCGGGATCGAGCGGCCGCGGCGGATCCGGCGGCCAGAGAGCCTCCGTGCGTTCCACGCCGATGAGGTGGACCAGGCGCGCGCGCTCCAGTTCATCGAGCGCGTTCCCCGTCATCGCGAGGGCCGCCATCCGTTGGAGTGGTACCTCGTAGCTCCAGGGCTCGGGTGCGGACCCGAGCAGCGTGAACTCGATGGGCGGGTGGGTCCGGACGTGGGCGATCCAGGCGTTGACGCCGTCGACGAACGCGCGCACGATCTCGCGAGCGTCCGGCGCGTAGCTCGCCCACTCGCTCGTCATGTCCCCGCGGTAGGCGAGGAGACGCGCGATGCGGTCGCGCTCGACCGCACCGGGGCCGAGGACCTCGGCGAGCCGCCCCTCCCCAATGCGCCGCCACATGTCCATCTGCCACAGCCGATCCTGCGCGGCGACGAAGCCCTGGGCGAAGAACAGATCCTGTTGCGTCTTGGCGTAGATGTGCGGCACGCCCCACCGGTCCCGGCGCACCTCCACCACGCTATCCAGCCCGGGGACGCTGATGGTTCCGTCCAGTTGTGCCAGGCGGCCACGCGCTGAATCCAGCAGCTCTGCTCGGGAGGGGAGTTGGGCGGAGAGCAGCGCCGGGAGCACGAAACTCCACAGCGCGGGCTTGATCATGGAGCGAGCGCGTCTGCGTGAGGACTCCCCGCCTGCGCGGACACCCGAAACGCCCGCTCGAAGCCGTGGATCACCGCGCGGACACTTTGCGCCCAGAGGGACTGCTCCCGGCTGCCTGTTCCCAGCTCCCGTTCGACCGACGTCATCTCCACTCCGGCAATTCCACACGGCACGATGCGCCCGAACTGGGAGAGGTCGGTGGTCACGTTCAACGCAAACCCATGCCAGGTGACCCATTGCTTCACGTGGATCCCGATGCTCGCGATCTTCCGATTCCCAGTCCACACGCCGGTGTAACCCGGGTTCCGGGTGGCCGATATGCCGAGACCGGCGAGCGCGTCGATCAACGCCTGCTCGAGGGTGCGGAGGTACCAGTGGAGGTCCCGCTTGTGATCGGTCAGGTCGATGATCGGGTAGCCGACGAGCTGGCCGGGGCCGTGGAACGTCACGTCTCCGCCACGCTCGATCTCGAAGACCTCGATGCCATCGCGGCTGAGCAGATGCCCTGCATCAGAGTTGCGGCCCAACGTCACCACCGCGGGATGTTCGAGCAGGAGCAGCACGTCGTTCGCCAGGCGGCCCTCGATGCGGGCCTGGGCGAGGGCGCGCTGCCACTCGAGCGCCTCGGCGTACGGGACGACGCCGGCCTCTACGACTTCGAGCGTGCGACCGGTCACGATGCCGCACTCCCTCGCATCGCCCAGCGGCTTCCGGCGATGCCCAGCGCGAAGCTGCCGGCGGTCAGCAGGACCATGCCCCCAAATTGCAGGAAGTGCCACACCGGAGCCGCGAGAATGCCCAGGAAGAAAGTTCCAAACACGGACAGGGTGCTGATGACGCCGCGTTGCCACATATTCTCGAGGCCCTGACTGCGCCGCCAGCTGAAGATCACGGCGACGAGTATCCCCCCCGCGGTTCCCCAGATTGGATCGAGCTCACTCACGCTCTGGCCGTAGCGACTGATCTCAGTCCGCTGCAGCAAGCGCACGAGCAGGAGCACGATCGTCAGGCACGCACCCCCAAAGCCGACGCCGGTGCCCAGGGCACCGATTCCGATGGCGAGCGGATCCTTTTCCTGGACGGGGGTCGGCGCGGTCACATGTCCACCACCCGGCCGAGCGAATCGAGCGCGGCTTGGGCCACGGCCTCGGACATGGTCGGGTGCGCGTGAATCGCCAGCTCGACCTCTTCGACCGTGTATTCGTTTTCCCGCGCCACCGTCAGCTCGTGGATGATCTCGGACGCGTGTCCGCCCACGATGTGGGCGCCCAGAATCTCACCGTACTTCTTGTCGCGCAGGATTTTCACGAAGCCCTCGGTCTCTCCTGTCCCGCGCGCGCGACCGTTGGCCGAGAAGGGAAACCGGCCCGCCACGTAATCGAGCTTCCGCTCTTTGCACTGGTCCTCGGTGAGCCCAATGCTGGCCACTTCGGGGTGGCAGTAGGTCACGCTGGGGACGTTGTCGTAGCGGATCGCGTGCGGTTTCTTGCCCGCGATGATCTCGGTGACGGTTACGCCCTCCCGCATGCCTTTGTGAGCGAGCATGGGCGGCCCGGCCACGTCGCCGATGGCGTAGTAGCCCGGCGCCGTGGTCTGCAGGCTCTGGTCGACCTTGATGAAGCCGCGGTCGGTCACCTGCACGCCGCAATCGGCGAGGCCGATGTTCTCCGTGTTCACCGCGCGACCCGCGGCCATCAGCACTGTCGCGACCTCGATCTTCTGCGTCGCGCCGCCGGCCTCGACTTCGAGGGTGACCTTGTCCTTCCCGACCGTGCCCTTCTTGACCTTGGCCCCGGCGATCACCTCGATGCCTCGCTTCTTGTAGCTCTTCGCCAGGGCGTCCGACGCCTCGACGTCCTCGAGCGGCAGGATCCGCGGGAGCGCCTCGATCAAGGTCACCTTCGTGCCGAAGGCGTGGAAGATGTTGGCGAACTCCATCCCGACCGCGCCTGCGCCGATGATCGCCATCGACGCCGGAGCCGTTTCGAGGAACAAGGCCTCATCGGACGAGATCACCGTGGTCTTGTTGATCTCCAGTCCGATCTGTGGCAGACCCTTGACGCGCGAACCGGTCGCGATGAGCACGGCCTTCTTCGCTTCGTACACGTCGTTCCCGACCTTGACCTTGCGGCCGGGTTGGAGCACGCCCGTACCCTTCACGACCGTGACCTTGTTCTTCTTCATCAGGTACTCGACGCCCTTCGAGTTCTGGTCGCTCACTTTGCGGGAACGCTGCATCGCGACGCCGTAGTCGGTCTTCACCGCGCCGGCGTCGACGCCGAACTCCTTGGCTTCGCGCAGGAGGCTCGCGATGTAGGCCGAGTGGAGCAGCGCCTTGGTAGGAATGCAGCCGATGTTGACGCATACCCCGCCGAGCTTCTCCTTCTCGATCAGCGCGGTGCTCATGCCGAGCTGGGCAGAGCGGATGGCGCCGACGTACCCGGCGGGTCCCCCCCCCAGGATGATCACGTCAAACACGTTCGCCAATTTTCCCCCTTCCCCAGTCCTTCGATCACTGGCTCGCGCCACGACGCCAGTCGATCAATTCCGCATTCCGCACTCCGCATTCCGCATTACAAGAGCATCGCTAGTGGATTTTCCAACATCTGCTTCAGGGTGCGCAGGAACGCCGCCCCCGTCGCGCCGTCGATCACCCGGTGGTCGCAGCTCATGGTGATCCGCATGCGGCGCCGCGGCGTCAGTTGCCCGTCCACCACCACCGGCTTCTGAACGATCGAGCCGACGGCGATGATCCCGGCCTCCGGCGGATTGATTACCGCGGTGAACTGGTCGATGTCGAACATGCCCAGGTTCGAGACGGAGAAGGTCGCCCCCGTATACTCGTTCGGCTGCAGCCGGCGGTTGCGGGCGCGCTCGGCAAGCTCCTTGGCCTCCCGGCCGATGTCGGCGAGCGACTTGCTCTCCGCGTTTCGGATCACCGGCGTGATGAGGCCGTCCTCGACGGCTACCGCCATCCCAATGTGCACCTCGTGCCAGTAGCGGATGTGGTCCTCCTGGAACCAGGCGTTGCAGGCCGGATGCTTGGTGAGCGCGTGCGCGGTCGCCTTGATGATGATGTCGTTGAACGAGACCTTGCCCGCCCCCTGATCGCCGAGCTGCTTGTTGAGGGCATCGCGCGCCTCGCTCGCCCGCTCCATGTCGACTTCGGTCGTGAGGAAGAAATGGGGAATGGGCCCGAGTGACGCGGCCAGCCGCTTGGCGATGGTCTTACGGATCTGCGTTAACGGCACGTCTTCGTACGGAGCGCCGCTCGAGGCTGGATGGGGGATGCCGAGAGGCGCGGGATGCGGGATCTGGGATGCGGGATGCGATTCGGCGACCGTTGGAGCGACCGCGGGCGCTGGCGCGCGGGGCGCTGCACCCTCCAGGTCCCGTTTGACCACTCGGCCTCCCGGTCCCGAGCCGCTGAGGAGCTTGAGATCGACGCCCGCTTCTCTGGCCATGCGTTTGGCGAGGGGCGAAGCCTTCACGCGCGTTGCGTCGGCGGGAGCCACGGCCACGCCTGCCGCCTCCCGCATCCCGCCTCCCGCATCCCGCATCTCGCTTCCCGCATCCCGCTTCCCGCCACCCGTCGACGCAGGCGGGGGAGGGGCCGACGGAGCGCTGACGTTCTCCCCCGGCGCGGCAATGACGGCCACGACGCTCCCGACCGCAACGGTCTGGCCCTCGGCGGCGGCGACCTGCCGCAGCACGCCGTCCGCGCGCGCCACCAGATCCATCACGGCCTTGTCGGTCTCGACCTCGGCGAGTGTCTCGCCCGTCTTCACCGGGTCCCCGTCCCGCTTGTGCCACTTCACCACGCGCCCCTCCTCCATCGTGGGAGAAAGCGCTTCCATATAGACATTGGTGGCCACGGGCGTCAGTCGAGGTAGAGGACGCGGCGCGCGGCGGCGACCACGCGGTCGGTGGAAGGCTTCGCGAGGCGCTCGAGCTGCTTGTTGTAGGGCATCGGGACGTCGGCCTGCGTGACCCGCAGCACCGGAGCATCCAGCTGGTCGAAGGCCTCGCGCTGGATGATGTCCACCACCTGCGCGCCGATTCCGGCGTGGGGCCAGCCTTCCTCGATCACGACCGCGCGGTTGGTGCGCGCGACCGAGCCGACGATCGCCTCCTCGTCGAGCGGGCGCAGCGATCGCAGGTCCAGCACTTCCGCCGACACGCCTTCGCGCTCGGCCAGCTGCTCGGCGGCCTTGAGGGCTACCGAGACCGTCTTCGAGTGGCAGATGAATGTGACATCGCGCCCCGGCCGCTTGACGTCCGCCCGGCCGATCGGGACGAGGTGCTCGCCCTCCGGCACCTCACCCTTGAGGTTGTACAGCATCTCGCCCTCGAGCACGATCACCGGGTTGTTGTCCCGGATTGCCGACTTCAGGAGGCCCTTCGCGTCCGCCGGCGTCGCGGGGGCGACGACCTTCAGGCCCGGGATGTGGGACAGCCAGGAGTCCCACGCCTGTGAATGCTGCGCCGCGAGCTGCAGCGCAGCGCCGTTGGGGCCGCGAAACACGATCGGAATCGGGATCTGGCCGCCCGACTCGTACAGGATCTTCGCCGCGGAGTTGACGATCTGATCGAGGGCGAGCACGGCGAAATTCCACGTCATGAACTCGATCACCGGGCGCAGGCCCGCCATGGCCGCACCCACCCCGATCCCGGCGAACCCCAGCTCGGCGATCGGCGTGTCTACGATTCGCTTCGGCCCGAACTCCTCCAGCAGGCCACGGCTCACCTTGTAGGCGCCCTGGTAGACGCCGACCTCCTCACCCATGAGGAACACGTCGTGGTCGCGCTGCATCTCCTCGCGCAGCGCCTGGTTGAGGGCGTCGCGGTACGTGAGCGTCGCCATCAATCGGCCAACACGTGGGTCGTGAGCTCGGCGGGATCGGGATCGGGGCTCTGATCGGCGAAGCGCACCGCCTCCTCCGTCTCCGCGCGTGCCTCGGCATCGAGGGCGTCCAGCCCCGCCTCATCCAGCACGCCGTCCTCCTTGAGCTTGCCGGCGAGCTGCGAGATCGGGTCGCGTTTGCGCTGCTCTTCTACTTCTTCCTTGGTGCGGTACACGCCGTGCAACGGGTCGGACATCGAGTGGCCCATGAACCGGTAGGTCCGAACTTCGAGCAGCGTCGGGTGGCCGCCCTTGCGGGCGCGCTCGGCGGCACGCCGTGTCGCCTCGTACACCGCCAGCACGTCCATGCCGTTCACGAGCTCCGCCGCCACATCGTAGCTGCAGGCGTGCTCCACGACGTCGGTGACGGCCGCCACTCGCTCGAACGCCGTGCCCATGCCGTACCGGTTGTTCTCGCACAGAAAGATCACCGGCAGCTTGTAGACGGAGGCCATATTCAGCGTCTCGTGGAAGGCACCGATGTTGACTGCTGCCTCGCCGAAATAGCAGATGCAAACCTGATCGCCTCCGCGGTAGCGGATCGCGAATCCGAGGCCGGCGGCGAGCGGGATGTGGCCGCCGACGATCCCGTGACCGCCCATGAACCGCCTCCCGGCGTCAAACAGGTGCATCGAGCCACCCTTCCCCTTCGAGCAGCCCGTCGCTTTGCCGAACAGCTCGGCCATCAGCGCGTTCGCCGGCACGCCTCGCGCGAGCGCCTGCCCGTGCTCGCGGTACGACGAAATCACGTAGTCGTCCTCGCGCAACGCGGCGAGCGAGCCGACCGCCACGGCCTCCTGGCCGATGTAGAGGTGGCAAAACCCCCCGATCTTGCCTAAGGCGTACGCTTCGGCGGCCTTCTCTTCGAAGCGGCGGATCAGGAGCATTTGGCGCAGCATGCGCCGCTCCAGCTCGCGCTGGGCAGGCGTGTCGGTGGTCTGGGCGGTAGCCGTGGCCATGGCGATCGGTGAGCGGTCTAACGGGTGGCGGTCGCTCGCTCCACCTGCTCCCACGCGTGGTAGCTCGAGCGCACCAACGGGCCGGCTTCTACGTGACGGTAGCCCATCTCGAGGCCGTGGCGACGGAGCGCCGCGAACTCGTCGGGCGTGTAGTACCGCGCGATCGGGAGATGCTGGCTCGAGGGACGGAGGTACTGGCCGATGGTCAAGATGTCCACGTCCTGCGCGCGCAGGTCCCGCATCGCCACCAGCAGCTCATCCCAGTCCTCCCCCAGCCCGCAAATGAGCCCCGACTTCGTGAGCGTGTCGGCGTCCATCTCCTTGGCCCGTCGCAGCAGCTCGAGCGCCCGGGAATACCGGCCGCCTGGTCTCGCCAGCCGGTACAGTCGCTCGATGGTCTCGAGGTTGTGGTTGAGGATATCGGGCTTCGCCTCGACCACGATCTGCAGCGCCCGCTCACTCCCCTTGAAGTCCGGGATCAACACTTCGACCGAGGTCCCGGGCCGCCGGCGGCGGATCTCGGCGATCGACGCCGCGAACATTTCGGCGCCACCGTTCGGCAGATCGTCCCGGTCAACGCTGGTGATGACGACGTGCCGGAGGTCCATCTGTTCGACGGCGGCGGCGAGCCGGGCGGGCTCGTCCGTGTCGAGTGCGGCCGGGGTCCCGTGCGCGACGGCGCAGTATGCACAGTTCCGCGTGCACACATCACCCAGGATCATGAACGTGGCGGCCCGGTGCTCCCAGCACTCTCCGATGTTGGGACAATGGGCCTCCTCGCACACCGTGTGGAGCTTCAAGTCCCTCATGAGGTGCTTCAGGGAGAGGTAGTTAGGCCCGCCGGGTGCCGGGACTTTGAGCCAGGCTGGTTTGCGGGCGGTCAGGTGGGTGAGCGTGTCGGCCATGAGGATTCTGAAGATAGTCGCCGCGGAGGGGCGGCAAAAGACTGAATTTCAACTAGACGGTTGATCGCCCTTTGGCCGCTCCCGCTGCTTTAGGCGCCGCAACTCCTCCTCCAGGTCCGTTGTGGTGGACAGCATACCATCGGCGATCTCGGCGATCTCCTCGGCCTCCTTCCAGTGGCGCTCGAGCTCGTCGACCTCGGCGCGCTCGTCCACCGCCATTTCGAGCGCGAGACGTCGCTCCGCGCCCAGACTGCGTAGCGTGAGTTCGCGGCGGGCCACGTCACTGATCAGCCGGTCGGGCCCGCCGGCGCCCTCGACCAGACGGGCGGCGTCCTCGACGCGTTGCCGGCTGCCGCGGGCGAGGGCGAGATAGGTGAGTCCCTGGCGGAGCGCGGCCTGCGCGTCCGGGCCCACGAGCATTGCCCCTTCGGTGCGGCATGTGGGGCAGCTCAGGATCAGAGCGACGTCCGCCTGCGCCTGCCGCACCACCCGCGCGTATGCCACATGCTTGGCCTGCAGGTTGAGCACGCTCCCGCAGCGCTCGCAAATCGGCGGCTCGACGAGGCTCACCCGTCGCCGGCCGATGATGCCGGTGTACATCATCCGCGCGAAGTTGGGCATGTTCCACACGAACACGCCCAGCGAGCCGCCCGCCGCCACATTGACCGCCACCGCGAGGCCCACGGCGGCGACCGTGACGGGCACGACGAACTTGAGCTGCTCGCGGCGCCGCGCCTTGAGCCGCTCGCCGTAGCGCCACGTCGCGAACTCCATGCGGCGTGGCTTCCCGACTCGCACCAGGTCGTAGCTCTGCCACCGGATCAGGGCGACGTGCTCGGTGGCGGCGGCCACGCGGCCGCCGTTCGCGGCGCGCGCTAGTGCTTCGATCTGTTCGAGGCGATCGTCGAGTGGAGCCAGGTTCCAGCGTGAGCACTTCGGGCAGATCACCCAGAGGCGACCTTTCCACTCATCGAACGCGAGCCGCCGTCCGACGCCGAGCCCCGAAGGGCCGCCGTCGCCGTCGAGCTTGCCGTTGCAGAAGGCGCAGGTGCGGTACATAAGCTAGGGAGCGGGGAGCAGGACCGCGGGGTACGGCTCCCTGCTCCCCGCTCCCTCTATTGGAATCTATCCACGCGGAGCGGGCTGATGTCGACGTCGGGGATTCCGCTCGTGAGGAGATCCGCCGTGATCTCCCCCGTCAGCGCCGCGAGCAGGATGCCGCTGCGTCCATGCCCCGTCGCGTACCACAATCGCTCCACCTCGGGGTCCCGCCCGAGGATGGGCCGCCCGTCGGGGGTGGCCGGACGGAGTCCGGCCCACATGCGCTGCACCGGCTGCGTCATGAGGGCCGGCAGCAGTCGGACGGCGCCACGGAAAATTTGAGCGAGCCCCTCGTTCGTGACTCGCGCGTCGTACCCCGCCCGCTCCATCGTGCTGCCGAGGACGGCCTCGCCGCCGCGCGCGAGGACGTAGCCCTGGTCGTGGTAGAGAATCGTGGGCGGGCAGTCGTCGGGCCACGCGGTGGCGGCCATCTGGCCCCGCAGCGGCTCGACGGGCAGGGGACGCGGCAGCCCGCGGATTTGCGGTGACCATACGCCCGCCGCGAGCACCGCGTGCTCCACGGGGGCGGTTCCGCGGGCGGTGACGACGCCGGTCACGCGGCCCTGCACGATCGCGAGGGCCTCGACTTTCTCGGCGTAGAGGGTGGCACCCAGGCGACGTGCGTCCGCGAGGCAGGCGCGGGTCAGCGCCTGCGGGTCCAGCGCGCCGTCCTCGGGGGCGAGCAGCGCACCCTGGCAGTCGGGTGCCGCGCCGGGCCAGCGCTCGCGCACCTCGTCCCCGTCCAGCCAGTCGCACCGGAGACCGGCCTGTCGCTGCCGGGCCACTTCTTCCTTCAGGCGGTCGGCCGCCGCCTCGTCGAACGCCACGGCTGCGATCCCGGAGCGCCAAAACCCGATGTCGATACCGGTGGTTTCCCGAAGAGCAGGGGCGAGCGGTTCGTAGGAGTCCCGGGCGCGCACTGACAGCCCGACCAGCACGTCGTCGGCGGGCTCGATTTGGGCCGCCAGCATCCCGGCGGACGCCGGCGACGCGGCGGCCGGGTCGGGGCCGGGCTCGAAGATGGCGACTTCCAGGCCTCGCAGGGCTGCGGCGCGGGCGCACGCCGCCCCCACCGCACCGCCGCCTACGATCGCGACATCGACGGCCTTCACCGTCTGGCGTCCTCCTGAAACCTGCTGCTACATTGCGACGTACGGCCCGAGCGTCGGGCCACACGGAGGAATCCGCCCATGTTTCGCAGCATTCTTGGCTTCGCTCTTTTCGCTGCCCTGGCGTTCGTCGCGCTCAACATCTTCTTCGGCATCCTCGGTGGCCTGTTTGGACTGGCCCTGTGGATCTTGAAGCTCGCGGCCCTAGGGTTCATCCTCTACTTCGTGGTGCGGCTCGTCAGCCCGAGCACCGCTGACAAGATCCGCGACGCGATCAAGGGTCGCCCCCCCGCCGACGCGTAGCTAGCGGTCGTCGAGCTCGCGAATCACCGCCCACGCGAGCAACGGTATCAGGATCTCGTGGTGGCCGGTCAGCTGGATCCCACGCCCCCCGTCGAGTGTCGGACGCTCGACCACGTTCACCCGCGGCCGGTAGTGACGCTGCATGTCGCAGTCGCAGGCCGTGAATCCGGTCGGCTTGCCGCCGCCCAGGTTGCGCGCGATGGTGAGGGCCTTGAGGAACACTTCGGGCATCACCACCGCGCTACCGACATTGAGGACGACGCCGCCGTCGTGGAGCGCGGGGAGCGACCCGGCGAGTCGCTTAAAGTCGCGGTGGCTCGTGGCGCCGAGTGCGGCGCCATCCGCCGCGGGATGCTGGTGGATGATGTCGGCGCCGAGGGTGGCGTGCACGGTGACGGGGATGCCCCGTTCGGCGGCGGCGAGCAGGAGGGAGACGTCGCGGGCCGCGAGCTGGGGGCGGCGCGCGAGGTAGTCGGTGAGCGCCTCGCCCATGCCCTTGCCGGCGCGCGCGCCGTCGGCGATCGCCGTGTTCATCTCGCGCCCGGTTTCCTCGACCATGCCAAACGTGCCGTCCGCCAGCCCGGCGGCGACATCTTCACTCGT
>Ga0114129_10003293_pt1 | contig 22682 bp, 16 predicted proteins | sample RhiMetdeltSRZDD1_FD_80071 | JGI IMG/M metagenome (GOLD analysis project Ga0114129, IMG submission 80071) | Populus rhizosphere microbial communities from Tennessee, USA - Rhizosphere MetaG P. deltoides SRZDD1 (version 2) (version 2) | ecosystem: Host-associated > Plants > Roots > Rhizosphere >... | reverse complement strand
GGGCTCGGTGGTCGAGAGCGGCCGCTCGATCTGGGAGCTCGGCCAGGTGCAGGTGTTCGACGGCGGCGCCGACGGCCTCGCCTCGACCACCGGCGACAACACGCTGTTCGAGCGGGAAGGGGTGTTTGTCCCGTGACCCGGCCCGCGTCCGTCCCCTAGACTCACGCCATGATCGCGCGCCGCGCGGCCGTAACCCTTGGGGTGGCGGTTGTGGCATGGACGCTCGCGGCAGTCGCTCCGCGGAACGCGTCGGCCGACATCGCCAGCGTCTTCAACGAGAACCCGACGCCGGTTCCGTGCACCGTGATGCCGAACGGCGTCCGCCTGTGCGACGAGACGGCCTACCAGCCGCCGCGTGACCGCAGCACGGTCCAGTCGTTCGACGGAGTGCCGCTCGACGTGCGAGTCGCGTTCCCCCCCTACATCTCCGGCCCCGACGGCCCGTACCCGCTGATCATCGTGTTTCACCGGTACGCCGGCGAGAAGGCCCCGCTCCAGAGCCTGACCGGCTGGCTGGGAAAGGGCTATGCGGCGATGTCGATGACGGACCGGGGCTTCGGGGAGTCCTGCGGGAGCCAGGCTTCGCGCAACGCCGATCCGGCCGGCTGCGCGAACGGCTACGTACGGATGATGGACACTCGATACGAGGTCCGCGACGCCCAGGACCTGATTGGTGAGCTCGTCGACGACGGTGTTGTCGATCCCGCGCGGATCGGCGCAATGGGCAACTCCTACGGCGGGGGGAAGGCTGTCGCGCTGGCCGCGCTCAAGGACCGCGAGGTGCTCCCCAACGGGTTCATGGTGCCATGGACGAGCCCGCGCGGGACGCGGATCTCGCTGGCCGCCGCGGCGGCGACCTCCGCATGGACCGACCTGATGGCGGCGCTCGTGCCCAACGGAAGCACGCTCGACTACGTCGAAGAGGCGCCGTACACAGGGCGCACCGGCGTGCTCAAAGAGTCCTCCGAGAACGCGCTCTACGCGCTCGGGTTGCCCTGGTTCTACGCCCCCCCGGGCGCCGACCCGAGTGCCGACGTGACGGGCTGGCACATGCTCCTCAACGCCGGCGAGCCGTATGACGACTCACAGGGGAACCCGCTCGGCCCCACGGCCGCGATGCGCGTGGAAGCGAACATGCATCATTCCCCGTACTACATCGACGACTCCGAGCCGCCCGCGCCGCTGCTGATCGCGAACGGTCTCACGGACGACTTCTTTCCCGCCGACGAGGCGATTCGCTTCTTCAACCGCACCCGCACGCGCCATCTCGGCGTTCCGATCTCGCTGGTGCTGGCGGACATCGGCCACGCTCGGGCCCAACAGAAGGCGGCGGACGCAGCACTCGTGGGAGCACGCGAGCGAGCCTGGCTCGAGTACTACGTGGACGCGGTGGGCAGCCCGCCTTACCAGGGCGTCGAGGTGTGGACCCAGACGTGTCCGGCGAGTGCCCCCTCCGGCGGGCCCTACCAGGCCCCGAGCTGGGCCGCCGCGGCGCCCGGTGAGATCAGGCTCGACTTTCTCCCCCAACAGCAGATCCTGCCGGGCTCGGGGTCCGCGAGCATCGCGCAGACCTTCGACCCCGTCGCGGGACCGGGAGCATGCGCCACCGCCCCCGCCGCCGCTCAGGACGGGACCGCCAGCTACCGCAGCGCACCGGTGGGAGCGGGCGGCTTCACCCTGCTCGGCTCGCCCACGGTCGTTGCGGACATCACGTCACACGGCTCCGACTCCGAGATCGCGGCACGCCTGCTGGACGTCGACCCGTCGACTGACACGGAGATGCTCGTCGCCCGAGGCCTGTGGCGGCCCGCGATCTCCAACCAGGCCGTGCAGCAGGTCTTCCAGCTGCACCCGAACGGCTACCGATTCGCGCCCGGGCACGTCGTGAAGCTGGAGCTGCTGCCGAGCGACGACCCGTACGGCCGCGCGTCCAACAACCAGGACCAGGTCAAGGTCGAAGACCTCGAGCTCCGGCTCCCCGTGCTGGAGGCGCCCGGCGCGCTCGGCGGCCTCGTGCAGGCGCCCGCGCCGAAGGTGGTGCCGCCGGGCTATACGCTGGCGCGGGACTTCGCGCCGCCCCGGTACGTGCGCCCGCGGGGCGCGGTCCACGTCCAGGTCGCGCTCGTGCCAGCCTTCCGGCAGTGCGTCGCACCCGGCCGCTCACACGGTGCGCCACTTGCCTTCGGGTCGTGCGGGCCGCCCGTGCAGGCATCTTCGAATCTCACGATCGGCACCCCCGACGCGAACGGCCGCTTCGCGAACTCGATCGGGTCGGCCTACTTCGGACTCATGCCGGACAACCCGTCGACGAGCGTGAATGAAACGGACGTGCGTATCTCGGCCTCGATCTCGGATGTCCGGCGGAGCGGCGATCTCTCCGCCTACACCGGCGAGCTGCAGGACACCGCCTCGCTGCGCATCACCGATCTGGCAAACGGCTCGGGCGGCGACCCCGCGACCGTCGTCGACACTCCGCTGTCGGCGACCATGACGTGCGCCGCGACCGCGCAGGCCGACCAGGGCGCGACCTGCTCGGTGCTCACGACCGCGAACGCGCTTGCGCCGGGCACGGTGACCGCGGGCGCGCGGGCGATCTGGCAAGTGGGCGCGGTCGCGCTCTATGACGGCGGCGCGGACGGAGTCGCCGCCACCACCGCGGACAACCAGCTGTTCGCGCGGCAGGGCCTGTTCGTACCCTGACGCCGGTTCTGAGACACCCTTGACTCGCGCGGGCGCGGGTTGTTAGGGTCGCACGAGTCCTGACACGGAAGTCGTGCAACGTCGTAGCCCTTGTCGTCCGGGAGAACGGAGGGGAGCATGACCGGCATTGCCGTGAGCAGATTTGGGAGCGCACTGCGATGCGCCGTGGCGGGCCTGGCGGCATTTTTGTTCCTGGTGCTCGCGTCGCCCGCCGACGCAACCATCACGAGCGTCTTCACGGCGAGCCCGGCGCCGATCCCCTGTGCCACCCAGGGCAACGGCGTGCGCCTCTGCGACCAGACGATCGCGGGCAACCCCGGCGGCACCAGCCGCAGCACGGTCCCGAGCTTCGACGGCGTTCCGATCGACGTGCGCGTGGCTTTTCCGCCCGAGCCCCCGAGCGGCCCCGATGGCCCGTACCCGCTGATCATGATGTTCCACGGCTACGCGGGGTCGAAGCTCTCGCTGGCGAGCATGCAGCCGTTCCTCAACGCGGGCTACGCCACGTTCAGCATGACCACGCGCGGCTTCGGCCAGTCGTGCGGCACCGCCACGTCACGCTCCGAGCTGGGCGCCGCCTGCAACGCGGGCTACGTCCGCCTGATGGACACGCGCTACGAGGTGCGTGACGCCCAGGAGCTGTCCGGCATGCTGGCGGACGAGGGACGCACCTCGTTCACGCAGATCGGCGCGATCGGCGGCTCCTACGGGGGCGGCATGTCGATGGCGCTGGCGGCGCTCAAGGACCGCAAGATGCTCCCGAACGGCTCGCTCGTGCCGTGGACCAGCCCGAACGGCACGCCCATGCAAATCGCAGCGGCGACACCGGAAATCCCGTGGACGGACCTGGCCGCCTCGCTGACTCCGAACGGCAGCACGCTCGACTACGTGGCCGACGCGCCGTATCAGGGCCGCACCGGCGTGCTCAAGTCCTCGTGGGAGAACGCGCTCTACAACTCCGGCCTGTCCTTCTTCTATGCACCCGCCGGCGCCGACCCGGACGCTGATCTGCGCAACTGGCACACGACCTTCAATGCGGGCGAGCCATACGACGATGCGAGCGGCAATCCCCTGCCCGCGCTCGCCGACATCCGCGACGAGCTCACGACGCACCACTCGTCGTACTACATCGACCACTCCGAGGCACCGGCGCCGCTGCTGATCTCGAACGGGTTCACGGACGATCTGTTCCCGGTCGACGAGGCCCTGCGGTTCTACAACCGCACGCGCACGCAGTACCCGAACGCGATCATCTCGATGTTCCTCGGCAGCTTCGGGCATCAGCGGGGCCAGAACAAGGCGGCCGACCTCGCGCTGCGCTCCGCGGACGAGCTGGCGTGGTTCAACTACTTCGTGAGAGGCATCGGCAGCTTCCCCTTCACGGGGGTGAAGGCGCTGACGGAGACGTGCCCGAACTCGACCGGCTCCGGCGGTCCGTACACGGCGCCCACGTGGGCGTCACTCGCGCCCGGTGAGGTGCATCTGAACGACGCCACCCCGAAGACGATCTTGCCGACAGCGGGCTCGTCCGCGATCGCCGCCACGTTCGACCCGATCACCGGCGGTGGCGCGTGCGCGACCAACTCGGCGACCGACCAGCCCGACACCGCGACGTACCGCACCGACCCCGTGCCGTCTGGCGGCTACACGCTGATGGGCGCCCCGACCGTGGTGGCCGACATCACGTCGCCCGGCTCGGACTCCGAGATCGCGGCGCGTCTGCTGGACGTCGATCCGGGCACCAACACGCAGACGCTCGTGGCGCGCAACCTGTGGCGGCCCGCGATCACGTCCAGTCCGCAGCGGCAGGTGTTCCAACTGCACCCGAACGGCTACAAGTTCGCCGCCGGTCACGTGGTGAAGCTCGAGCTCCTGCCCAAGGACTCCGGCACGGCGGCGGGCAACAGCTACGGGCGTGCCTCCAACAACCAGCAGAACGTGACCGTCGAGAACCTCGAGCTGCGCCTGCCGGTGCTGGAACAGCCGGGATCTCTGGGAGGGGTGGTCGAGGAGCCCGAGCAGAAGGTATTGCCGCCGGGCTACCAGCTCGCGACGGACTACCTCGGCACCTACGCACGACCGAAGGGGGCGACGCCCTTCCGGGTACCGTTGGTGCCGGCGTTCGCCGCGTGCACCGCGCCGGACTCGACGCACGGCGGGCCGCTGTCATTCCCGTCGTGCTCGAGTCCGGACCAGGTGTCGCCGAACCTGACGGTCGGCACGCCCGACGCCAACGGCCAGCAGGCGAACTCGATCGGGAGCGTGCTGTTCCAGACCGTCCTGGGCGACCCGAACACCGCCGCCAACGAAGCCGACGTGAACATGGCGATCTCGCTCAGCGACGTCCGCAACCAGGGCACGCTCGACGACTACACGGGCGAGCTCCAAGAGATCACGACACTGCGCATCACCGACCGCGGCAGCAGCCCGACCGGCAACGTGGGTGCGACCGTCCAGGACATCCCGATTCCGGCCACGGTGCCGTGCACGGCGACGCCCGCGACCAACGCGGGCGGCACCTGCTCGCTCGTCACCACGATCAACACGCTGATCCCGAACGCGGCCCAGGAGGGCAAGCGCGCGATCTGGGAACTGGGGCAGATCCAGGTATTCGATGGCGGACCCGACGGCGTGGCGGCGACCACGGGGAACAACTCGCTGTTTGCGGTTCAGGGCGTATACGCGCCCTGATCGGGGCCTCCCGGCCGCCGGCCGCGATACTTGGGTTCATGCCGTCGCCGTATGTCGAGGTCCTCGAGGCCCTGTTGCCCGAGCCCGGCACCGACATGGCGAGCCTGCTCCGCGACGACCGCCTGTTCGCGGCCACTGCCGAACTGCTCGAAGGCATGATTCAGCCCGACATCGAGTCCGTGCCGGCATGGCGCGGCGGCGGGATCACCTACTCGGGCATCGAGGGGTTTCGTGAGATGTGGCTCGACTGGCTTCAACCCTGGGCGACCTATCACGTCCAGGTCGACGAGATGATCGAAGCCGGCGAGACCGTCGTGGTCCTGGTTCGAGACCGCGGGCGCCGGCACGACATGGACGTCGAGGTCGAGCTGATCTCGGGCTCCGTGTGGAAGTTTCGCGACGGCAGGATCGCCCGCGTCGAGTTCTATGCCAACCGCGAGGAGCTGCGAGCGGCGACCGGCCTCACCTGACGCATTCTCGTCGCACGGCGGTCTGGAGCCGTCACGCATGGCCGGCATAGCCTGAGTGTCGTCCGATCGGACCCCTAGCTTTCGTGGGTCCAAAGAGCGACCTGCTTCGGTGACCCGGGAGGCAAGTGTGACGAACGAATCCAAAAGCGACAGGAACGGCAAGCCGAGCGCGCAGGCGCCGGAGCGCGACCCGGCGCGCGGGGCGGCGCTCAAGGCCGCCGTCAACCAGATCGAGAAGGAGTTCGGCCAGGGCTCGCTGATGCGGCTGGGCGACGACCGCTTTGCGGTCAACGTGGCGGCGATCCCGACGGGCGCGCTGTCGGTCGATCTCGCGCTCGGGGTCGGCGGCGTTCCCCGCGGCCGGATCGTGGAGATCTTCGGCCCGGAGTCCTCGGGCAAGACCACGCTCGTCTACGAGATCATCGCCCAGGCCCAGAAGATGGGGGGCGTCTGCGCCTTCATCGACGCGGAGCACGCGATCGACCCCGTCTACGCGCGGCGGATCGGCGTCGACATCGAGGAGCTGCTGGTGTCGCAGCCCGACCACGGCGAGCAGGCGCTGGAGATCGCGGACGTCCTGATTCGCTCGGGGGCGATCGACGTGGTGGCGGTGGACTCGGTCGCAGCGCTCACGCCGCGCGCGGAGCTGGAGGGCCAGATGGGTGACCAGACGGTCGGCCTTCAGGCGCGTCTCATGTCGCAGGCGCTGCGGAAGCTGGCCGGGAACCTGAACCGCGCCAACACGGTCTGCATCTTCACGAACCAGATCCGGGAGAAGGTCGGCGTCATGTTTGGCTCGCCGGAGACCCAGCCCGGCGGCCGCGCGCTCAAGTTCTATTCGTCTCAGCGCATCGACATCCGCCGGATCGAGACGCTCAAGGAGGGGACCGAGGCGGTCGGCAACCGCGTGCGGGCGAAGATCGTCAAGAACAAGGTCGCGGCGCCCTTCCGCCAGGCGGAGTTCGACATCGAGTACGGGGTCGGCATCTCGTCGGAAGGCTGCCTGATCGACCTCGGCATCGAGCACGGCATCGTGCAGAAGTCGGGGGCGTTCTTCAGCTACGACGGCGAGCGGCTGGGCCAGGGCCGCAACAACGCCAAGGCGTTCCTGCGCGAGAACCCTTCGATGGCGGACGCGATCGAGCAGAAGATCTACACGGCGCTCGGCATCGAGCGGCCGGGCGTGCCCTCCTCGAGCGCGGCCGACGCGGCAGTGAATGGTGAGGCTCCAGAGGCCGCCGCCGAGGCAGCGGCGCCGGAACCGGAGCGACAAGCCGCTTAGCCCCGCGCCGATGACTGGCCGCCGGGCGCCGCGCGGCCGATAGCTTCACGTGTGATGGATCCGGTCCACGTCCGTAGTACGGGCGTGAACGAGGCGCTTGCGATGCCGTTGCCGGCCACCCGGGAACGGGCCGGCTTTGTATTCGAGGACCTCTACCGCTCGTGCCGGGACGATGTCTTCGCATACATCACAACGCTGCTTCGCGATCGCACCGCTGCCGAGGACGTCACGGCCCTGGCCTTCGAACGCGCGTACCGCAAGCGCAAGAGCTTCCGCCGCGAGCGGGGAAGCGAGCGCGCTTGGCTCTTCGGGATCGCGCGAAACGCGGCGCTCGACGAGCTGCGGCGGCGGCGCAGGCTCGCGCCCCTGCTGGTCGAGCCGGCCGCGTGCGGGACCGAAGCCGAGGATGCCGAGCACGCCGTCCGCCGCGTGGCGGTTCGGTCGGCTCTCGCAGAGCTGCCCGGGCGTGATCGCGAGCTGATCGCCCTGAAATTTCACGCCGGCCTCGACAACGCCGAAATTGCGCGCGTGCTCGGGGTCAGCGAGACCAACGCCGGCACGATGCTGCATCGCGCAATCGAGCGGATCAGGAAGGCATGCAATGAGGCTGATTAGGCAACAAACCATCCCCGTCGAAGTCGAGCGCGAGCTTCGTGCCGTCGACGCCGCGCTCGCCGGCGAGCCTGTCGAGCCGGAGCTGGCGGAGCTGCGCGACCTGGCGCTCGCGCTTCGTGCGGAGCGAGCGGTTCCGCCTGAGCAGTTCGTGAACGCGCTTGACGCTCGTCTCGAGGCCGGATTCCCGAAGCCGAATGCATCGGGTTCGTCGAAGTCCCCGCGGCGTCACAGCCAGCCGCTCGCATTTGCCACCGCCGCGGCAGCCTTCCTGGTGGTGGCAGTCGTCCTCACGTCGGGACCCTTCTCCAGTGGCGGCGGTGAGCCGACCACGAAGGAGCCGGTGGGCCAGGCGGAGCCTGCCCGTGGCGGGAGCGCGCACCCGCTGGCCGTGCCGGCTGGCCCCGCCCCGGCACCAAGCGGCGCGGCGTCGCTGCAAGAGCCGCGAAAGGTGGAGCGGGCGGCGTCGATCACCCTCTCGACTCCCAGAAACGAGGTCGAGAGCGTCGCCGACGACGTGCTCCACACGGCCGACCGTTACGGCGGCTTCGTCCTCTCCTCGCAGGTCTCCGGCGGCGACCGGGACGTCGGCGCGAGCATCACACTCCGCATCCCCGCGAGCCGGCTGCAGGCGGCGATCGCGGACATCTCGAAGCTCGCGCACGTCAGGTCACGCTCGCAGAGCGCGCTCGACATCACGGGCCGCTTCGCTACGCCGCGCCGTCAGCTCGCCGACGCGACGGCCGAACGGCGCGCGCTCCTGATTCAGCTTGCCCGCGCCGCGACCGCGAACGAGACCGCCAGCATTCGCGCGCGTCTGAAGCTCGCGAACGACCGGATCGACGCTGCCCGGGCCACGCTCCGCAGGCTTGCGCGCCGCGTCACGTACTCGTCGGTATCGGTCACGGTCGAGCCGGGCCCGAACACCGCGACCGGGGGCTCGTGGTCGGTGGGAGACGCTTTGCGGGACGCCGCGCGGGTGCTTGGCGTCGGCGCAGGCGTGCTGATCCTGTCGCTTGCTGTCCTCGTGCCGATCTCGCTGCTGGTTGGGCTCGGCTGGGCCGCGCGCCGCGCTTACGTACGCCACGCGCGCGTCGCCGCGCTGGATGCGGTTGAGAAACCCGCCACCCGGTAATACGATGCTGGTCCAGACAGCAGCTCGACTGCGCTGAGGCTTTGATCGGATTTCACCTGTTTTGACGTCATTGGAACGGTTTTGTGTCTCGTTTTGAAACGCAATCGACCAACCCGGCTGGAGTGCCGCAGGAGCTTTCTCTGAACAGCGCCTGAGTCGGCCAGCCGAATCGAGCCGGCCACGCCGGCAACCAACCGAGGACGGGGTCTCGCGAAGCCGAGCAGAGCTGCTCGGCTTATGTTTTTTCGGATCGCACATTTGAACATCGGGAGACCGGATTCGGGGCGGTCGGGGCTCGTTCCCTCACCGTTACGGGTCCGCCCGGGGAGAAAAGATCATGGAGATCCTGATCGCGGTGGGTGCCGCGGTGCTGGCCGGAGCCGTCGCCTGGACGGCGCGCGGCCGGGCACGGGCGCTGCAACCCGCCCACGACGGCAATGTGGAAGCCGCACCTGCGCGGCGGAAACGTGGAGACGGCCACCATCCAGAGGGCCGAAAACAAGCTCCGCAGGCGGCGCCGACAGCGGCCGCGCCGGCCCCGCCGGCCGGCGACACGGCCGAAGAGCTCGTCCGGCTGCGTGAGCGGCTGGAGCAGGAGCTCGCCGAGCGGCGGGCCGAGATCGGGCGCCTCGAGGAGCGCATCCTGCAGCGGGAGGAATCACTCGAGCGGCGACTCGGCGAGGTCGATCAGCGCGAGCGGTCGCTGAACGACCGGAAACTGTTGCTCGACCGAAAGTCGGAGGCTCTCGACCGCGCCGGTGAGGAGCAGGTGCGCGCGCTGGAGCGCGCCGCGGGCATGAGCCGCACCGAGGCCAAGCACGCGCTCGTGCAGGAGCTCGAGGCCGAGGCCCGGCACGACGTCGCGCGCACGGTGCGCCAGCTGGAGGAGGAGGCCCGCCGTGACGCCACGCGGAAGGCGCGCAGCATCCTGTCGGCGGCCATGCAGCGGCTGGCGGCGGGGCACGCGGCGGAGACGACCGTGTCCGTCGTGCAACTGCCCTCGGACGACATGAAGGGACGCATCATCGGCCGCGAGGGTCGCAACATCCGCGCGCTCGAGAACATCACGGGCGTCGATTTCATAATCGACGACACCCCCTCGGCCGTGGTGCTGTCGGCCTTCGACGGCGTGCGGCGCGAGATCGCGAAGCTGACGCTCGAGAAGCTCGTGCAGGACGGCCGGATCCATCCCGCCCGCATCGAGGAGGCCTTCTACCAGGCGCGCTCCGAGATCGAGAATCACATCGTCGAGCAGGGGGAGCAGTCCCTGTTCGAGGCGAACGTGCACTCGATGCATCCGGAGATGGTGAAGCTGCTCGGGCGGCTCAAGTACCGCACGAGCTATGGCCAGAACGTGCTCAGCCATTCGATCGAAGTCGCGCGGCTCGCATCGATGATGGCGGACGAGCTCGGGGCGAGCGCGAAGACCGCCCGCCGTGCTGCCCTGCTGCACGACATCGGCAAGGCGGTGAGCCACGAGACGGAGGGGCCGCATGCGCTCGTGGGCGGCGAGCTCGCGCGCCGCTACGGCGAGCCCGAAGCGGTCGCGCACGCGATGGAGGCCCACCACAACGAGGTCCCCATGCAGACGGTGGAGGCCGTGATCGTCCAGGCGGCCGACGCGCTCTCGGGCGCCCGCCCGGGCGCGCGCGGCGAGTCGCTCGAGCATTACGTGAGGCGGTTGAAGGACCTCGAGCAGGTGGCTTCCAGGCGGGACGGCGTCGAGAAGGTGTACGCGATGCAGGCCGGCCGCGAGATTCGCGTGATGGTCTCGCCGGGCGCCGTCAGCGACGATGAGGCGGCGATGCTCTCGCACGACATCGCGCGCGACATCGAGCGCGAGCTGGAGTACCCGGGTCAGATCAAGGTCACGGTGATTCGCGAGAGCCGCGCGACGGACTTCGCGAAATGACGCACGCCCAGTTTGGGCGATAATCCCCGGGGGGCCGCGAAGCGGCTCCGGAAGGAAGGGGAGTCAGACGGAGCAGATGGCCGCGCACGGCACGCAGCGGCGCGTCCGAGTATGGGACGAGGACGCGGCTGCGGCGTGCCCGGGGCGCCCGCTGACCGCCCGTCTCGAGCAGCTCGACGAACGGACGCTGGACCTGGTGGCCGGGAGCGTCGAGACGGTCTCGATCGCGCTCGGCAGCCACCTCGCTGAAATCGCCCGGCGCGTAGGCGGCGAGGCTGCCGGGGAGCAGCCGGAGGACCGGATTCGGTGGGCCTTGAGCGCATGCGCCGCCCGCGGCCTCGGACTCGAGGTCGAGGTGCCGTTCGCGGCCGAAAACGCAGTCGTGCTGCCGCGCACGGTGGCGTGGCTCGGGAATGCCGGCGTGCGGCGAGTGCGCGTCGTACCCCATCCACCCCGCGCGCGGGCAGCCGTCGAGGTGGATCCGTTCGCGTGTCTCTCCGAGCCCTATCTGGCGCGCACGAAGGTCCTCACCGAGCAGGCCGCCGAGGGCGCGAACGTCCAGCTCGTGTGGGAGCCGAAGGAGGGGAGGAGCTTTGCTCTGCGGATGCCTGGGTTTTGCGAGGACGCCTGGGGCCGCGTCCACGTCGATTCCGAGGGCAGGGTGTCGGCCTGCGCGCTTGCGGATCCGGGGGATCTCGAATTGGGGCGGCTCACCGAGCGATCGCTGACCGACATCTGGGGCGGTGCAGCGGCACGGGACCTCCGCCGCGCGCACCTCACGTGGGACTACCCGCAGCCCTGCCGCGGTTGCCCGCGGACACACGACAGCCGGCCGGCGGCCGCGATGCCGTTCATGGATCGCTTTCGGCGCGATTTCGCCGAGGGCGCCTCGGTCCGGGAGCCGATCGAGGTGTCTTGCCCGGGTCGGCTGGTGCGGATGCGGGTTCCGCCGGTCTTCACCTTCCCGGCGCAGGCCTCCGGAATCGATCACTGGTACCTGGCGCTCGCGCGGAACGGTGAGGCGGACGCACTCGACGCCCTGCTGATCGAGCCGGTTGGCGCCGCAGGGGGGATGACGAGCCTTCGCGTCCCGGCCACCACCTGGAGCATGCTCGAGCCCAACACGGGCTACTGGTGGGCACTGTTCGGCCGGCGCGGGCCGGGCGCATGGGTGGGCAGCACCACCGCGGGCTGCCTCATCCGCCACGAGCCGATCCCGCGGCTCGGCGGATCCGGGCTCGCATACGCGGGCACCCGGGTCAAGCCGGTCCCCGGCCCGCGGCTCTCGCCGAGGCTCGCGCGGGCCCAGTACGACGCGCTCGTCCGCAGGGTGGCGCACACCGTCGCGGCGGCGGTGCCGCGCGGCGCGGTCGCGGCCGTGCTCGCCAAGGGCGACGATCGGCTGCTCGACCTCGGCGGTGTCGCGGGCATCCACTTTCCGCGCGGCGAGGACGGCGGCTACATCGGCCATCACCCACGTGACGGTGTCTGGGCGACCGAGCACCTCGACGCGATGCGCAGGGAGGGTGTCGGCTACGTCGTGATCCCGGCTACCGCATTCTGGTGGTACGAGCACTATCCGGAGTTCGCGGCCTATCTGGCGGACCGCTGCAACCTCGTGCTCGAGGACCGCGACACGTGCGTGGTGGCGGCGCTCGACGAGGAGGCTCGGCGGTCATGAGCGTCGACTCGCCGGTCGTCACGAAGGCGGAACGGTGCTCGCTCGAGCGGTCCGGCAGAGCCTGGCTCGAACGCGCCTTGGTGGCGAACGAGGTGGTGCTCGAGACGGGGCCCTACGAGGCACATGTCGGCTTCAGCAACGTCTGCAACATGTCCTGCATCATGTGCTGGAACGGCGCGAACCCGCCGGCCCAGCGCATGGATCCGCGCACGATGCAGCGGTTCGCGGATCAGGTCGCGCCCTTGCTCTCGATCATCACGCCGTACAACGGGAGCGAGCCGCTGATCGTGACCTGGGACGAAACGCGCGCCATCTGCGAGCGCTATGCCATCGAGCTGTGCCTGACGACGAACGTCCAGTTCCTGGACGAGCGCAAGTTCGAACAGCTGGAGGGAATCACGGAGACCCTCTTCCTCTCGATCGACAGCCACATCCCCGAGGTGTTCGAGCTGATCCGGCCGCGCAGCAGGCCAGGCCGCGTGTTCGCGAACCTTCGCACGACGGCCGCGCTCGCCCGGGAGCGCGGCCTGGAGTGCCAGGTCAACGTCGTGTTCATGGTTGAGAACGGTCCCTTGCTGCCCGAGAGCATCGAGTACTTCGCCGACGAGGGGATCGAGGCCGTACATGTCCTGCAGATGCTCGATGTGAACAGGCAGAGTGGCTGGTCCAATCCTCTGCTGCATTTCTCGGCCGACTACATCGAGCTGATCAAGCAACGTTCGATCGAGGTCGCCCGGCGCCGGGAGATCCGGCTCGTCTGGGACGTCGCGGGCCTCGAGGATTACGACTACCGCCGGCGACCGACGCCCGCGAAACCGAGAAAGGCAACGTACGACCACTGGGACTGGCGGATGCGCAACCACGTGCCCGGCGTCTGCAGGAACGTCTACGACCGCCTCCGGATCGACACGAACGGAAGCGTGGCTGCGTGTGCGTTCTCGGCCGACGGGGAACTGGAGTTCGGCAACCTCGGAGAGGTCGATTTCGCAGACATGTGGAACAGCCCGAAGGCGCAGGATCTGCGGCGCGCCCACTACACCTGGGACTACCCGAGCATCTGCGCGTCCTGCCGGTTCAAGGACCCGCCTCCGCCGAGGCGGGAGCTCACCTTCGCCGGCGACCTGCTCACGAACATGGGTGTCTCGAGGCGCGACGTGGAACGGTCGATCGAGCTCCTGGCGCCCGCGCACGCCACGCGCCACGAGGATCCCCCGGTGCTGCGATTCGTGCGCCCCGCGGCCGAGATCGACTTCCTCATGGTGGTCCTGGCAATGGGCGGCGAGGCGGAGGAAATCTTCGCTTGGGCGGTCGATGGCTGCGCGCGCGCGGGCGCCGTCGCCGAGTTCGATATACCCGCCGACGCGTGGAGGCGGCTCCGGCCCAACGTGGGCTGGTGGTGGACGGTGCTCGGGTTCTCGGGCGAGTCGCCGGACCGGGTGCTGCGGTCGACCGAGATCCGCTTCCTGGTGAAGCACCAGCCGATCGACCGGATCCCGGAGAGCGGGCTGCACTACCCGGGCGAGGGCCACCTGCCGACGATCGACCTCGGCAGCGTGACAGTGCCGGGCTGGGCCGATGGCACGCAACCGGTCGAGCGACCGGCGCTCGCGAGCCCGCGCAACCCCACTCCGTGGGCGCCGATGGGGGAGTCTGCATGACAGATCTCTGGAACGAGGCGCAACGCCTGCTCGCTTATGGCGGCCAGCACAGGGCGCTGCTCCGGCCCCTGTACCGCGGCGAGGAGGGAGTGTTCCCGCGCTTCGCGGTACGCGCCGAAGGATGCACGATCGTCGATGAGCGCGGGCGCGAGTTCATCGACTGGGTGGGGGCCTGGGGACCCGTGCTGCTCGGCTATGGCCACCCGGCGGTCGAAAACGCGATCCGCGCGCAGCTTCGGGCGGGACCGACCTTGTCGCTGATGCATCCGATCGAGGTGGAGGTGGCGCGACTGCTGACAGAGACGGTGCCGGGCGCCGAGATGGTCGCGTTCGGCAAGAACGGCTCGGACGTCATGACCGCGGCGGTGCGCGTCGCGCGCGCCGCGACGGGCCGCGAGATGATCCTCCAGCACGGGTTCCACGGGTTCCACGACTGGTACACGTGCCTGTACGAGAACGTGGCCGGCACGCCGGATGTGCTGCGGTCCCTGATCGAGCCCTTTCCATACAACGACGTCGATGCACTGGCGGCGTTGTTCGAGCGTTTCTCCGGCAGGGTGGCGGCGGTTGTGATGGAGCCGGTCAACGTCGAGATGCCGGCGCCCGGCTATCTCGAGGCGGTGCGAGCGCTCGCACACCGCCACGGCGCCCTCTTGGTGTTCGACGAGATGGTGACCGGATTCCGCCTTGCGAACGGCGGCGCCCAGCAGCTCTTCGGCGTCGAGTGCGACCTCGCGTGCCTCGGCAAGGCGCTCGGCAACGGCATGCCGGTGGCCGCGATCACCGGTCGTCGCGAGCTCTTGCGTCACCTCCCGCATGTCGCGTGGGGGATGACCTTCCGCGGTGAGACGCTGTCGCTGGCGGCTGCGCGCGCCACGCTGGAGACGATCCGCGCCGAGCCCGTCGCGGAGCACCTGGCTACCACGGGTAGGCGCGTGCGCGCAGCTTTCGCGGCGCTCTGCGAGGATCGCGGCGTGGACGCGGCACTGGTCGGCCCGGACGCGCGCATGACTTTCACCTTCGGCGGCCGGCAGGGGATCGCGGGAAACCGGCTCCTCACGTTGTTCCTGCAGGAATGCGCAGTGCGCGGCGTGCTCACGAACGGCACGCTGCTTCCCTCGTACGCACACGACGACCGGGCGGTCGAGCGCACGCTCGAGGCCTTCGCCGGCGCATTCGACGCGCTCGCGGCCGCCGGCCCGGGTGGTGCGGCAGGCCGCGTGCTGGCCGCACGCGGGTTCGTGGACGCGATGATCGAGCGGGACGGTGAGCTCGCGGTCAAGGGCTGGTTGCTGGTCGACGATCGCTGCGCCGATGCGATCGAGTTCGTGGCGCCGGAAGGGGCGAGCGTCACGGCCGAGCGGGTGGAGAGGCCAGGCGTGGCCCGAGCCCATCCCGACCTGCCGGGGGTGGAGGGCAGCGGCTATGCCGTGCACCTGCCTGCCAACCGGTTTCGGCGCCACGGCGCTTGGGAGTTCACGCTTCGGGCGCGCCACGCCGACAGGGTCGTGTTCGAGTGCTCGGTGGGGCGGCGGGTGCGCGACGACGGGGCCGAGCCGGCCTTGCCGGCGCCGTACGACGTGACCGGCGGCTCGCTGTACGTGTAGGCCGGACCGTTACCCTGAATCTCGTGACCCGCGCGAAGCGCTACCACCTCACGACCTTCGGCTGCCAGATGAACGAGCACGACTCGGAGCGCATGAAGGGCATGCTCGAGTCGCTCGGCTACGAGGAGTCGCCCGCGCGTGACGGGGCGGACCTGATCCTCTTCAACACGTGCTCGATCCGCGAGTCCGCCGACAACCGGCTGATCGGGAACCTCGGAGAGGCGAAGCGGCTCAAGTCCGAAGACCCGGCCCGGGTGGTGGGCGTGGGAGGGTGCTGGTCGCAGTCGATGAAGGACGCCGTCTTCGAGCAGTTCCCGTTCGTGGACGTCGCGTTCGGCCCGGGCCAGATCGACAAGCTCGGCGAGTTCCTCCAATCCGACGACCTCTCCGCTCAGGGCTACTTCGAGTTCGCGGGCTTCCCCGGCCACCTTCCCATGAAGCGCGAGCGCCCCTACCAGGGCTGGGTCCAGATCTCGGTCGGCTGCAACTCCGTCTGCTCCTACTGCATCGTGCCCAGCACGCGCGGGCGCGAGCAGAGCCGGCGGCCCAGCGAGCTCGTGCGGGAGGTCGAGCTGTTGGCGGCCGACGGGGTCAAGGAAGTGACGCTCCTGGGCCAGAACGTCAACTCGTACGGGCGCGACCTGCCGAAGGCCGAACGGATCGACTTCGCGGACCTGCTGGCACTCGTCGACGGCGTCGAGGGCATCGAGCGGATCCGCTACACGAGTCCACATCCGAAGGACATGCGCGAGAAGGTGATCGCGGCGCACGCCGAGCTGCCGTCGCTCTGCGAGCACATACATCTTCCGGTCCAGTCCGGCTCGAGCCGCATCCTGAAGGCGATGCGGCGCACGTACGACCGCGACCGCTACATGACACGCGTCGCGATGATCCGCGACTACGTCCCCGACTGCGCGATCACGACCGACATCATCGTGGGCTTCCCCGGTGAGACCGAGGCTGACTTCCGCGCCACGCTCGAGGTCGTGGACGAGGTCGGTTACGACTCCGCCTTCACATTCGTTTTCTCTCCGCGGCGCGGGACGGAGGCGGCCGGCCTGCCGGACCAGGTACCGCACGCGGTGAAGCGCGAGCGCATGGGACGACTCGTGGAGCTGGTCCAGCGCCGGGCGCTGGAGCGCAGCAGCCGGTTCGTCGACACCGAGCAGGAGGTGCTGGTGGAGGGAGAGAGCCGCACCGACGCCGCGAAGCTCCGCGGCCGCACCCGCCACAACAAGACGGTGAACTTCGACGGTATCGCGCAGGCGGGCGACCTCGCGCGAGTGCGCATCACGAGCGCCACGTCTACGACGCTAGCGGGCGAGCAGCAGCTGCTCTCGGCACTTGCCTGACCTCGTCATAGCGATCTTCGGCCCGACCGCGGTTGGGAAGACCGAGGTGGCACTGGAGGTCGCGGACCTGCTGCGTGCCCGCGGCGAACGGCCGGTGGCGGTGTCGGCCGACGCGATCCAGGTGTACGAGGGTCTCGACACGCTCGCCGCCAAGCCGTCGGCCGCAGAGCTCGAGCGGCTCGAGCACCGGCTGATCTCGTTCGTACCGGTCGACCGCGAGTACAGCGTGGGCGAGTTCGCGGCTGCTGCGCACCGCGAAATCGACACCGTGCTCGAGGCGGGGTCGCGGCCAATCGTCGTGGGCGGGACCGGCCTGTACCTGCGCGCGGCGCTGACCGAGCTCGACCTGAAGCCGCCCGTGCCGCCCGCGATGCGGGAGGAAATCGAGCGAGAGCTGGCCGAGATTGGCTCGCAAGCGCTGCACTGGCGGCTCGGAGCCGCGAGCGCTGGCGCCGTCCACCCGAACGACCGCAAGCGGATCGTGCGCGCGCTCGAGCTCGAGCGCATGGGGGAGGAGCCCTACCGGGACTCGGAGCAGCTGTGGTCCGAGTCGTTGCGCCGGCCCGCCGCGTTGTTCGGCCTCGTGATGGAGCGTGGCGCGATCGCGGATCGCATCCGCGCGCGTGCTGAGCGGATGCTCGGGCCGGAGGTGCTGTCGGAGGTCGAAACGGCGCTCGAGCAGGGTGCCTCCCGGACCGCCCGGAAGGCGATGGGCTTCAAGGAGGCGGCTGCTCTCCTGCGCGCCGAGATCGAGCCGGCCGAGGCGCGCGCGCTGCTCGAACGACGCCACCTCGCGTACGCGAAACGCCAGCTCACCTGGATGCGAAAGCTCGCGAACGTGGCGACGATCGACCGTACCGGGCTGAACGCGCGCGAGACCGCGGCGGCGCTGGTGGGGCGGCTCGATAGCCTTCCGGCCCGGCAATGGGCCTGAAGTTCCAGAAATGGCAGGCGCTCGGCAACGACTACATCATCATCGAGCGCGACGCGCTGCCGTTCGACTTGAACGGCGAGCGGGTCCGACGGATGTGCGCTGCGCATTTCGGCTGCCACTCCGACGGAGTCCTCCTGCTGTCCAGATCAGCCGACCCCCGGTTCGTGGCCGAGCTGCGGATCTTCAACCCGGACGGCTCGGAGGCGGAGCTGTCCGGCAACGGGGCGCGCGAAGCGATCCTGTACCTGCGCCGTGAGGGCTGGACGAGCGACGACACCTTCTCGGTCTCGACACCCGCGGGCGCCGTGACTCCGACGATCACCTCCCCGCGCACCTGCAGCGTCGTGATGGGCAGGGCCGCCCTCGCGTCCGCGGACTTTCCCTCCGGCCCGCCGGACGGGCGCGGCAGCGTGACCGTCTCGGGCCGGACGCTCGAGTTCCAGCACGTCGACATCGGCAACCCGCAGTGCGTGATCGAGGCGGGGGACGAGCTCGAGGACCTCGACCTGGTCGCACTCGGGCCGCCGATCGAGCGCAGCGACCTATTCCCGAATCGCACGAACGTGGCCTTCATCCGGCTCGACTCCGATCACGACGTGCGGGCCCGCATCTTCGAGCGCGGGGTGGGGGAGACGCTCTCTTCTGGAACGGGCGCCTCGGCGTCGGCGGTGGCCGCCGTGCTACGGGGCGCGCGGTCTCCGGTGACCGTGAAGCTCGACGGCGGCGAGCTCGAGGTGGAGGTGAGCGATGAGCTCGACGTGACGCTCACGGGCTGGGCGGAGCCGGTGTTCGCGGGCGAGTTCTCGGACGAGTTCGTGGCAACCCTGGAGGAGGCGTGAGGACCACCGAGCGGCTCAGCCGCATCCCGCCCTACCTGTTCGCCGAGCTGGAGCGGAGGATCGAGCAGAAAAGAGCTGCGGGCGTGGACGTGATCTCGCTCGGCATCGGCGACCCCGACACGCCCACCCCGGAGCACATCGTGCGCGCGATGACCGATGCGATACGCGATCCGGGCACGCATCAGTATCCGTCCAACCGGGGGCGCCGGGAGTTCCGCGAGGCAATCGCGCAGTTCTACCGCGAGCGCTTCGGCGTCACGCTCGACCCGGAGACTCAGGTGATGCCGGCGATCGGCGGTAAGGAGTGCATCTTCAACCTCAATCTGGCGTTCCTCGACGAGGGCGACGTGGCGCTCGCGGCGGATCCCGGGTATCCCGTCTACACAGGCGGCCCGCTGCTGGCGGGGGCCGAGCCCGTGCTGATGCCGCTGGTGCCCGAGCGCGGTTTCGTGCCGGACCTCAGCGCGATCGAGCCGAGCACGCTCGAACGCGCGCGCATCATGTTCGTGAACTACCCGAACAACCCGACCGGCGCGGTGGTACCCGAGGGCTTCTTCGAGGAGGTCGCGACCTTCGCCCGCGAACACGACCTGCTGGCGGTTCACGACAACGCGTACTCGGAGCTGACTTTCGACGGCTATGTGGCGCCGAGCTTCCTCGCCACGCCCGGCGCGATGGATGCCGGGGTTGAGGTCTTCTCGCTCTCCAAGTCGTACAACATGACCGGCTGGCGCTGCGCCGCGATCGTCGGCAACGCGGATGCGATCGCGCGGTACTGGCAGCTGAAGACCAACGTCGACTCGGGATTGTTCGAAGCGGTTCAGCTGGCGGGGGTCGAGGCGCTCACCAGCCCCCAGGACAGCGTGCGTGAGATGAGCGCGCTGTACCGGCGCCGGCGCGACCTGGTGCTCGCCGCGCTGGCCGAGATCGGCATCGAGCTCGAGCCCCCGAAGGGGACGATCTACATCTGGGCGCCGGTGCCGGAAGGCAAGACGTCGGCGTCGTTCGCCGAGGAGGTGCTCGAGCGCGCCGCGGTCGTCGTGAGCCCGGGCTCCGCCTACGGGCCGAACGGCGAGGGCTTCTTCCGGATCTCGCTGACCGTGCCCGACGAGCGGCTCATGGAGGCGATCGAGAGGATGCGGTCGAGTCTGTAGCGCCTGAGCGCCGGCCCTAAAATCGAGGCAGTGGATCGCACGAAACGCCATGAGCGCGCGAAGCAGTCCCGCTACGGGGAGCGGGGCGCCGGCATCGTCAACCCGCGCGCGCGCCAGCGGGCGTTCTGTGTCGCGATCCTGCCGCCCGGCGCGGCCGCGGCCAACGGGCACGACGACCTCGCGGAGCTGAAGGAGCTGATGCGCACGGCCGGGGTGGCGGTCGCCGGCGAGCTCGTCCAGCGGCGCCCACACCCGGACGCGAACAGCTACCTGGGGAAGGGCAAGCTCGCGGAGCTCGAGGAGGCGCTCGATCGCTCGGGCGCGAACCTGATCGCCTGCGACGACGAGCTCGCGCCGCGCCAGGAACGCAACCTCGAGGAGGCGACCGGACTGCCGGTGATCGACCGGACCGCGATCATCCTCGACATCTTCGCCGACCACGCCGCCTCGGCCGAGGGCAAGCTCCAGGTCGAGCTCGCCCAGCTCCAGTACAACCTCGCGCGCATGCGCGGCCTGTGGACCCACCTCGAGCGTCTCGGAGGCGGGATCGGGACCCGTGGCCCGGGTGAGTCGCAGATCGAGACCGACCGGCGCCTGGCGCGCGACCGGATCTCGCAGCTGAAGCGCCGACTCGAGCGCTCCGAACGTGCTCGCGCGGTCGGTCGCAGCCGGCGCGAGCGCTCCGAATTGCCGACGATCGCGCTGGCCGGCTACACGAACGCCGGCAAGTCGACCCTGCTGAACGCACTCACCGACGCCGGCGTGAGCGTGGGGGAGAGGCTATTCCACACGCTCGACCCGACCACGCGTTCCTTCCGCCACGAGGGGCGTGACTATCTCGTGACCGACACGGTCGGGTTCATCCGCAAGCTGCCGCACCAGCTCGTGGAAGCGTTCAAGGCGACGCTCGAAGAGACGGTGAACGCCGATCTGATCCTGCACGTGGTGGACGCCTCCGTGTCGGAGGAGGAGCTGGAGGCGATGCTGCGGGCCGTCGACGAGGTGCTCGACGAGATCGGCGCGGATGCGAGCCCGCGGCTGCTCGTCCTGAACAAGATGGACCTGCTCACCGACGACGAGCGGCGCCTGCTGGAGCTTCGTCACCGCGGCGCCGTGGCGGTGTCCGCGCAGACGGGGGACGGAATCGAGGAATTGAGGGCGAGGATCGAGGCCTCCTTCCGCGACCGCCTCCAACCCGTCGACCTGCTGGTCCCGTTCGAGCGTGGGAACGTGCTGTCCGAGCTGCACGAGCTGGCCGGGGACCTCGAGCGCGAGGACACACCGGAGGGTGTGCGGGTCCGTGCCCGCGTGCCCGCCGGAGTCGCCGCGCGGCTTCGGCCGTACGAGCTGAACGGACGCCCGCCGGCTTGAAGATCCGCTTCCAGCGCCTCGCGCCGGACGCGCGCGAGCCGGAGCGCGCGCATGACCACGACGCTGGGTACGATCTTCGCGCGGTCGAATTCGCGCGGCTGGAGCCGGGCGAGCGCACGAACGTCGGCACCGGCATCGCGGTCGCGATCCCGGAGGGCTACGCCGGACTGGTGCTGCCGCGCTCCGGGCTCGCGGCCAGGCACGGCATCACCCTCCCGAACGCGCCGGGCCTGATCGACTCGGGATACCGCGGCGAGATCCGAGTGCTGCTGCTCAACACGGACCGCAGCGACGCGTTCGAGGTCGCGGTGGGAGACCGGATCGCGCAGCTGGTGGTGGTGCGGGCCGAGGCACTGGAGCTCGAGGAGGCCGCCGAGCTGGACAGCACCGCCCGAGCGGAAGCGGGCTTCGGCTCAACCGGCGTCGCCTAGGCACGTCATCGCCCAGACCGGGTCTGTTGCTCAGCCCGGCGGGCCGCCTGTAAATTTTGACGTCCGTCGACCACAGAGGGGAGTGTGGTGAAACGCCTGACGATCGTGGTTGGGCTCGCTTGGCTGGCCGCCGTCCTGCCAGCAGGATCGGCGGAGGCCTCATTCCCCGGCAGCAACGGCCTGATCGCGGGCCTCTCCGGGAATCCGAGCTTCGCCATCTACACCGTGAAGCCGGACGGCACGAACCGCACGCTCATCGCCACGCCGCCGAGCGGCTCGTCCGGTCCGCGCTGGTCGGCGGACGGGCAAAGAATCGCTTACTCGAGCGGCTCGAATGGCCATATCCACATCATGAACGCCGACGGCAGCGGTGACGTCGACACAGGGATCGTGGGAACTCATCCGAGTTGGTCGCCCAGCGGCACGCGGCTCGTCTACCTGTCAGGCGGGGTGCTGGTCGCCAGCGACCTGGACGGCTCGAACGCCGTTCAGCTCACGACGAGCGACTTCTCCTTCACCGTACGCGACCCGGTGTGGTCGCCGGACGGAACGAAGATCGCCTTCTGGGCGACCCAGGGCTGTAGCCGTGCGGATATCGCAACTGTCAACCCGGACGGCACGGGCCTGACGGTGCTCACTACGCCGGCGAACCACTGCGATGTCGACTACCAGTACCCGACGTGGTCTCCGGACAGCCAGAAGCTCCTCTTCCTCGCCACGTTCTGGTTCCCGGACCATTCCGAGCCGTACCTGTACACGATGAACCGGGATGGCTCCGGACTACAGCGGTTGAAGTCGACCACGTCCAGTGACACGCCGGCATGGTCGCCGGACGGCGAGCTGATCGCGTCCG
>Ga0114129_10003292_pt1 | contig 22686 bp, 27 predicted proteins | sample RhiMetdeltSRZDD1_FD_80071 | JGI IMG/M metagenome (GOLD analysis project Ga0114129, IMG submission 80071) | Populus rhizosphere microbial communities from Tennessee, USA - Rhizosphere MetaG P. deltoides SRZDD1 (version 2) (version 2) | ecosystem: Host-associated > Plants > Roots > Rhizosphere >... | reverse complement strand
CGTCGGTTTCGGCTCTCAGGTGCGCGCGGCGACGATCCTGGTAGCCGCCTCGACAGCGGCGGCGCGACGCTGCGCGATGACCGTGGGGTCGTCGGTAGCCACATCGGGGTGAGGCAAGTTGGCCCACCCAAGGCCGATGGAGAAGAGCAAGACCATAAGGTCGGCGGGCTGCCATGCGGGGTCGACGTGCCCGCTGGTTTGCGCGGCTTCGATAGTGGCGAGACCCTGGGCGTAGATGGGTTGACCGTCGGCCTGGGGTTCGTCGAGGGTGAAACCTTCCAGATGTGCCCAACTGATCATGCGCAGGTGCTCGGGTCGGCGTAGCGCCAGATCGAAGATGTCCCCGACGAACTCGGGGACTGCATCAGGTCGCATCGAGACCGAGCGGAAGAACTCGGCGCTGTCGGCCGCGAACACCTCGCGGAACAGCGTCTCCTTGTCGCCGAAGTGGGCGTAGAGGCGTTCCTTGCTGGCCTGTGCGTTGCGCGCGATGCGGTCGATCCGGGCGCCGGCCAGGCCGTACTGAGCGAATTCAGCCCGGGCGGCCGACAAGATCTCGCCGCGCAGCTCGGTCGTGCTTCTCACAGGAAGATCATAGCCAAACGAACTAGTTCGTTTGGTAGCGTGGTCGAGGTCAGGTTAGAACGACTAAGTACAAGGAGCTTGTGATGGGTGAGACGACGGCGGTCGATCCGGCGATTGCGGAGATGCCGCGGGGCGGTCAGAATGCTTCGTGGCTGGATCGGCTATTGCAGACCGATGCGCTGGAGTACACCGACCGCTATGACGTCCCCGATGCGGTGAAGCAGAAGGTCATCTCCGCGCTCGATTGGATGGGCACCCGCACCGGCATGCACGAGAAGAACGCTCGCGTCGCGTGCGCGCTGGTCGCCGACATCCCCAACCCACGCATCCTCGAGCTGGGTGCAGGGCACGGCAAGCTGTCGGCCAAGATCCTGGAGTTGCATCCGACCGCGACGGTGACGATCAGCGATCTGGACCCGACCTCAGTGGGCAACATCGCTGCCGGCGAATTAGGCGACCATCGGCGGGTGCGCACCCAGGTGGTCGACGCCACCGCGATCGATGCCGACGACGACAGCTACGACTTGGTCGTTTTCGCGCAAGCGTTTCATCACTTGCCGCCGGCCATCGCCTACCGCGCCATCGCCGAGGCCACGAGGGTCGGTAAGCGCTTCCTGGTGATCGACCTCAAACGGCGGTCCTTACTCGGGCTGATCCTGGCACCACTGGTGATGGCGCCGTTGGCGGTTGTGCCGTCCTTGAAACCCGTTATGCACGACGGGTTTATCAGCGGACTGCGGGCATACAGCTCCTCGGCGTTCGTCGCACTGGGCGAGGCAGCCGACCCGCAGATGCGGATCGAATTCCTGCCGTCGGCTTCGCGATTCGGCGCCCCGACCGTTGTGGTGTTCTCCCGGGCGTCGCAGTCATGACCGCCGACGTGGACATCGACAAAATCATGAATCCACCCGCGCGTGTCCAGACGATGCGCCGCGCGGTCGACACTCTTCAAGACGGACTCGGACCGTTTTTCGACATCTACCGGCCATACGTCGATGGCCTGCAGAGCCTTCCCAAAGACGGGCGATTCCTGTTGGTGGGCAACCACACCCAATTCGGCATCGAAGCCCTCTTGATTCCGCACTATGTGCGGCGCGTGATCGGCACGCGGGTGCGGCCGCTTGCCGACCGTGGTATGGGCCAAATGCGCGGCGCGGCAGGCGATCTGTTCGCGGCCTACGGCGCTGTCGTCGGGGCGCCGGAGACCGCGCGCGAGCTGATGCGACACAACGAGAGCATTCTGGTGTTTCCCGGCGGTGGCAGGGAGATCGCCAAGTTCAAGGGCGAGGAGAACACCCTGCGCTGGCAGGGTCGTGCCGGATTCGCACGCGTATCGGTGGAGAACACCTATCCGATCGTGCCTGTGGCGCTCGTCGGCGCCGACCAGGTTTACCGGAGCCTGATCACCCGCGACAGCCGATGGGGACGGCTGAGCCTAAGTCTCACCGAGAAAGTGTTCGGTCGCCGCGACATGGCGCTGCCACTGCTCCATGGGGTCGGCCCCACCCTGATTCCCCGACCGCAGCGAATGTATCTGAGATTCGCTGCGCCGATCGACACCACCAAACCTGCGCGAGTCACCGAACAGGAGTGGGTGGACGCGGTCAAACGGAACACCCAGGAGTCACTGGAGCAGGCCATCGCCGACCTCTTGGAAATCCGTGCCAGCGACCCGTACCGCGAACTGAACCCGCTGGCATGGCGCGCCGCCATCCAGCTACCGGCCGAAGGATGACGGCGCCAAAACCCAACCTTGACTTTCAGAAGAGAAACGATTTCACTTCTGTTATGTCGACTTCGTCCCAGTTCGAGACGCTGCTGTATTCGACCGACGGTCCCGTCGCCACCATCACGCTGAACCGTCCCGAACACCTGAACACCATCGTTCCGCCAATGCCAGACGAAATCGAGAAGGCCGTCGGCTTGGCCGAACGCGACCCCGCCATCAAGGTGATCGTGCTGCGCGGCGCCGGCAGGGCATTCTCCGGCGGCTACGACTTCGGCGGCGGCTTTCACCACTGGGGCGATGCGATGATGACAGACGGAAAGTGGGACCCCGGAAAGGATTTCGCGATGGTCTCCGCGCACGAGACGGGTCCAACGCAGAAGTTCATGGCCATCTGGCGCGCATCCAAACCCGTGATCGCCCAGGTTCACGGCTGGTGCGTCGGCGGCGCCAGCGACTACGCACTGTGCGCCGACATCGTGATCGCCAGCGACGACGCCGTCATCGGCACTCCGTACAGCCGAATGTGGGGCGCCTACCTCACCGGCATGTGGCTCTACCGTCTGTCCCTCGCCAAGGTGAAATGGCACTCGCTGACCGGTGAACCGCTGACCGGAAAGGAGGCCGCCACAGTCGAACTCATTAACGAGTCGGTGCCCTTCGAGGATCTCGAAGCACGAGTCTCGGAAGTGGCGGGCAAGCTGTGCCAAATCCCGCTGTCGCAACTGCGGGCCCAGAAGCTGATCGTCAACCAGGCCTACGAGAACATGGGGCTCGCGTCCACTCAGACGCTCGGTGGCATCCTCGACGGGCTGATGCGCAACACCCCCGACGCGCTGGAGTTCATCGAAACCGCTGCGACGCAAGGTGTTCGAACCGTGATCGAGCGCCGCGACGGCCCATGGGGTGACTACAGTCAGGCCCCGCCCGAGCGGCGACCCGACCCGTCGCACGTCATCGTGCCGTGACGCCTGCGCTCACCGCAAAGGGCCAGGCGACCCGACAGCGGATGCTGGATGCCGCCGCCGCACATCTTGCCGCGCACGGGACCATCGAAGTAGCCCGGATCGCCGGGGCTGCCGGCGTCGCCCCGAGCGTGCTGTACCGCTACTTCGACGGCCGCGACGGGCTGGTGGCCGCGGTGGTCGAGGACTTCTACGACAGCTACGAGGAACGGGTCTTCGCGCGCCGCGACGTTCCTGGTAACACCTGGCCGGTGCGCGAAGCGCTCAGGCTCGAACGCGAAATCGCCTTCTTCTACGACCATCCCCTCGGCCGCGCCGTCGCCTGCGGCCTGCTGCGCGAACCCGCCGCCGCACAGGTCGACGCCGAACGGACCCGCGCCCAAGGACAGGCGGCCGCGCGCAACATCCGCGCCGGGCAGCGCGCAAAAGAACTCTCGCCTGCCATCGACGCGGGGTTGGCCGGCGCCGCGATCATCGGCGCCGTGCGCGTCATGCTCTCCGAGGCGCTCGCCCGCACGCCACCCGCCCGGCAACGCGATGTCGTCAAGGCCGCGCTCAAAATCGGCGCCGCGGTGTTGGGCACCGGTGATCTAGCTCTGCCGTGACCCGCCGAGCGCCGACAGTTCAAAAGACAGGAATGACGCGGTCGGTCTTCTCCTGGTACCCACCGAAGCCCGGTGCTGTTTCTACGATGCGCGGATAGGCAGCGTCGCGCTCGTCGCTACTGAGCTGCCGTACCTCGACATCGTAAGAGTCCGTGCCGATTTCGATATGGGCGCGCGGGTTGGCCCGCAGGTTGTGCACCCACGCCGGGTCCACGTCGGCACCTGCGTACGAACCGACAACCAAGATCTTGTTGTCGATGCGGAAGTACATCACCGGATTGACTCGTTCCTTGCCGGACTTCGCACCCGTGGTGTGCAGCAGGAGCAGGGTGGCGCCCTCGAAGGGCCCGCCGACCTTGCCGCGGTTGGCGCGGAATTCCTCGATGATCTGGGGGTTCATCGGTACTTCTGGGCGATCAGCCATGTTGGTGTCCTCTCCGAATCAGCCGAGCGATTGGCGCTGCAGCCAGGTGGGCAGGTCTTCGACATCGGGGACGAGTTCGCGGGTGCGCTCGAAGTCGGCGCGATATGCCGGCAGCTTGGTGAACCACTGGAACATCGTCTTCTGGTCATCGTCCTCGCCGAGCGAGTCGAGTGGTAGTTCGACGAACTTCGCGGGTGCACCTAGTCGTTGTCCGAGTCGTTCGACGATCTGCTCGCCGGTCACCTCATCGCCTGCTATCTCAATCGGCGCCGCGGCAGGGTCTCGCAGCGCAAGCAGCGCAGCGGCGACCTTGCCGATGTCACGCACCGAAATCATTTGGAGCGGCACATCTCCGGGCATCGGCAGCCGCACCGCCAACTCGTCGCCGTCGCGGCCGATCATGTAGGTCAGGTTCTCCATGAAGAAGGTCGGCCGCACGATATTGAGTGGGACGCCACCGATCAAGATCTGCTCGTTCCTGCCCTTGCTTTCGAAATGCGGTATACCCGAATGTCTTTCGGCACCACCGACCGAGCTATAGACCAAAACGGCAGACCGGCCGCCTGCGCCGCCTCACCGATCACCTTGCCTTGCGCGACTTCACCGTCGGTGCCCCCAGGGTCGCCGAACGTTGTCATCGCGAACGCGGCCGCGGCACCGTCGCGCGCTGAACCGACTCAGGTGTGTCCAAGTCCGCCGCCACCACTTGCACACCGCGATCGGCCAACGCTCGGGCCGCGGCCGAGTCGGTGTTGCGGGTCAGGGCGCGGACCGGAACACCTCGATCGAGCAGCGCATCGACGGTCGCCGATCCCTGCTGCCCTGTTGCCCCGACCACCGCCACCGGCGCTGATGATGACTCCTCTCATAGTCCGTCGGATTTCTCAACGGTTGTCTACTTTTGGCTATTCCCGGTCCCCGGCGCTTTGTACGATTACTGCCGTGACCTCGGAGCCGGTGCCTGAGTCGCCCGCGACCAGCGAGGGCGGTGAGCGCAAAGGACAGCGCACCCGTCGCCGGATCCTGGACGCGGCCCGAGGCGTGTTCGCCAACCTCGGCTACGAGCGCGCGACGATCCGCGGCATTGCGGCCGCGGCCGGCGTCGACAAGTCATCGGTCATCCAGTACTTCGGCACCAAGCAGAACCTGTTCCGCGAAGCAGTGCACTGGACCATTCCGGTCGCCGACGCCATCGGCGATACGCCTGAGCAGACCGCCGAGAACCTGGCGCGCGGCATGCTGGCCGCGTGGGCCGCCGACCCCAACAGCCCTATGGCCGTCCTGCTAAGGGCAAGCATGACCAGCGAGGACGCCGCCGAGATCCTGCGCAACCACATCACCTCCAGCGCCACACCCACCCTCGCGACCGCGATCGACGCACCCGATGCGCGGCTGCGCGCGGCATTGCTCGGCGCGATGTTGATGGGTGTCGCCAGCCAGCGCTACCTCCTTCAGATGCCGGACCTCGCCGACGTCGACATCGACAAGCTCGTGCGCCTCATCACCCCTGCCCTGCAAGCGCTGATTTCCCCCGCGGAATAAAAATAGACAGTTGTAGAGTTTTCTCGGACATCTCGGACCGAAGGAGAACTCAGATGGGACTGTTTACCGATAAGGAAAAGGAATACCTGCAACAGCAGGCACTGGGCCGGCTGGCCACGTCCGGGAAGACCGGCATGCCACACGTAGTGCCGACCGGATTTCACCTCGACCCAGAAACCGGAAATATCAAGATCGGCGGGCATTCCTACCGCGGTCAGGACCGGCTGTACATCCGCCACCTCAAGGTGAATCCAAACGCTGCGTTCGCGGTCGACGACCTCGTTACCGACCCGACGTGGACGCCGCGGGGCGTAACCATCAAGGGCCCGGTGCGAATTCACGAATCCGGCGGCGAAGCTCTTGGACCCGGCTTCGGTCCGCGCTGGATCGAACTAATCCCGCAATGGGTTTCGTCGTGGGGCATCGACGCCGACCCGTTCGCTGCGCCGACAGCGCCGCGTAAGCTCGCTGACGCCGACCGCTGAGGAGATCACATGACTTTCGACACGCCGAACGGCTCCAAAGGTGCCCGCCAGCCGAAGGCCGGACGCGTGATGCGGTGGCTCAACACGTTTGCATCCAATCGAATTCGCAAGAGCGGCAAGTTCATGGGTGGCATGAACGCGCTGGTGCTCACGACGGTCGGGCGCAAGAGTGGCGTTGAACGCAGTACACCGGTCGGATGGTTTCCCGGCGACGACGGCAGCTGGTTGATCGTCGCATCAGCGGCCGGGGCGCCGAACAATCCGGCGTGGTACTACAACATCGCCGCACACCCGGACAAGGTCCGGATCGAGCTTGCCGGCCGCACGGTAGACGTTGTTGCAGAACAGCTTCACGGTGCAGCACGCGAGGACGCCTGGCGGCAAATCACCTCCGCCGCATCTCGTTTCGCGCAGTATCAGGAAAAGACGGACCGCGAGTTGCCGATCATCCGGCTGGTCCCCCGCTCCTAATCTCGGCGCCGCAGCCCACCCAGCATCGTCACCAGCACGCCGAACACGACCAGCACACCGCCCGCGGCCAGCGTCAGGTTGAGCCACTGATGCAAACCGCCCTCGGCGTGGTTGACCATCGCGTCAGCGACCTGACGGATATCGCCTGTGGTGCGATCCAGGGCGTGGTTGACGTAACGACGCGCCACTTCCAGGCCGGCCCAGCCTGCGGCACCCACCAGCAGCGCTGAAACACCCAGCGCGGCAAGTGCTTTCCCGCGGGCTCTGGCCGCCGCCAACGTCAGCAGCGCGAACACTCCCGTCAGCACCGTCGCACCGACGCTGACCCACGGACCCCACGTCGACAGCTGCCGCAACTGCCCCGGCTGCATCCCTCCCGTATTGGAAACGGTGATGGGCACAGTCAACGTCGCTGGCACGTCAAGGTTGAGATTGCCCAACGTCGCCCGCAACGACGAGTCCGACAGCATCGGGGCGATGTCGATGAGCCATCGATCATCGGTGCCGTCCTGACGACGGATCTCGTCGGTGAACATCCAGGTGTGCACGATCCGGTTCGCCTGCGCGAACTGCCCAGGGAAACCGGCGTTCTGGGTGTACGCCGTCGTCACACCGCGCACCAGATCCGGGTTGAGGTCATAGCCCGAATTCGACGCCAGCGACACGATCTGCGTGGTGAGTTCCGAGGCCATCGCCTGCTGCAGTTTGGGATCCTTGGCGGCCGATTGGGCGAACGCCGCATAGCCGTTTGCGTCGACGATGTTCTTCTGCGTCCACATCGCCGGGATCGCCGCCGCAAGCACGACCGTCGTGACGAGCCACAGGAACACGGTCGCCACGAACCGCACGCGTCCTCCCTTCGGGCAGGACGCGCAGGCCTCAATCGTTCAGGGCACGTCCCACGATGAGGGGGTCCGGTCTGCCGACCACCTCATGGTCCTTGTTGTCGTAGTCGAACTTATTCAACACGTAGCGCATCGCGTTGACACGCGCACGCTTCTTGTCGTTGCTCTTAACCCCACCATCCACGGCGCGATCTCGGTGTCGGTCCACGCGAACATGTCTTCCTTGGCCGCAGTGTATGAGTCCCATTTGTCCAGTGAGGCCAAGTCCGTCGGCGACAGTTTCCACTGCCGCACCGGGTCGACCTGGCGGATGGTGAACCGGGTGCGCTGCTCAGACGCCGCCACCGAGAACCACAGCTTGGTCAGACTGATCCCGTCGTTGACCAGCATCTGCTCGAACAGCGGGACCTGACGGATGAACTCCGCGTGCTGCTTGGGCGAGCAGAAGCCCATCACCCGCTCGACGCCTGCTCGGTTGTACCAGGACCGGTCGAACAGCACGATCTCGCCGTGGGCGGGCAAGTGGTGGACGTAGCGCTGGAAGTACCACTGAGTGCGTTCGCGCTCGGTTGGCTTCTCCAGCGCGACGACGCGGGCGCCGCGCGGGTTGAGGTGCTCCATGAACCGCTTGATCGTGCCGCCCTTGCCCGCCGCGTCGCGACCCTCGAACACGATGACGTGCCGGTGGCCGTTGGCCTGGCTCCACTTCTGCAGCTTCAGCAGTTCGATTTGCAGCAGTCGCTTCTGCTCCTCGTACTCGTCGCGCGACATGCGCTCCTCGTACGGGTAGTTCTCCCGCCAGGTGTCGACGGGAATTCCGTCGGAGTTGAGCAGCACCGGGTCGTCATCGTCGTCGTCGTGCACGCGGTAGCCGTGTGAATCCAGAGTCACCGGCAAAAAATATCGACGCGCGTGTACGCCTAGGTGACACGCGGGTGAACGGCCGGTGCTACTTGGCTGCGCGTCGAGGCGTAAGCAGCGCCAGCTTCGTCATCAGCTTGTTCATCCGCCGCAGCGCCTTGGGCGAATTGTTGTAGTAGTTGCCGCCGGCGCCGACATTGGTGCGCGGCGCCACCACCGCCTCCTGGCGGCAGTACTTGCGCAGGCCCTCGGCCCCGCCGAACCGCGCGCCCATGCCGGATGTCTTCCAGCCACCCATCGGTGCCGTCGTGCACATCAGGTTCGAAATCACGTCGTTGACGTTGACGGCACCGCAATCCAATTGCACCGCAACCGCTTTCGCGCGCTCGATGTCCTTGGAGAACACCGCGGCGGATAACCCGTACGGGCTGTCGTTGGCCAGTCGGATCGCCTCGTCGACACTCGATACCTTCATAATCGGCAGCGTCGGACCGAACGTCTCCTCCGTCATGCACGCCATCGAATGATCGACGTCGACGAGGACCGTCGGCGGGTAGAAGCTGCCGGGGCCGCTCGGACGGCGCCCACCGGTGAGCACCCGGGCACCTTTGGCCTTCGCGTCGGCGACGTGGCGTTCGGTCACCGCCACCTGGCTCTCGTCGATCAGCGAGCCGAAGTCATACCCGTCGCCCGCGCCCACCTTCAGGTCTTTGACGTCGCGCATCACCGCCGCGACGAACTGGTCGTACACCGGCTCGAGCGCATACACCCTTTCCACCGAAACGCATGTCTGGCCCGCGTTGAAGAACGCCCCCCACACCGCGGCGTGCGCGGCCAGGTCGATGTCGGCGTCCTCGAGCACGACCATCGGGTCCTTGCCGCCGAGCTCGAGGCTGACCGGCGTAAGCCTGCGTGCCGCGCGCTCCATCACCTTCGCGCCGGTGGCGCACGAGCCGGTGAATTGGATGAAGTCGGAGTTGTCGATCACGACCTCCGACACCTCGCGCGCGCCCTGCGCCAGCGCGAGCACCTCGGGTGCACCCGAGTCCAGCCACCCGCGCAGCAGCAGTTCGGCTGTCAACGGCGTGCGCTCGGACGGCTTGAGCAGCACCGCGCAGCCGGCAGCCAACGCACCGATGGCGTCCATCAGCGCATTGGCGACGGGGTAGTTCCACGGCGCGATGATGCCGACCACCGGACGCGGCCGGTAGTGCACCTCGACCTTCTTGATCGCCAGGAAGGGCAGCGATGCCGGACGGGGTTCGGGCGCCAGCGCCTTCTCCATCGTCTTGATGTAGTAGGAGGCGATCATGATCAGCAGCGGTACCTCTTGCGCGGCGTCGGTAGCCGACTTGCCGGTCTCCTTGATCAGCAATGCCTCGATTTCGTCGCGGTGCTCACCGAGCCAGACCGCGTAACGGGCCATCACCTTGGCGCGACCCTTGGCGCCCCGTGCCTCCCAGTGCTTCTGCACCTCGCGCAGACCCGCGGCGATGCGCGGCACGTCGGCGGGGTCGGTCCAGCGCACCCGACCGGCAACCGCGCCGGTCGCAGGATTGCGGATGGTGCTGGTGTCGGGCAGATCAACGTCGGGCGTCGCGGTCATGGCCTCATCGTAACCACCGGCTGTGACGCAGATCGCACCGGGGTTGACACCTGTCAAGTTTGGTGGGCTACGCGTCTCAATACGAGGGCCGCGACGCACACGATCGCCGTGCCCAGCAGCAGCGCACCCATGGTGTCAGTGAAGTAGTGGTAAGTCACGGCCTGTCCCACCATGCCAAGCAGGCACCAACCGACCGCGACGAGCACCGCCCACAGCGCTGCGCCCGCCACCAGCACGACCATTCCCATCACAACGACCACCGTCGCTGTATGTCCGCTTGGATAAGCCAAGGCGCCGCTGCTCCGACGGTCGAACAACGGCTTCATCAGCCGTACGAGCCCCATCGCAAGTAGCGGGCACACCGCCGTCGCGATCGCCAATCGCCACTGCCGTCGGTACAGCGAGACGGCCAGAGTCGCCGCAACAATCAGCACCAGAACCCACGAGTCGGTGAAGAACAGCAGCCGGTGCGCAGGGCTATGCCCGTAGCGATGGAACCAATCGTCCAACGCCGTCGAGCCGTTTCGCACCGCCCAACCCAGCAGCACCATGCCCGTCAGCGCGACTGGCGGCCAGGGGCGGATCAGGCGATACCTCGCACGTACGCCGCCTGACCGAGGTGCTGCGCGGAATCATCGATGATGCTGACCAACCGCACGCTGGCCGTGACGGGCGGATTCCAGTTCGTGTCGACGACGCGGTTCAGCTCCTCGGCCGACACCGAGGCGATGTATTCCAGCGTCACCTTGTGCACCGCGTGGTAGTAGCCGGCGAGTAGATCGGCCGGCGCGCGAACCTTTCCCACGTCTTCGGCGGTGTGGCCATACCCATGCGCATCACGCGGCAGGTCCAGCCCGAACCGGTCGACCCAACCTTCGCGTGTCCACACCTGTTCGATGCCCGCGATATCGCAGAGCTGGGCGTCGTGCTGGCGGGCGCTGTGCCAGATCAACCACGAAATGCTATTGGCGGAGGCAGTGGGCTGGAAGAACGAGATTTCGTCCGTCAATCCGTCGGTCAAGTCCTCGACGTGCTCGATGAGCCGGGTGAACGAGTCACGCAGTAATTCTCGGACCGCCGCCGCATCAGAGTCAGCCATGCCTTGACGCTACCCGTGGACGATGACGCCCCTTAGCTGGCCTGCTCGGCGTCAGCTAGCCGGGGCGCCGGGCGGCACAATCTTCGGCACACCTGGGGTACCGAGCTGTCCGGCCAGCCACGGCAGTGCCTTCTCGAACTGGGCTCCGGCGTTCACAAAGTTGTGCCCGCCAATCTGCGGCACCACCGCGCACTCGATGCCGTAAATGCTGACCAGCTCGCACATGTAGTTCGCGACTGCGGTCGGATCGGTCGCATTGGTTTTGGCGTCCGGCTCCGGTGGCAATTCGGCGCCGACGTTCGACGAGCCGTCTCGGTAGACGGTCGGGTATTCCGTCGAGACGCCGAACTACCCCGATACGCCTGTGTAAGGCCCGTGCCTTTCCATGATCGTTCTCGGATCGAAGTCGGCCCACGCCGCGGTATCACCGCCGAACAGTCGCGCAACGGTCTGTTCGGGCGTGCCCGCGTACGGTCCCTTCTGGCCGTCGATGTCGACAAAGGTGCTGAATATCTCGGGGTACTTCACCGCCAACGTAACCGCGCACGTGCCGCCTGCCGACCATCCGGCGATTCCCCAGTTCGCCGGGTCCCGGCTCACTCCGAAGTTCGAGATCACAAACGGCACAACGTCTTTGGTGATGTGATCGGCAGCATTCCCACGCAAGCCGTTGACGCATTCGGTGTCGTTGCTGAACGTCCCGCTCGCGTCGGCGAAGACCACAACCGGTGCGTTACCGCCGTGCGCGGCGGCAAAATCGTCGAGCGTCTTTCGTGCGTGTCCCCCCACCAGCCAGTCGTTTGGATGCCCGAACTCGGCGTGAATCATCACCACCGCCGGCAACCGGGGCGGCGGATTGCTGGCGTACCAGGCAGGCGGCAGGTACAGCAACTCCTTGCGGTGTTAGAACCCCGACGCGTCGTCGGGAATGTCAACCGACACCATGGTGCCCTTGCTGGGCGCCGCACCCGTGCGCTGCATTTCGGAAACACCGGCTTGGTCGGTCTGATTGGACAGCGGGGCGCCGAGGTTTTGCAACAGGTTTGCCGAGACAAGCGTGCCGGGGTCAGAACCGCCGAAGTCGCCGGGCAGCTTTGCGCCGGCGACGTCGATGCGGTTCGACTGACCCGGTGCGTTCTGGCACCCCACAGCTGCCGCCGTGGCGAGTAGCGCCACGCAGATCACCCGGTTGAGCCGCCTCAGCCGTCGCGCCATGGCTAGCCGCCCGCTGTGGCGCCATGGAATACGGCCTCCACGTTATTGCCGTCCGGGTCGCGGACGAATGCGCCGAAGTAGCCGGGGTGATACTCCGGCCACAACCGCGGCGCGTGCAGGGACTCAGCGCCCAGTGCAAGCGCAGAGTCGTAGAAAGCCTTTACGGCGCCGATGTTATCCGCCCGGAAAGCAACATGAATTTCCCGGTTTGGGCCCGTTTCCCTACACTCTGCGATCCAGAAGTCGGGTTTGCCATCTCGGCCGTAGCCTATAGCCACCTCATAGTCCATCTGCCGCGTGTAGCCGAGCACGCCGAGCACGCGGTCATAGAACTCTTTTGATTTGCTGAAGTCACTACAGTTAATTCCAAAGTGGTCGATCACCGGTACATCCTGGCATGGTTTCTCTTGAGCAACTCTTCGGTACATTCAGTTGATGGCGTATGAGTTAGTCATCCGTAACGGCACCGTAATTGACGGTCTCGGCCGCGAGCCCTACGTCGGCAACGTCGCGGTCTCCGGCGGCGCCATTGCCGCCGTCGGCGTCGTGGACGGTACCGGACAACGCGAGATCGACGCGACCGGGCTGCTCGTCACCCCCGGGTTCATCGACCTACATACTCATTATGACGGGCAGGCCATCTGGTCGGACCGCATGACGCCGTCGTCGGCGCACGGGGTGACGACCGCGGTGATGGGCAACTGCGGCGTGGGGTTTGCGCCATGTCGCCGCGAGGACCACGAGGTGCTCGTCGACGTGATGGCGGGTGTCGAGGACATCCCCGGCGTGGTCATGGTCGACGGCCTGCCGTGGGATTGGGAGACGTTCCCCGAGTACCTGGACGCGTTGGACTCACGACGTCGGGATATCGATGTGGCGGCGTACCTGCCGCACTCGCCGCTGCGGGTATACGTGATGGGCCAGCGCGGCGCTGACCGCGAGCCGGCGACCGACGAGGACTTGAAACGGATGCGGGCGTTGGCCAAGGAGGCGGTCGAGGTCGGGGCGCTAGGATTCGCGTCGTCGCGGTTCTCATTTCACAAGACCGCCAGCGGCGAGCTAATTCCCACCTACAACGCTGCACAGGCGGAGATCGACGCGATCGCCTCCGGTGTCAAGGACGGCGGCGGCGGACTGATTCAATTCGTGCCCGACATTGCGGCGGGCGGTTATGCCAATGTGCTGCAGCAGGTTTTCGAGGCGGCCCAGGACAACGGGCTGCCTGTGACGTTCACGTTGGCGACGGGCAATACAGGCGATCCGATCTGGCCCGACGCGATCACGCTGATCGAGAAGTACAACTCGGTTGGCGACCCGGACACCGCGATCACGGCTCAAATGTTCCCTCGCCCAATTGGTTTGGTCATCGGTCTGGAGCTGACAGGCAACCCATTCGTGTTCTACCCGAGCTACCGGGAGATCGCGGATCTGCCGCTGGCGGAGCGCGTGGCCGAAATGCGCAAACCCGAAGTGCGCGAACGCATCCTCGCCGACAAGCCCGCTGACGGTGGCCATCCGCTGCTGTATCTGGCACAGGCATGGGACTGGATTTTCCCGCTGACCGATGACCCGAAGTACGAGCCGGACGCGTCGACCTCGATCGCGGCCAGGGCCCGGGCCCGCGGCGTCAGCCCCATGGAGGAGGCCTACGACCGGCTGCTCGACGACGACGGCCACGCCATGTTGCTGGTCGCGATGGCCAACTTCGAGAACAACTCGCTCGACACGGTCGGGGAATTGATCCGTCGAGATGACGTCGTTCTCGGTCTCGGCGACGGCGGCGCTCACTACGGAATGATTTGCGACGCAAGCTATCCGACGTTCCTGCTGGCGCACTGGGCTCGCGACCGGCAGAAGCAGCGGCTCAGCGTCCCTGATGCGATTCGGATGATGACGTCGGTGCCCGCGCGTGTCGCCGGCCTCGCTGACCGCGGCCGAATCGCGGTGGGCTACAAGGCCGATCTCAACGTCATCGACCATGCGGCGTTGCGGCTGCACAAGCCGGTGATCACCAACGATCTGCCCGCCGGCGGGCGTCGCCTGGACCAGACCGCGGACGGCTACCGGGCGACGATCGTGTCGGGCGAGATCATCGCCGAAAACGGTGTGCCCACCGCGGCGCGTCCCGGACGCCTTGTGCGCGGCCGTCAACCCGCACCGGCGTAAGCCCATGGGGCCGTCATGAGTGTCAAGGTGGATCTCGACCAATTGGCCGACGCGCTGGCCGATTTCACGTTCGCCTATCTGATCACGGTCGGCGACGACTACCGCGCGCACACCGTGGCGGTCGGGCCGGTGTTCGCGGACGGTGTGATCGACGTTGGTTCCATCGGCGACAGCACGCGCCGAAACGTCACTCAGCACGACGGCGTCACGCTGGTCTGGCCGCCGCGTGAACCGGGGGGTTACACGTTGATCGTTGACGGCCTCGGCAGGCCCACCGATGCCGGGCTGACTGTCGAGCCAACCCGCGCGGTGCTGCATCGTCCCGCCGCGCCCGGGGCTGCCACAAAGCCCGGCTGTCTACACGACTGCGTGCCGCTCGAAAGCTAGATGCCGCGGCGAGTGTGGGCTTGTGTCACGCTCCGCGCGAAAATGCGTGCGGGTAACCCACGTTCGGCAGGCCGCTACGACAAAGGCCCGGTCCCACAAGGGACCGGGCCTCGTCGTTGGCGACTTTAGAAGTCCATGCCGCCCATGCCGCCGGTCGGGTCGGCCGCACCAGCGGGCGCCTTCTCCGGCTTGTCGGCGACGACCGCCTCGGTGGTCAGGAACAGCGCCGCGATGGACGCCGCGTTCTGCAGCGCCGAACGCGTCACCTTGACCGGGTCGGCCACGCCTGCCTTGAGCAGGTCCTCGTACACGCCGGTCTGAGCGTTCAGGCCGGTGCCGGCAGCCGAGTTGCGGACCTTCTCGGCGACAACGCCCGGCTCCAGGCCGGAGTTGAAGGCGATCTGCTTCAGCGGAGCCTCGAGCGCCACCCTGACGATGTTCGCACCGGTGGCCTCGTCGCCCTCGAGGTTGAGGTCGTCAAGCGCGGGAGCGGCCTGCAGCAGAGCGACACCGCCACCGCTGACGATGCCCTCCTCGACGGCGGCCTTCGCGTTGCGAACTGCGTCCTCGATGCGGTGCTTGCGCTCCTTGAGCTCCACCTCGGTGGCAGCGCCGGCCTTGATCACCGCAACACCGCCGGCCAGCTTGGCCAGGCGCTCCTGCAGCTTCTCGCGGTCGTAGTCGGAGTCGCTGTTCTCGATCTCGCTGCGGATCTGGGCCACCCGGCCGGCGATGGCGTCGGAGTCACCGGCGCCCTCGACGATGGTGGTCTCATCCTTGGTCACCACGACCTTGCGGGCCTGGCCGAGCAGCGACACGTCGGCGGTCTCGAGGGACAACCCGACCTCTTCGCTGACGACCTGGCCACCGGTGAGGATCGCGATGTCCTGCAGCATCGCCTTGCGGCGGTCACCGAAGCCCGGGGCCTTGACGGCGACGGACTTGAAGGTGCCGCGGATCTTGTTGACGACCAGGGTGGACAGCGCCTCGCCCTCGACGTCCTCGGCGATGATCAGCAGCGGCTTGCCGGACTGAATGACCTTCTCCAGCAGCGGCAGCAGATCCTTGACCGTCGACACCTTCGACGAGACGAGCAGGATGTACGGATCCTCGAGGACCGCTTCCTGACGCTCGGCGTCGGTGACGAAGTAACCCGAGATGTAGCCCTTGTCGAAGCGCATGCCCTCGGTGAGCTCGAGCTGCAGGCCGAAGGTGTTGGACTCCTCGACGGTGATGACACCCTCGTTGCCAACCTTGTCCATGGCCTCGGCGATCAACTCGCCGATCTGGGTGTCCGCGGCCGAGATCGCGGCGGTGGCAGCGATCTGCTCCTTGGTCTCGACCTCCTTGGCCGACTTCAGCAGCGTCTCGGTGATCTTCTCGACGGCCTTCTCGATGCCACGCTTCAGGCCGAGCGGGTTGGCGCCCGCTGCGACGTTGCGCAGGCCCTCGCGCACGAGCGCCTGGGCCAGCACGGTGGCGGTGGTGGTGCCGTCGCCCGCGACATCGTCGGTCTTCTTGGCGACTTCCTTGACCAGCTCAGCGCCGATCTTCTCGTACGGGTCCTCCAGCTCGATCTCCTTGGCGATGGAAACCCCATCGTTGGTGATCGTGGGAGCGCCCCACTTCTTCTCGAGGACGACGTTGCGACCCTTGGGGCCCAACGTCACCTTTACCGCGTCGGCGAGGCTGTTCAGGCCCCGCTCGAGGCCGCGACGGGCCTCTTCGTCATACGCAATTGTCTTGGCCATTGCGAAGTGTTTCCTCCGGATAGGGGATGCACGTCTTGTTGGTCGGGTGCAGTGCCCGCGACGGACGGCTGTGGGCTGTGCGGCCCCTGCCTCACCGGCCCGACCTAGCACTCACCGGTCGCGAGTGCCAACTGCATTCTTAGCACTCGACCAGGGCGAGTGCAAGGTCGCCCGGCGACGGTTCACCCCGCGCGTAACCCGTCCAGGACGACCTCCGTCAGCCGCTCGGCCGCGTCCGCGTTATAGGTCTGGATCGCCTGTGCTCCGACCATGAGGGCCTTCACGTCCGGCACCTCGACGTCACGCCGCACCGTGCCCGCCTTCTGCGAGGCTCGCAACAGCTCGCCGACCAGTCCCAGGAACGCTTCCTCGGCCTCGGGCGCCGCGTCTTTGACGTCGATCCCCAGCCCAGCAAGAGCCTCGGCCAGGCCGCGGTCGGTCGCGCCCCACTGCAGCACCATCGACCGCAGGAAGGTGAACAGCGCCTCCCCCGGGTCCGCGTCGGCCAGCAGGGCGCGGCCGTCATCGACGATGTGGTTGATGCGGTCCTCGATGACCGCCCGGTACAGATCCTCCTTGGTGGGGAAATGCCGGTAGACGGTCCCGGCGCCGACGGCGGCGCGGCGGGCGATCTCGTCGATCGGCACGCCCAGTCCCTCGGCGGCGAAGGTCTCGTAGGCCACCTCCAGCACCCGCGCACGATTACGCGCCGCGTCGGCGCGTAGCGGCCGGGCCAGTTCAGCCATCTCACATCACCTCGGGAATAGATAAGCGGGGCGCGCGTTCCGTATAGTCGTCACCAAACGGAGCGCCCGCCCCGTTTAACCCATTGTAGGAGATTCCCATGAGCAACTGGACCACCGCCGACATTCCCGACCAGACGGGTCGCACGGCCGTCATCACCGGCGCCAACACCGGCCTCGGCTACGAGACCGCGACGGCGCTCGCCGCAAAGGGCGCACATGTCGTACTCGCCGTCCGCAATCTCGAAAAGGGCAAAGCCGCGGCCGACCTCATAACGGCGCGCACCCCCGGCGCCAGCGTGGCGCTACAGGAGCTCGACCTGACGTCGCTGGAGTCCGTCCGCAACGCCGCCGATGAACTTCGCTCGGAGCACGACCAGATCGACCTGCTGATCAACAACGCCGGCGTGATGATGACGCCGAAGTCCCACACCAAGGACGGCTTCGAATTGCAGTTCGGCACCAATCATTTGGGCCACTTCGCGCTGACCAACCTGCTGCTCGATCGCGTGTTGGCAGTGCCGGGCTCCCGCATCGTCACGGTCAGCAGCCAAGGCCACCGGTTCGCCCGCGGTATCCGCTTCGACGACCTGCAGTGGGACCGCGACTACGGCCGGGTCCGTGCCTACGGCCAGGCCAAGCTCGCGAACCTGCTCTTCACCTACGAACTGCAGCGGCGCCTGCACGGCACGCACACCATCGCCGTCGCCGCGCACCCCGGCGGCTCCAACACCGAACTCATGCGCAATCTGCCCGTCGCGATACGCGGCCTGGGCACCTTACTGGCACCGCTTTTCCAAGGCCCCGACATGGGCGCGCTGCCTACGCTGCGCGCGGCCACCGACCCGGGCGTGCTCGGCGGGCAGTACTACGGGCCGGACGGCTTCGGCGAGCAACGGGGCTACCCGAAGGTCGTCGCGTCGAGCGTGGCGTCACACGACGTGGACGCTCAGCGCCGGCTGTGGGCGGTGTCGGAGGAGCTCACTTCGGTGGTGTCTCCCGTCGGCTGAATGTGGCAGGCTGGCAAGCGATGTCGCTAATCGTGCCGCCGTACCCGCCAGCCCGATACACCAAAGACGAACCGGAGGTCAGTGCCTGGCTTCGGCGAGGCACTGAACCACCGGACTACGACTCGTTCGGTCTGGTGAAGTACCACTACCTGGCGAACCAACAAGCCACCGATGGCGACTACGGCCTGTACCGGGTGGAGATCGCCCCGAAGGGCGGCGGGCCGGGCCCGCACTTTCACCGTGCCATGTCCGAGGCCTTCTTCGTGCTGTCGGGAACGGTGAAGCTGTACGACGGCACCGATTGGATCGACGGACATCCGAACGACTTTCTCTACGTGCCGCCGGGCGGCATCCACGGCTTCCGCAACGAGGCCGAGGAGCCGACGTCAATCTTGATGCTGTTTGCTCCCGGCGCGCCGCGTGAGCACTACTTCGAGGGAATGGCCCAGCTCGGCGACATGTCTGACGACGAGCGCCGCGAGTGGTTCATCGCCAACGACAACTTCTTCGTCGAATAGCCGACACGCCGAGAAGTGCGCACCCGTAATCCCTTGCGCTAGGCTGAAGTCCGATCAGTGAGGAGTCTTGGGTGCGGGCATATGCTGCGCCCGACACCCAGGCTTTGCGAGGCTGGCAGCGTCGGGCATTGGTGCGCTATCTTGGCGCCAAACCGCGCGATTTCCTTGCCGTGGCCACCCCTGGCGCAGGCAAAACGGCGTTTGCTCTGCGCATTGCGGGAGAGCTGCTGGCCGACGACACCGTCGAGCGGATCACCGTCGTCGTACCGACCGAACATCTCAAGACGCAGTGGGCGCTGGCCGCGGCGAGGGTCGGCATCGCGCTTGATCCGAAGTTCACCAATTCGTCGGCGCAGACGTCGTCGGAATACCACGGTGTCGTGGTCACGTACGCGCAGGTGGCCAGTCACCCGACCCGACATCGTGTGCGTATCGAGAACTACCGCACGCTGGTCGTTTTCGACGAGATCCACCACGGCGGCGACGCGAAAAGCTGGGGTGAGGCGATCCGCGAGGCCTTCGCCGATGCGACCCGCAGGCTGGCGTTGACCGGCACGCCGTTCCGCAGCGACGACAGCGCGATCCCGTTCGTCACCTACGAGCCGGACGGCGACGGCCTGATGCGCTCGCGGGCCGACCACACCTACGGCTATGCCGAGGCACTGGGCGACGGCGTTGTCCGGCCGGTCGTCTTCCTGGCCTACTCGGGCGAGGCTCGGTGGCGCGACAGCGCGGGCGAGGAACACGCGGCGCGCCTCGGCGAGCCCCTGACCGCCGAGCAGACCGCCCGCGCGTGGCGGACCGCGTTGAACCCGGCCGGCGAGTGGATTCCCGCCGTGTTGCAGGCCGCAGACAAACGGCTCAACCAGTTGCGCGAGGGCGGCATGCCGGACGCGGGTGCGATGGTGATCGCCTCGGACCAGACGGCCGCCCGCGCGTATGCGGAGGTGTTGACCAAGCTGACCGGTCAAGCGCCGACGGTCGTGTTGTCCGACGACCCCGGATCCTCGGTCCGCATTGCGGATTACGCGGCCGCGAGGAGCCCGTGGCTGGTCGCGGTGCGCATGGTGTCCGAGGGGGTCGACGTGCCACGGCTTGCCGTCGGGGTGTACGCGACCAGTGCGTCGACGCCGTTGTTTTTCGCGCAGGCGATCGGCCGCTTCGTGCGCTCCCGCCAACCCGGTGAAACGGCCAGCATCTTCCTGCCGTCGGTGCCCAACCTGCTGCTGCTGGCCAGTGAGATGGAGGCCCAGCGCAACCACGTGCTCGGCAAGCCGCACCGGGAGTCGCAACGCGACGACGAGTACGTCGAGCGACGCAAGTCCGAGCCAAGCGAATTGGACAACGGCTTCGAATCGTTGGGCGCCGACGCCGAGCTGGACCAGGTGATCTTCGACGGCTCTTCGTTCGGCACGGCGACCCCGGCGGGCAGCGAGGAGGAGGCCGATTACCTCGGTATCCCCGGTCTGCTCGACGCGGACCAGATGCGAGATCTACTGCGGCGCAGGCAAGACGAACAGCTTTCGAAGCGAACTGCAAGCGGTGAGGTGCCGCGGCCGTCGATGCACGGCCAACTGCGGGACTTGCGCCGCGAACTCAACACGCTGGTGTCAATCGCCCACCACAGGACCGGAAAGCCGCACGGCTGGATCCACAACGAACTGCGCCGGTTGTGCGGCGGCCCGCCGATTGCGGCGGCGACGACGGATCAGCTCAAGGCCCGCATCGAAGCGGTGCGCACACTGCAGGCGTAGCTGACGGGCAATCAGAAGAAGCTGTCGTCTTCGGTGGTCACCTCACCGCCCGCGCCGGCGAGCTCACCCGTGGCGCCCGGGCCGTAATCGGCTGCCGCGGGTCCGTCCTCCCCAACCGGGGAGATCGAATAGTTGGGGTCCGTGTCCGGGCCGTAGGCGCTGACACCCGAGCCCGCCGCTTCTTCCGCGGCCGAACCGCCATAGTCCGAGGTGTAGATGTACCCATCGGCGCCGGAGTACTGCGCTTGTTCGCCCGCGGTGCCCTCCTCCGGGTCGATGATGGTCGCCGGGCCGACCTCGACGTCGTAGTGCGGCGGCTCGGGATCCGCATACGGATCCGGGTGAATGATGCTTTGGTCCGCGATATCGATCCCGCCAAACGTGTTCTCGCCGAGGGTGTGCATTTCCGGTGCGCTCACCTTGCCGAGGGTCCCAGCGTCGCCGAAAGACCCATCCGCGTTCCCGAAGTCCTCGGTAAGAGCACCCGAATCCGGCATGGCGGGATTGGTGATCTGCTGCGCGACGTCGTGCACGGTTTCCTTCACCTCGTCAGGCATGCCATCGACGCCTGCCTTGGCTACCGCGCCGAACGGGTCATTGATGAAATCACTTACAGACATGTGCATTTCTCCTTCTGTGTATGGATGTCGGGTTCAAAAGATGTCGTACGTTCCGCTGTCAACTTCTCCGGCGGCGCCGTAACCAGCCGCGTCGTCGGCTGCGGTGGAAGGTTCGGGCGCGGTGTCGGGCATCGGATCCGGATGGATGATCTGCGGCCCGGAGTTGTCCACGTACGGCTCCGACGGCTGCTCACCGACGCCGCCCAGCTGGTACGGGTCCGACTTGTCATCACCGAAGAACGGCGTCATCGATCTGACGTCGGGCACCTCGAATCCCCCGACAACATCGGCGTTTTCGCCGCTGATCCCACCCTGCGCGAAGGCATCGAGTCCCGCCTTGGCCACCGCCCCGAATGGGTCGTCGATGAAATCACCTATGGACATGGCATCTCCTAACAGTCATCCGACAGCCGCCACCGCGGGTGCTGCTTGTGGTGATGTCGGAGTTTTCGGCGCCGATCCACCAGAGAGCTTTGTGGTGTGGTCGGTCACTGCTCGAACGATCTTGAGCTGGCGTTCGAGTTCCTTTATCCGCGTGTTGCTTTCGGCTTCCTTCATCCTGGCCGACGCGATGGTCGCCTGGAGTGATTCGTTCAGCGATCGGTTGGCCTGGTTGGCGATGTCGCGGTAGTGATCGCGCAGTTGGCGCTGGACCAGCTTGAGCCGGTCACGTGACTCCTTGGTGACCACGAAGGAGACGTCATCGATGAATCGGCGCATGTTCATCTTGGCCTCGGCGCGGGCCCGGTTCAGCCGATTGTCCCGGTCTTCCTTGTACGCCTTACGGCCGAGCAATAGACCGGCGCCGACGGCCAGCGGGTTCATCATCGGCAACCCGGCCAGGGAGGTCAGCATGCCGAACATCATCATGCCGCCATATGAGCCTCGGACGCCTGTTAACACCTTCTGGCCCTTGCCAACTGGCTTGGCATCAAGTCTGCCCACCCCGTTGACTCCGCCAAAGCTCGCGCCGATCTCGCTGGCGTTGATCACCGGCGCATCGATGGCTTCGAGGCCGGCCTCGGCGAACGTCTGCCCGACCTCATCGGCCAGCGCCGCCGCGCGCTGATACGCCCAGACGAAGTTGTCACCGACCGCCGTCGCTACCGTGTCCTCCAATTCCGTGGCGAGCTGCACCCAGCACACGGTCGGATCGCAGCCATCGAGCACCTTCTCGGTGTGCTGGGTGATCGAGCGGAACCGGCTGCGCAGGTCGTGATCCACATCGCCGGTGAGATCGGCGATGCCGTCATTGAGCACCTGCTGCCACAACGCCGTTTGGGCGAGGGCATCCTGCGCTTCCCGTTT
>Ga0114129_10003291_pt1 | contig 22689 bp, 21 predicted proteins | sample RhiMetdeltSRZDD1_FD_80071 | JGI IMG/M metagenome (GOLD analysis project Ga0114129, IMG submission 80071) | Populus rhizosphere microbial communities from Tennessee, USA - Rhizosphere MetaG P. deltoides SRZDD1 (version 2) (version 2) | ecosystem: Host-associated > Plants > Roots > Rhizosphere >... | reverse complement strand
CTGGAGAACATCGGTGCGACCAGGCCCGGGTCCGTCAGCAACACCGCGCCGAGCGCAGCCACCGGAGCGAACAGGATCACGCTGTAGCCGCGATAGGCGACGAGCATCAGAAACGCCAGGGCGCCCAGGACAATCAGAAGATTCATGATCGTCGCTCCCGCTGTCGCCGGCTGCCGCGGGGATGCCGCAGCTCCGGGAGAGATTCAGGCCGTTGATGTGAAAATCGTCAGCCGCTCACGCTCAAGCTCTTCAATAATCTTTGCGTTATGTCTGACCGCCTCGCTCAACAAATCTCGGATTGAAACAACGGCAATCACCTGGCCATGCTCGACCACCGGCAGGTGACGAATACCGTGCTGATGCATCAGCCGCAGGCAGTCGGCAAACGTGTGTTCAGCATCTATCGTGACGACGTTGCGAACCATGACGTCCGCGACGGGCGTCGATTCCGCAGATTTTTTGGCGAGAAGCACCCGCCGCGCGCAGTCTCGCTCGGATAGCACGCCGACCAATTTGTCCCGCTCCATTACAACGAGGAGACCGATGTCCTTTTCGGCCATGACCTGCAGTGCCGTAAGAACATTGTCGCCGGGACTCACGCTCCATAAAGCTTTGGGCTTCGATGCAAGAATTCGGCGCAGCGATCGATAGGCCAATATTTCTTCGGGTTGTCTGATAGGGGTATCCATGCAGCGCCTCTTCGAAGTCAGGCAACCGCGGGATGGTATCGATTTGGAGACCGCCCGGTTTGACGTACATCAACGGAAATCGGGCCGGTAATCAGCAACGTCGGCGGCGGGGGACCTAAAGCTGCATTGCAGGAATCTTGGCGGGCAGGACGAGCTCAGCTTCCGTGGCTGACACTACCTGCTCAGCGGTAACGCCGGGCGCGGTCTCCATGAGAGTTGCCCTACCATCCGAAAAGGCAATAACCGCCAGTTCGGTCACCAGCAGGTCGATCGGTCTGGTTGATGTAAGCGGGAGCCCGCATTTTTTGACGATTTTTGGTTTGCCCTTGGCGGTGTGCTGCATGGCGATAATCACCCGTTTTGCACCCGTCACAAGATCCATCGCCCCGCCCATGCCCGGCACCATTTTGCCGGGAATCATCCAGTTCGCCAGCTGACCCTTTGCGTCGACCTGAAGCGCACCGAGAACCGTGACGTCCACGTGACCGCCGCGGATCAAGCCAAATGACGTCGCGCTGTCGAAGGTGCACGCGCCAGGTAACGCCGTCACAGGCTTCCCACCGGCATCGGTCAGCATCGCATGCGCCATTCCTTCCTCGGGTATAGGGCCTGTCCCGATTAGCCCGTTTTCCGATTGAAAGAATACCTTCATATCGCGCGGAATGTAGTTGGCCACCAGGGTCGGTATCCCGATGCCAAGGTTGACGAGCATTCCATCTCGCAGCTCACGGGCAACACGTCTTGCGATGATCGATTGAGCGTCCATTCTCATCATCCGTTCGTAACAAGATAATCGACGAGTGGCGATGGCGTGATGACGTGATCTGGCGAGATGAGTCCCACGGGAACGATATGCTCGGCTGTGACGATTGTGGTCTCACCGGCCATGGCTATGACCGGATTGAAATTCCGGGCTGTCAGTGCGTAGGAAAGATTGCCGAGATAGTCGGCGAGAAACGCGCTGATCAGTGCAAAGTCGGCACGCAGCGCTGTCTCGACGAGGTAGCTTTTTCCGTTGACGTCGACTTTCTGCTTGCCTTCCTCGACGATCGTGCCGACGCCGGTTGGAGTCAGTATCCCGCCGAGTCCAAAACCGCCGGCACGAATGCGCTCGATGAGCGTGCCCTGCGGGACGAGGTCGACAACCATCTTCCCGTCGAGCATCTGCCGCTGTGTCTCAGGGTTAAGCCCGATGTGACTCGTGACCGCCCGGCTCACCAGACCTTTGTCAACGAGCTTTCCAATGCCTCGGCCCGGAAGCGCCGTATCGTTGGCGATGATCGTGAGGTTTTTCTTTCCCTGGCGAACCAGTTCGTCGATCACGCGCTCCGGAGTCCCGACCGCCATGAAGCCGCCAACCATCAGCGTTGCGCCATCCGGGATCAGGGCGACGGCATCCTCGACAGAAACCGTTTTCATGGTTGAACGGCCGCCTTTATAGACTCTTCAAACGAATTTCAGATGCATACTGACGTAACGAAGAGGCTGCACATTGATGAAAATCAAAACGAGCACGGTTCCTACTGGGCGGTCCAAGCGCCATTGGCAGGCAAAGCCGGGCGATGCCGAGCCCGATGCCGCTTGTCGACCCAATGACGATCGCGTTCTTTCCATTCAGCATTTTGCAGTGACCGGGTCGGCTCCTTAGGTCTTGGCCTGCTCAAGACAGGATGCTGGCCGCATTTTCGCGGCATTGATTTACGTCAACGGTAAGTTTCAATCGGCAACCCAGTTTGATCGCATCGCTTCGAGAGTCGGCCGATTCTAGGACTCCTGGTAAGCGGTAATCTCCCCTTTCCGCACCGCAGCCTTGAGTGCGGCATGATCACGCTCAGCCTGATCTGCGTAGGCCAGTGCAAATGTGCCCATCGCTCGATCGAATGCGTCGTTCGATGAACCGAGATAGCCGCTGATTGTCGCCGATATTTCGCTTACCTTTGAATGGGCACGAGCGAGAACCCACCCACAAGCCATGGAATAGACATTCAACATTTCGGCGTTGAACGTTTCAATCAATGGCTTGATCTTGGCATCCCGCAACTGTCGGACATAGAGTTGTCGGCCATTCGGCGCCGTCACCCAGCCCAGGAAGATATCCGATGCTGGCTGCATAAGGCGCTGTCCCATCACGACGCGCTGACCGTGATGACTGTATTCGCTTTTGCCGGCGTACGCTTCAAGTACGGACTGGACTGCTTCCTTGAATTGAAGAAAAAGTGGATTGTTGGTCTCCGACATCAGCAATACGATCCAGCATCGTCGCCCGACGCTGCCAACCCCGACAACCTTGATCGCGGCATCCACAAGCCGATAACGATCAAGCAGCATGCGCCGGTCATCGGCAAGCGTTTGGCGGTAGGCCTTGAAAATCTGGCTGAGTGTAGCCTTGGCTTCGGGGGCACGCGTAGCTTCCGGGTGAAAGATCAGCGGCGGCTGATCGGTAATGCGAATTTGTCCGCCAATCGAACCCGTCAGCTTGGGAAAGTCCAATTCTGAACCGCTTTGGGCTTTTGCCTTTTCGATGCGATTTCTGACGTTTTTCCGCAACGTTTTGGGCAGCGAATCGATAAAGTCCTCGTCGCTGATTTTCGTGTACCAAACCCGAAGCGGGTCCATCCTGGAAAATTTCCGTATGTGCTCGCGGTAGCTGCGCGCGCAAGTGACCGCGCAGTCACGGCTTTGCCCTTCCGATAAATTATTCGACCGTGCAGCTAGCACAATCGATGCGACAAGCCGTTTAACATCCCACTCCCATGGCGCCGGCGAGGTCTCATCGAAATCGTTCATGTCAAAAATGATATTGCGTTCGGGCGTGACAAATCCGCCAAAGTTCATCAGGTGGCAGTCCCCACACGCCTGCACCTTGAGCCCGGTGGAAGCCGTTCGCGCTAGGTCGGAAGCCATGATTCCCGCAGATCCGCGATAAAAGGCAAAAGGGGACGCCAGCATCCGCCCGTAGCGGACCGCCAGGAGCTCCTTCATTCGACCAGCATCTGACTTGCGCAGAAGATCGATCGGATTTGCCCGACCTTTACTGTTTTTCCATCTGCCGTGCTCGTGACGCGGGATTTTGTCACGTAGCGCCTTGCCCGCTGCCGCCCGTTCGTCTGCTGAAGCGACATAGGCAGCGCTGTCATGAACAGGTTGGTCGATGTCTTTGGAGCTCATATCGAAGGTAACGGCAAGAGTGACAGGCATTGAAACGTGCTGTCAGAACAATCCGCTAGAGCCATAACCGCATTGATGCACATCAAATGAGTGCGTTGCGCACGTGCTATCAAGACGAAGCAACAGGGGGAATGTGCCCTCAATGGCGGTGTCCACCACAGCTCCAGAAAAAGCACCAACGCATTCGTGGTTTCCGCCAGCCCGCTGGCTTGCTGAATATCGGCCTGTCTGGCTTTCCAGCGATCTCGTCGCCGGGATGACGCTGGCCGCATATGCAATTCCCGTTTCGCTCGCCTACGCCGGACTCGCAGGCTTGCCGCCACAGGTTGGCGTCTACGGCTATCTGTTGGGTGGCCTGGGCTATGCCTTGCTTGGGTCTTCGCGTCAGCTCGCGGTCGGCCCCACTTCGGCAATCTCGCTTATGATCGCCAGCACGGTGGAGGCAATGGCGCAGGGCGATGCGCAACGTTACGCAGAGATCGCCAGCCTCGCGGCGTTCACAGTGGCAGGCCTTTGCCTTCTCGCCTGGCTCTTGCGGCTGAGCGTGCTGGTCAAACTGATCAGCGACAGCATCCTCGTAGGCTTCAAAGCTGGCGCGGGATTGACCATCGCCATGACCCAGCTGCCAAGCCTGTTCGGCGTGCCTGGCGGCGGTCACAACTTTTTTGAACGCGCCGTCATATTTGTCGGGCAGCTTGGGCAGACCAACCTCGTCGTTCTCATCGTCGGTCTCGTCGCAATCGCGTTGATTGTGTTCGGCGAGCGCCTGTTGCCCGGTCGGCCTGTTGCTCTCGCCGTTGTTGCGCTGTCGATTGCCGCCGCAACCTTGCTCGGCCTTCCAAAATTGGGCGTCCCGATAACGGGAGAAATTCCTTCCGGATTGCCCAGCTTGTCCGGGCCGTCACTCAGGCTGCGCGATGTCGAAGGAATAATCCCGCTGGCCGCCGGTTGTCTGCTGCTTGCCTACATCGAGGGCGTATCGGCCGCGCGCACGTTCGCGGCCAAACACGAATATGCCCTCGACCCCCGGCAAGAACTGCTTGGCATCGGGGCCGCAAATCTGGCGGCCGCAATGGCGCACGGCTATCCCGTGGCCGGCGGGCTCTCGCAATCGGCGGTCAATGACAAGGCCGGCGCGCGCAGCCCGCTGGCGCTCGTATTCGCCTCGATCACGCTCGCGCTTTGCCTGCTCTTCCTGACCGGACTTTTGGAGAATCTTCCCAAGGCAGTGCTGGCCGCCGTCGTCCTGACCGCGGTTTACGGCCTGATCGATTTCCCCGCGTTAATCCGCATGTGGCGGATAAGCCGGCTCGATTTCTACGCAGCGGCAATTGCGCTTGGGGCCGTGCTGCTCCTTGGAATACTTCACGGCATCCTTCTTGCCGCGCTGGCCTCGATATTGTTGCTATTGATGCGTGCGGCACAGCCCCACGTAGCATTTCTCGGCCGCGTTCCGGGCACCTCAAGTTATTCGGATATGGATCGGCACGCCGAGAACGAGCCGCTGCGTGGCGTCATCGCGTTCCGTCCGGAGGCTTCGCTCATCTACGTTAATGCGGACTATGTCCTGGGATCGGTATTGAAACGACTTGATGCCTTTGGCGCTCAAGAAATTCGACTCGTTGTCTGCGATCTGTCGGCCTCGCCCTATATCGATCTTGGAGGCTCGCGCATGCTGCACGAACTTTATAGAGAGCTGAACGCTCGCGGTATCAAGCTTCGTGTCGTGGGAGCCCACGGATGGGTGCGCGATCTCCTGCGGGCGGACGGGCTTGGCGAAAAAATCGGCGGCATTGACAGGGCGTTGACACTCGATCGCTTGCTCAGCGAAGCAACATAGGTTGGCTGTATTATTCTTTTGTCCCGATGAGCGACGCAATCCGATCCGAGTGCAATATGGCGTCACCGAGCTTAGCAAACCCATCCGCATCGTGTGGCGCTGGCGTCAATCCGCCCCCATTCATTTTGCTCGCGAACGGTGTCCACACCTGCCGGGTTTCGAGCAGGTAAACGCCGTAAACAACTTGTAATGCGGGCTGGCTGATTTCTTGCCGTATCGAATAGGCCGCAAGCGCCGCATGGGTAACGATCGATGCCTCAATCAACGCCTGTCTGTAGCCCGCATGGCGCAAAATATCTGGTCCGAAGGTTGCATGAATTTTCTTCGCACACGCCTGCACAACGATGAGCAGGGCATCAACGATGTAGCGAAGCGAATGTTTGCCGGCGAGAGCAAGGTAATCGGGCGGGTTGAGGAACACGTCGACTGCCGTCGTTAGCGCGCCACAGCCGCTGTGTCCCAGCACAACAATCAGCTTCAGATTGTCGCTCAAGCGCTCGACCGCAAATTTCAGGCTGCCCAGGACTTCCGTGCCCAGGCTGTTGCCGGCCACGCGGATGATAAAAAGATCGTTTGGTCCTTCGTTAAAGATCAGTTCGACCGGAACTCGGGCGTCTGAACAGCCGACGATCGCTGCAAATGGGCGTTGTTTCGGCAGTTCTTTCGGGCCGGATAAGAGACCCAGGTCGCCTGGATCGACCGAGACGATCCGTTGAACACCGCCGGCCTGCTCGGCGAATCCCTCGAGGAGCGCGGCAAATGCGCGATTGCCATCGTTAAGCCGCTTCAGTGCAGCCTCGCTGTCGGCAGGGCGCGGCCTCGCGCCTGCATCCTGCGGCCCGTACCGATATGTGATGTCGACCGTCTTCATGCTCGTTGGATAGCGGAAAGCAACTCAACTGTTTCGCATGAAAAAAATACAGGACACTTCGTAGGCTGGACAACGGGCGACACTCAGGAATAGTTCGCCAGCCTACGTGCCTTCCGCTTGATCTAATTCTTGCCCTGCCGCCGGATTGATCGACCTCTATGTGCTCGCGGTCGGCCATCCATTGCCCACTGACCTGGCAATTTTCTGCGTCAGCTGCTGACATTCATCCACCAATCGACGTCCATCGTCGGCGGCCATTTGCATCCGCTGCGAAACGGTTTTCGTATAAGCATCGAATGCTTCTGGAATCGATTTGGTCCCGCTGAGCTTGTTCGCCAGATCCGACCATAGCGAGACTTCTGATTGCACGCGAGCAAGCCACGCGCGGCTCGCCTGATCACATGATTCCAAAAGCGTTTTTTGCAGCGCCATTGCTGCTTCGGTCTGATCCTGTCCCCAATTCATGATCGGTGGTGGTGCTGCTTTCCCGGCTTGCGACCCTGTGGTCTCTCTGCCTGCCATAACAAATACCTCCTTGGTGACGGACTACGCATGGAAAAGCCCAACATAATCATTGCGATGTCAGAGTTCATTGATCTGCATCAACATTCCGGAATTTTTTGGTCAAACATTCCGGAATTTTTTGGTCATTCAGCCGCAGCTTGAAACGATCAATTGGAACAAAAACTTGGACGTCTGCCTCGTCAGCGTTCTTACGCCTTTTCCTCCTCTATCCATGAGACAAACAATTCCCAAATTACTGCCAAGATGATCGGTCCAAGGAAAAGTCCGGTGATGCCATAGGCAAGAGTTCCACCGATAACTCCAATCAAAATGACCAACATCGGCGTTTTCAGTCCGCGTCCCATCACGAGGGGCCTGAGAAGATTGTCCAGTAAATTGACCGGCACCATGTACGCCGTAAACAGCAACGCCGATTTGGTATCCATGAATGTCCAGCTCCAGATGATGACTGGAATTATAACAATCGACGGACCAATCTGAATGATTCCGAGCACCAGGACAGCGAACGTAATCAAGCTGGCCTGAGGAATGCCGGCAACCATCAGGCCGATGCCCGCCAGCAGAGCTTGCAAAACTGAAATTCCGATAACGCCCCGTGACACCGCGCGGATGGTTGCCCCGGCCTGATCGACAAATTCTTCGCCGCGGGTCGGATTGAGTCGACGCGCAAATTTCTTCACCGCTTCAACGATCGCGGGCCCCGGGGAAAAAAGAAAACCGGCAACGATTATTGAGACTAGAAACATGATAATCCCTAGGCCGGTATCCGCGCCGATGCGCAGCAGGCTGCTCCCCAGCGGTTTCAGTTGAGGCAGGATTTGCGCCAGCGCCGCGCTCAGGTTGGTCGATGCCAGATCCCAAAATTGATAGATCGGCTGGCCAATCAGCGGCCATTCTTTTACCGAACTTGACGGAGCGGGTATGGTCAGGTTCGCAAGGTCAAGCCGCTCGGCAATGAGCCGGACACTGTCGACCAATCCCAATGCGAGCCACGACGCTGGTCCAATAATCACAAGCAAGCTCAGAATGGTGACGAGCGCGGCAGCAACTCGGCGACGTCCGCCAAGTCGGAGCGATATCCATTCGAAAACGGGATAAAGCGCAACGCTCAGTACCGCGCTCCAGATGACGATTGAGATAAACGGACTGACAAGGAGCAAGGACCAATAAAGGAGAAGGGCGAGAGCCCCAAGACGGATCGCGACCTCAATAAAGGACGAAGTGGTCTGATCGGACGTGGATTGGACCTTCCGATCGCGGCTCATTGGTTCAACCCCAGACCGGTTTTCGGTTTCCAGATGGATGGACCTGGCTGGTCATCGCATTTGCTCGTAAGCTTCGACGAGAAAATGATCGAAATTTTCGATCCGAATCAAGCCGAGCCGTGGATATTCCATGTCTGTGACAGTGTAGAGCGTCTCCGTCAGGGTAGCTGCAAAAATCACCATGTGAATCCAGCTGCGTGCCGCGGCCGCCTGAACCTACAAAGAAGACTGCTGCCACGAGTGCAGAAAAAAGAAAGAACACCATTCGCAGGGTCTCGCGCTGAATTTAGACGGCGATTTCGATCGCGAACCCACAGATCAGCGTGAGAAACATCGAAGAATTTGGGAAGAACGGTGTCTGCACGTTGACATTGAGTACAGCGGATGCGGGCTGTTCCAGGTTCAATGCGCAAGCTAGACAAAGCTTGCCGCCAGTCGTGCGGGTATTCAGCAACCGTTGCCTCCAGTCGATATTGTTGACATCGCCATTCCGATGCACGGATCACCGATCCGGCTCGGTGTCGGCAACCTTTTGCCAGGTTGAATCGGGATCGAAGGACGTCATTCGTTCCGCCATCTTGGCGGTGTTCGCCCCAAGATCCTTCTGATAGACATCTCCGGAATGGTTGACGATGAATGTCATTACGCCCGAATTCCTGTACTCGGCCGGGTAGGCGACAAGCGCAAATCCTCCAATCATCTTGCCGTTCACGACATAATCCAGCTCGCCTCCCGAGGCGGCCGGTCCTTGCTTCGTCAGAATCTTGAAATAGTAACCGTGATATGGGGTCCGCCCGCCACCGGCTCGGTATCCTTGCGCGGTTGCTTGGGCGACAAGATCGCCAAGCGGGCTGTCCTCTTCGCCTTGTGACGTTGGCCAGTAGAGCCCATCCTTCTTTCCTGGCTGGCTGATGATGCGCTGAGCGTAGGTGTTGATGCCGGCGCCAGTGCGATCCTTCTCGGCGTATTCGTTCTGTGCATCAACATAGGCAAGAGAGGTTTGGATTGCGTCCAGTTCATTTTTTCCGATCCGGCGGAACAGGATCTCGTCCAGTCCAGCGGCTGTATCGAAGCGCCACATTCCGTCCTTGCGCACGATCGGAATCGGCAGGGGAAAATCCTCTTGCCCGACCACCATTACAGCCTTGTCGCCTTCCATGGTGATCTGATGCTTTGCATTGTAGGCGGCGACAAATTTTTCACGCGTCGCGGCGTCGGCAACTTCGTCCCCAGACGAAACGATGTCTTCCCCGTCAGGACCGAGCACAGTCACGAGCGCCTTCCTGTCACCCGCCTCGGCGGCTTTCACCAGGGCGCTGGCAGCTTCGTCAGGCGTCTTGAAGGCTTGCTGAGCGGCGGCGCCGGATGCGGCGGAACAAAGGAGCGCCCCGATCATCAATGGCAGAAGAGCTCTGTTCATCGCGTCCTCGCTGGCGTGTCAGTGTAAGGCAGGAGCAACGGTGGGCAGCCGAGCGCCCGACGTAACCCATTCCTCGTAGGTCTGGAACTTGATGCCAAGCCAGTCATAGAACACGCGGAGGGAGCCGTCGCGATCGCGCACGACAGCTTTCGGCATCACCGCTTGTACTTCCTGCGCGATCACCCCGACATAAGGACGGTTGCTGCCGTTGTAGCTGAAGCGATAGTAGCCAAGCCCGTTTGCGAGGCGCCCGAGAAGAACGACATCGTGCTTGAACATGATATCGGATCGTCGGCCGCCGCCGCCGCGACCGCCGCCACCACGGAAGCCGCCACCACCACCGCCACGGAAGCCGCCGCCACCGCCGCCACGGAATCCGCCACCGCCCCCCACGCGCAAGCCACCGCCACCACGCGCGCTCGCGAAGCTTGCACGTCCGCGCGCGGAATGACGTTGAGCGACTCTTCCGGAGCTAATGTTGCCAAGTGCGTTGCCGCGGCCGCCTGAAGGCCGCTTTGCAGCAGCCTTTCCGCCTGAAGGCCGCTTTGCAGCAGCCTTTCCGCCCGAAGGCCGCTTGGCGCTGGCCTTTCCACCCGAAGGCCGCTTGGCGCTGGCCTTGCCGCCGGACGGCCGCTGTCCCGCGCTCGGCCTGTCCCCCGAAGGCCGTTGCCCCGCACTCGGCCGTTGGCCAGGCTTTTGTCCGGCGCCCGGTCTTTGTCCCGCACCCGGTCGATCGCCCCCGGGCCTGAGGACTTGCTGCCCACCCTTGCCGCGGAAGTCCATCCGATTTTGCGCACCGCCGCGCAGATTGTTGTTACCGAACTTCTGCCGCACGTTGCTGTTGTTGTATCTGACGCCCTGGCGGTGTTCCGGCCTGTGCTGCCAATTGTTGCCACCGAGCGGGTTAACCCGCGGACGATTGATGTTGATGTTATTGTTGTTCCAATTGAAGCCGCCGCCCCACCAGTTTCCGCCCGACGCCCAATTTCCGAGAGCCCAGCCGGCGCCAAATGCGAGGCCGGCCCCGATAAGCCCTGCGCCAATATATCCGGGGTAACCCCAATAGTACGGCGGATACTCTGGATATGGCCAGGCACCGTAGACAACGGCCGGATCGTAATACGGCACATAGATCGTCTGGGGATCCGTCGGCTCTATCGCGATGACTTGCCTGCCCTGCTCCTGCCTCCTGGTTACCGTCTGCTGTTTCGTCGAAGTCAGCTTGTTGTTGGCCTCGGCCTTCGTCCGCAGGCGCTGAATGGCATCCATGACATCCGCTTGCTGGGCAAGAACCGCATCGCCGAGCTTCAGCGTCCAATCGAGCTTTTTGCTCATCGTCGACAGGACATCCGGCGTGGCGACCAATGATTTCACGCTTTCATCCCAACCCTGCTTGTCTACTTCGGCCTTCAACTGCTCGCCCTTGAGATTCTTGTGCTCGGTCACCCAGCGATCGGCCTGCACCACTTCAAGTGGATAGGTCGATGCCATGAGAACGAGGGACAGCAGGTTATCCGGGTATAATGCGATCGGTGCGACAAGCGCATCGAGCTGCTCGGGCTTGAGGAGCTGGTCGGTCGACGGGCTGGTCGCGGCCGGAGTGGCTGGAGTGGTTGGAGTTTGCGCGGTCGCCGCAACCGGCGTCAAAAGCAAAAGAGCCGCCACCAATGTCACGACCCGGCGCAGAGCCATGTTTGCCCCCAAGGTATACACAACAACCGACGTCAGCATTTCACGCAAAAGTCTGTGCCGGTTTGATCTGTATCAACACGGTTCCTGATAAAGTGAACACCGCACAGCCGAGTCCAACCAGCTTGCTATTCGCACCTGCGAAGGGCCAAAGTCAGGGCATCAATGTAGCGATCAGTGTCGCCGGCTGACATATGGCAGTCGGGACATCACGTTCGGGACCGCGCGTGACTTCATCGTCCGACCGGGAAAATAAGGCCACTTCCGCGGCTCTCGGCAACGCGGTGGAAGTGCTGCTCTGGTTCGGCGCCTTGATGCTGCGCGCGGGAAACACCGCGATCCGGACACGCGAGTGGATCGCGGTGATGGCGCGCAAGATTGGCTTCGATGCAGTCTCGGTCAGCCTTTCGCTCGACAGCATCAACGCGAGTGTTCGCCGCTCCGGAGAGTCGACCACGGCGATGCGCGAGATCGGACCGCCGGCGGTCAATGCTTCGCGCATCGCCGATCTGGAGCAGCTTGCAAGAAACATGGGACTCGAATCTGCGCCGCACGAAATCGGCGCCAGGCTTGCCGAGATCGAGTCCACCGGGCATCTCTATTCCAGCGCCCAGATTGCCGCGGCCGTCAGTATAGCAAGTGGTGCTTTCGCATTTCTCAACGGTGCCGCGGCGGTCGAAATGTCCGCAGCGGCAATCGGCGGCGGAATCGGTCAGTGGGCGCGGTCCTGGTTGTCCCGACGCCAGTTCAATCAATATGGTGCGGCCGCGCTGTCCGCGGTCGTGGCATCGGGAGTTTATGTTCTGGCTGCTGCCATGGCGGGTCGAGCCGGCTTCGAATTTGCGCACTACCCGTCCGGCTTCATCGCGTCGGTACTTTTCTTGATACCCGGCTTTCCCCTGCTTGCCGCGCTGTTCGATCTGTTGCAGTACCAGACCGTCGCCGCCATGAGCCGGCTGGCTTACGGCGTCATGATGCTGTTGGCGGTCGCCTTGGGCCTGAGCATCGTCATCGCAATTGCGGGTGTCGACATTACGCGGCAGCCGCCGCTTGAACTTGACTATTCGCTCAAGCTGCTTCTGCGGGCGATTGCGAGCTTCATTGCAGCCTGCGCATTCGCGATGTTGTTCAACACCTCAGTGCGCGCGGTCCTGGGGGTAGGCCTTTTGGCTTTGGTGGCGAATGAGCTTCGCCTGATCCTGATCGATATGGGCATGATGCTTGCGCCCGCGGCGTTTCTTGCCGCTTTCGTCATCGGGCTCGTGGCTCTCGTGGTGGACGACCGCTTCAACGTGCCGCGTATGGCGATGACGGTGGCACCGATCGTCATCATGATTCCAGGCATATATGCGTTCGAGATGATCGTGTTGTTCAATCGCGGGAAAATGCTCGAGGCGCTTCAGGCCTCGGCTGCGTGCGGCTTCGTTATCGGCGCACTGGCAATGGGCCTGGCAACAGCCCGTTTCTTCAGCGGGAGATGACTTTTGCACTTCCCTTGCGCAAATAGATAAACCAATAAACGGCGGCGACCATGATCGAGCCGCCGATAATATTTCCAATTGTCACCGGCAGCAGATTGCCCACGAAAAAATTGCTCCAGGTCAATTCAGGAAAATCGGCCGCCGTCTTTCCTATGCTCTTCCAGAATGAGTCCGGCGCGCCGGCCTTGATGAACAGGCCGATCGGAATGAAATAGATGTTGGCAATGCAATGCTCGAAACCGGCTGCCACGAATGCCGCAATCGGCGGGATGATCGTAACGACCCTGTCGATGCTCGTGCGCGCGCTGTAACACATCCACACCGCCAGGCACACCAGTGCATTGCACATGATCCCGAGCGTCAGTGCGGGGATAAAGGCCAGAGAGGTTTTCGCATTTGCCGTGCTTAGCGCCGTGAGTCCGACTGCGCCACCGCCAAACGTGTATTGGGTGGTGTAGAACATCAGCGCCGCAGTCGCAATCGCGCCGACAAAATTGCCGGAGAACGAAATAACCCAATTGAGCAGAAGCGCGCGCGTCGTCACCTTCCCGCTCGCCCAGGCCATGACGATGATGTTGCTTCCCGTAAAGAGCTCCGCTCCTCCAATGATGACCATGATGAGGCCGGTTGAAAACACGAGCCCGGCAAGCAGCCGTACGACGCCGTAAGGCATCCCGACGGTACCGGCGCTGACCGTGGTTGCGAAAATCGCGCCAAAGGAAATGAACGCGCCCGCCAAAATACTGAGCGCAAACAGGGTCATCGGATCGGTAGTAGCCCTCTTCACGCCGCTTTCTTCGGCGCGAACAGCCATTGTTGACGGCATGATCGCGTCAAACGTGATCAGCTGCGGAGGATTGATCGAGTTTTCAGGTGATTGCTTTTTCATGGCATCCCCAAGCCCTCAAAACAACGAGGTCCCTCCGCGCCCTTCGCGGCCAATCATCCCGTTGAGATCGCTCAGCCGGCGCTTGCTCCTGCTGCGACGAGCAGGCCGACAATCTGCACCGCGATGACTTTGACGATGGTCATTGACGGGAAAATCATCGCATATCCGATGTCGGGGCGTTCGGTCGGCGCCATCCGGGTCGAATAAACGAGAATGGCCGGATTACCAGTCGCGCCCGAGGCGACACCAACCAGGTCGTCGTAGGGAATCTTCAGGAGATAGTATCCGACAACCAGCACGATGATCACCGTGGTCAGCAGTACAGCGATCCCGATGAAAAACATCGTGAAGCCGGATTCCGCGATGGTGCGAACGAATGGCTGACCGGCGTTGACGCCGACTGTGGCGAGGAACATCGCCAGGCCGAAGTTGCGAAGAACGATGTTGGCCGGCAGCGGCATCGTCCACAATATGGGTCCGGTCCGACGCAGCTTGCCGAGGATAAGCGCAACGATCAGCGGGCCGCCACCGATGCCAAGCGTGACAGTGCCAAGGCCCGGAATCGGGATCGGAATCAATCCGAGCAGCACACCGAGCACCATGCCGACGCCAAGCGAGACATAACTAAATTCTGCGGCTGCCTTGATCGTATCGCCGAAATGCTTGCGAATCTCTTCCTTCCGGTCAGGCGGCATCAGCACGCCGACGCGATCGCCAAACTCGAGCATCAGGTCCGGCGTCGGCACGAGGTCGGCGTCATAACGTCTGACGTGCAACAAATGGGCCGGGAAACCGGCGGGCATCGGCAGGCTCGATAGTGGCACGCCGACCACATTGGCCTTACCGACAAACACGCGAATGTAATCGAGATCGGCCCTGTCCTTGACCAACTGGCCAGGCGCCAACCTCCCGAGCCGCGCCGCCGCTTGCCCGATTGCCTCTTCCTGTTCCGCCACAACCAAAATGACGTCGCCAGACGTGAGCGCAATATCCCCCGTCGGAACGATATTGCGCCCGCTCTTGCGCACCATTGTCACCTGGACGCCTGCCGGCAGCTCTTTCGTGATGTCGTCGAGTTTTCGGCCCGAAAATTGGTCTCCTATTGAAATCTCGCCCATGTGGAAACGCTGCGCTTTCGGCGGAAATTTCGGTTTCACCAATTGAGTCATAAAATAGATGCACAAAATCGGGCCGATAACCCCGAAGGGGTACGCGATCGAATATCCGATCGACGGATCTTTGTTGTTCATCACCTCAAGTGCGGCTTGGAGCGTGGCGGTGCTTGTCATCGATCCGGCGTAAATGCCCATCGTATGACCAACCTTGATTCCATACAGATGACCAAGTCCAAGCGCGACAAGAAGGCCCGCGACGCAGCCCACCAGCGCCAGCAGATTGTACGTCCGGCCGACGCCCTTCATCCCCTCGAAGAACTGTCGCCCATAGAGGATGCCGATGCCGTAAAGGAACATAATCAGGCCGGTCAGCCCGATGGGGCCCACGATCTGCGCCTTCGGAGCAAACGCGCCGAGGGCCAGGCCAACGAACAGCACGGCTCCAACACCGAGCGAAAACCCGCCGATGCTGATCTGGCCGACCAGATAGCCCAACCCGATGGCCAGAAAGGCCGTGAGGATTGGTTGGGTTCCGATAATCTCGCGGGCCAAGTCGATCATGACGGAATCTCCCGGACTTAGAATTTGCAGAAAGTCAGCTAACGCACACGGCACCCTGCTGCGCGGAATTGTTCGAGGACTCGGTTTATCAATTCGGGCGTGGGCCGCTGTGTATCGACGTGCTGGTACTCAAGGTTCATCGCCTTCCATTTGAAGGCTCCGAGCTGGTGGAACGGCTGGATTTCCACCCACTCGACGTTTTTCATCGGCGCGACAAATTTGGCGATCCCTTCGACGTTCGCCGGATCGTCCGTGTGACCAGGCACGAGCGTGAAACGAACCCATACCGGCTTGTTCATTTTCGCCAGCCGCTCGGCAAAACGCAGGGTCGGAGCCAGATCGCGGGCGGTCACTTTTTTATAAGTGGCAGGGTCTGAGCTTTTGATGTCAAGGAGAACAAGATCGAGAACCGAGAGAAACGAATCGTCGGCACGATCGCCCAGAAAGCCCGACGTTTCGATGGCCGTGTGCAGGCCCATCTTTTTGGCCCCGGCCAGAATTCGCTTCGTAAACGCGAGCTGCACCATGGGCTCGCCGCCCGAAATGGTGAGCCCGCCGTCAAGAGCGCGGAGTGCAGAGGCAAACGAAGCGAGGCGGTCAAGCACCTGTTGCGCCGAAACATAGGTGCCGTCCTTGAGATGCCAGGTATCGGGATTGTGACAATACGTGCAGCGCAGCAGGCAACCCGACAGGAATAGAACGACGCGCAGACCTGGCCCATCGTAGCGGGACGATGTTTCGTAGGAGTGCGCGTAGCCGAAAGCACCCTCGCCGTCGTCTTTAAACTTATCTTCATCCGGCGCATCCGGCGAGATGCCGACACGCAGGTCGTGCCGGCTACCGGCTTCAATGGCTCCGAGGCTCGACATCGCGCTCGCTCGTTCAGATCTGGCCGTGGAACGTCCGGCTGATCACATCCTTTTGCTGCTCAGGCGTCAGCCTGACGAAGTTAACGGCGTAACCGGATACGCGAATCGTGAGTTGCGGATATTTGTCCGGGTTCTTCATTGCGTCTTCGAGCGTGTCCTTGTCGATCACGTTCAGATTCATGTGGAATCCGCCGTGATCGAAATAAACGTCGAAGGCCTTCGTTGCTGCATCCACAAGCTCGCGCTCGGACAGGTGTGCCTTCTGCGGGGCAACAGACACCGTGTAGCTGATTCCGTCTTGCGAATCCTTGTAAGGGAGTTTTGCGACCGACAGGCAGGACGCAAGCCATCCATGGTTGTCGCGGCCATGCATGGGGTTCGCGCCTGGCCCGAAAGGTTCGCCCTTCCGGCGTCCATCGGGCGTATTCCCGGTGGCCTTGCCGTAGACCACGTTCGAGGTGATCGTCAGCACGCTTTGCGTGTGTGTTGCATTCCGGTACGTCGGATGCTTGCGGATTTTTTCCATGAAGCTCGTGACGAGGCCGGACGCTATCTTGTCGACCCGATCATCGTTGTTGCCGAATTGCGGAATGTTGGCATTCCCCTCATTCTTGTAGTCGACGGCGAGACCCTTGTCGTCGCGAATTGCGCGGATCTTTCCATATTTGATAGCGCTAAGGCTGTCGGCCACCACCGAGAGACCTGCAATTCCGAACGCCATGGTGCGCAAGATATCGCGGTCATGCAGCGCCATCTCCAACCGCTCATAGAAATACTTGTCGTGCATGTAGTGGATGCAGTTCATCGCATGCACATAGGTACGCGCGAGCCATTCCATCGTTATGTCGAACTTTTCCATGACCTCGTCATAGTCGAGGAATTCGCTGGTCACAGGCTGTGTCGCGGGCGCAATTTGGTCGCCTGAAATCTCATCGCGACCACCATTGATGGCGTACAGTAGCGCTTTGGCGAGATTGACGCGAGCGCCGAAAAACTGCATCTGCTTGCCGAGCTTCATCGCCGATACGCAGCAGGCAATGCCGTAATCGTCGCCCCAGAACGGGCGCATCAAGTCGTCGTTTTCGTATTGCAGCGAGGACGTGTCGCGGCTGACCTTGACGCAATAGCGCTTGAAAGGATTGGGGAAGTGCTTCGACCAGAGCACGGTGATATTGGGCTCAGGCGCCGGACCAAGATTGTAGAGGGTGTGCAGCATGCGATAGCTGCTCTTGGTCACGAGCGTGCGACCGTCCAGGTCCATCCCTCCCACGCATTCGGTCGCCCAGTAGGGGTCGCCGCTGAACAGCGCATCGTATTCCGGCGTGCGGAGGAACCGGACGATTCGCAATTTTTGCACCAATTGGTCCCACAGTTCCTGGGCGCCGGCTTCGTCCAGCGTGCCCTCTCGAAGGTCGCGTTCGATGTATGCGTCGAGGAACGAGGAGATACGTCCGATCGACATCGCCGCGCCATTCGCCTCCTTGATGGCTCCGAGATAAGCGAAGTAAGTCCACTGCACCGCTTCGCGGGCGTTGGTTGCCGGTCGAGAAATGTCGATACCGTAAAGCTTGGCCATCGCGGCGAGATCTTTGAGCGCTCGAATCTGATCTGAAAGTTCCTCGCGCAGACGGATTATGTCATCGGTCGGCCACATGTCGTCGATCTGCCCGCGCTCGGCCTCCTTGGCCTCGATCAGCCGATCCACGCCATAGAGCGCGACGCGGCGGTAGTCGCCGATGATGCGGCCGCGGCCATAGGAATCCGGCAGGCCGGTGATGATTCCCGATTTCCGCGCGCGCATGATCTCCGGCGTGTAGGCGTCGAATACGCCGTCGTTATGCGACTTTCGATATTTCGTGAACGCGTCGTGGACCTGCGGGTCGGCGTCAAAGCCTGCGGCCTTCAGGCCCGCTTCGACCATGCGCAGACCGCCGAACGGGAAGATCGCGCGCTTGAAGGGCTGATCGGTCTGTAATCCGACAATAATCTCGTTGTCGCGATCGATGTAGCCGGGCTTGTGCGCCAGCAATGTCGAAGGGGTTTTTGCGTCGACGGCAAGGACACCCTTTTTCCGTTCCTCCTGGAAATAGGGCTGCAGCTTGGCCCAAACGGCTTTGGTTTTGGCCGATGCCGGGGCGAGAAATTTTTCGTCGCCAGTGTATGGCGTAACGTTGCGGACAATGAAATCTCTCACATTGATGGAAGTCCGCCAGTCACCTGGGTTAAAGCCTCGCCACGGGTCCTGATCGCTCTTCGTTTCGATTTCTTTTTCTTTTGCAAGGGCGGCACTACCTTTCATGGCGATTCTCCCTACTGGCGCGTGCCATCGACGAGATGGCCCTTTTGTAACGTCGCCCAGCGGTGTCTGAATGCATTGACTTAAATCAACCTTGCCTGGCCAGATCACGGAAGTGGTATTGGGGACGCGAATTGGAATCTAAGGCTTTTTTTGGATCCCAGCGAACCGTCAAGCGAACTCGTTTGATGTGAATCAAAAGGGCTGTTCGAGGGTCGCGATAGTATTCGATGCAAGCGCGATTGCCATCGGCTTCGTGATGGCGAATGTATGACCCTAACGCGAAGGACCCTGTTCATGGCAAAGTCTTCCATGGCGACGCAGCAAAGCACGTTACAGACGCATGCCAAGTATGAGCGCTTGATCGCCCGAGCCAAGGGGGTTGAATCGGCCAAGACTCTTGTCGTTCATCCCTGCGACGAGACATCACTCCGCGGCGCTTTGGAGGCGGCCGAAGCAGGTCTCATTGTCCCCATTCTGGTGGGGCCGGCAGCAAAGATCTCGGCTGTCGCCCGCAACCACAAACTGGATCTCGACGGTGTCGAAATCGTCGATGCGCCACATAGCGATGCCGCGGCCGAAAAGGCCGTCGAACTCGTTCAGGCGGGCATGGGCGAAGTCTTGATGAAGGGCAGCCTGCACACCGACGAATTGATGCGCGCGGTGACCAACTCGAAAACCGGACTACGCACTGCGCGGCGTATCAGCCATGTCTTCGTCCTGGACGTGCCGACATATGCGGACACACTGTTCATCACGGATGCTGCGATCAACATCTTCCCCGATCTCGACGCCAAGCGTGACATTGTGCAGAACGCCATCGATCTTTGGACGGAGACGGGTCTCGGCACGCCACGGGTGGCCATCCTCTCCGCGGTCGAGACGGTCACTTCAAAAATCCCATCGACCGTCGAGGCAGCGGCCCTGTGCAAAATGGCCGACCGCGGGCAAATCACCGGAGGAGTGCTTGACGGTCCGCTTGCGTTCGACAATGCCATCGATCCGGAGGCCGTGAGAATTAAAGGCATCAAGTCCGAAGTTGCCGGTCGGGCCCAGATCCTGGTCGTTCCCGACCTTGAAGCCGGCAATATGCTCGCCAAAAATCTCATATTCCTGGCACATGCAGATGCAGCCGGTATCGTTCTCGGCGCGCGCGTGCCGGTCATCCTGACGTCCCGTGCGGACTCTATACGAGCCCGCATGGCCTCCTGCGCGGTCGCCGTGCTTTACGCCGATGCCCGCCGCCGCAAAGCAACAGTCGCCGCTGTGTGAATGCCATGGACGCAATTCTCGTTGTCAACGCCGGCTCCTCGAGCCTCAAATTTCAGGTCTTCGGCATCGAGGGCCAAGGCGCCGATCTAAACTGTCTTGTCAAGGGTCAGATGGATGGCGTGGGCACGCGGCCGCGCCTGCGAGCCGAGGGTCCCGACAAAGCGCCATTGATCGATCAGACTTTCGCGCCGGAAAAAGTCCCGGATCTACCCGCTGCGACCCAGGAAACTGGAGATTGGTTGCGACGCTCGCAGAAAGTCAACCTCATCGCCGTCGGCCATCGGGTCGTCCATGGAGGCCCTGAATTCAGCCGGCCCGTCCGGGTGACCGGCGACGTCGTCGCGCAGCTTGAGCGTTACGTCTCGCTCGCGCCGCTACATCAGCCGAACAATCTCGCTCCCATCCGCACCCTTCTCTCACGCCGTCCCGAATTGCCGCAGGTCGCCTGCTTCGATACCGCATTCCACCGCGGCCACAGCAAATTGGCCGACTACTACGCGCTGCCCGAGCGTTTTTACAAGGAAGGCGTGCGGCGCTACGGCTTTCACGGACTTTCCTACGAATACATCGCCCAGCGTCTGCCTGAGGTCGCTCCGGACATCGCAAAGGGCCGCGTCATCGTCGCGCACCTGGGCAGCGGCGCTTCCATGTGCGCCATGGCAAACGGCCGCAGCGTCGAGAGCACGCTCGGTTTCACAGCGCTTGACGGCCTGGCGATGGGCACGCGGCCGGGACAGCTTGATCCCGGCGTGGTGCTCTACCTCATCGCGGAAAAAGGGATGAGCCCTGCAGCAGTCCAAGATCTTTTCTACAAGGAATCCGGATTGAAAGGACTTTCCGGCATCAGCAACGATGTACGCGAACTGCAGGACAGCACAGATCCGAAAGCGGCATTCGCGCTCGACTATTTTGTCTATCGCGTCGGACTCTTTGCCGGCATGTTGGCCGCCGCCCTTGGCGGACTTGATGCTTTCGTGTTCACGGCCGGTATTGGCGAAAACTCGGCGACAATGCGCGCACGTATCGCTGAAAAGCTGGCCTGGCTTGGAGTCACGCTTGATGCTGATGCCAATGCCGCGCGAAAGCCGCTGATATCACGCAAGGACAGCCGCGTTCCGGTCTACGTCATACCAACCAACGAAGAGATGATGATTGCGCAGCACACATTGGAGTTGCTTTCGACCGCACGCGGGGCGGAGTCGAAACTGAAAAGAGCATAGAGTCAGTGCATTGTGCAGATCATTCGAAATGTGAGTGCCTTCGCGCTCGCAACTGACGGCGTCCCGAGACGGGACATCTCATGAACTGGAAGCGATTTTACTCCCTCAGAAGCTATATCAGAACCTCGCTCTGGGTCGTTCCTTTCATCGCAATTCCGCTTGAGCTTGTTGCGACCCGTGTATTGCATCGCCTCGACGGTTGGTTTGGATGGCCTTTCCTGGGCGTCGGTGAAACCGGCGCGCAGGCAATGCTTAATGCCATCGTTACGGCAACGCTGAGCTTTGTAGTGTTTACGTTTGGATCGCTTCTCGTCGCCCTACAAGTTGCAAGCGGGCAACTGACCCCACGGATCATCGCCACCATATTGTTGCGAAACAACGTCGTCAGGTACACGACCGGCCTATTCATTTTTACGCTGCTGTTCGCAATAAGCGCTCAGAACAGGATGGAGGGGAATGTCTTTCAGCTTGTCGTATTTGCTGCGGCTTGCCTCGGGATACTCTGCTTCGCGGCATTTCTTTTTCTGATTGATTACGCCGCGAGGCTTCTGCGTCCGATCAGCATCGTAGGACTTGTCGGAAAGGCTGGGTTGGCTGTCATCGAAAGTGTCTACCCGGAACCAAGCTTGGGTCCAAACAAACCAGCCAGCCAGCGGTCCAATCTTGGAAAGCCTGACCGAACCATTCGGCATCACGGCACATCGGAAATAGTTCTCGCGGTTAACATAGGTGAGCTTGTCGCCAGGGCACATAAGTCAGGCGGATTGGTCGAATTCGTTCCGCAGGTCGGCGACTTTGTTGCGACCGACGAGCCCCTGTTCAACCTGTATGGAGGCGCTGCATCGCTGGACGATGAAACGTTGCGATCGACCGTGGCGTTCGGGCCTGAGCGCACGATGGAGCAGGATCCGACTTTCGCATTCCGCATCGTGATCGATATCGCGCTAAAAGCTCTCTCACCGGCAATCAACGATCCCACAACTGCCGTGATTGCAATTGACCAGCTTCATCGCCTGCTTCGCAAGGCCGGGAAGCAAAACCTTCGCACCGACGAAATCCTGGACAAATCGGGCAAATTGCTGGTGATTTTCCGAACGCCGAATTGGGAAGACTTTGTGCATCTCGCATTCACGGAAATACGCCATTGCGGCGCGCAAAATATGCAAATCGCTCGCCGACTAAGGGCGATGATCGAGAATTTGATTGAAACATTGCCCAAGCATCGTCATCCCGCTCTGCAGCGGGAACTGGACCTGCTCGACCGCGACATCGAAAAATACTTTCGTTATCCCGAGGATCTCGGCCTTGCCCAAGTGGGAGATCCCCAGGGTTTGGGTGGCGTCTCGGGGCACGGGAAGATGCAGCAACAATCTGATTAAGACGTTGTTGTTGAGACCTGAGGCCCGCGGCGAAATTCCTCGATCAACAGGCAGGCACTGATCAAAAACACCCAGAATGGAAAAGCCACGAAAATCCACGAAAAATAGGAGCTGCCGAACAGAAGAAGCGCTGCGAGAGT
>Ga0114129_10003289_pt1 | contig 22695 bp, 21 predicted proteins | sample RhiMetdeltSRZDD1_FD_80071 | JGI IMG/M metagenome (GOLD analysis project Ga0114129, IMG submission 80071) | Populus rhizosphere microbial communities from Tennessee, USA - Rhizosphere MetaG P. deltoides SRZDD1 (version 2) (version 2) | ecosystem: Host-associated > Plants > Roots > Rhizosphere >... | reverse complement strand
TACTGCCGTAGCGCCTCACCCGCGGGTGTCAGCCGCACGCGGCGGCCGATGCGGTCGAACAGCCGCACGCCGTGCTCGCGCTCGAGCTGGCGAATCTGCAGGCTCACTGCCGGGATGGTCACGTGCAGCCGTTCGGCGGCCTTGGTGAACGAGCCGGTGCGCGTCACCGCCTCGAACGCCCGCAGCTGGGAGAAGCCGAGCATGGCGGGCGTAGCTTAAGCGGTTCTTAAGGAGACGGAAAGAACTTGTAAATTTCGTTCAGCGCCGTGAGCGCGTAGCGTCGGGCCATGAGATACCTGCGCCGGATCGCGATGCTCGAGTGGTGGCTGTACGGTGGGCTGCTCGTCTGATCAGCTCGCCTCCTCGCTGAAGCACAGGATGTAGCCGTCGGCGTCCTCGACGTAGAAGTCGGTGTGACCCCACGGCCGCGTGCCGAGCGGCTTGAGGATGCGCGCGCCGCGCGACTGCAGCTCGGCGTACAAGGCCTCGACGCCGGTCACGGCCACGTACGCGTCGAGGTGCTCGTGCTCGCGGCGATGCGCGCGATCGCTCTGCGTCTTGGGCGCGCACTTGAGATGCACGAGGACGCCGTCGCGGCTGACGCCGGCGTAGAACCCCCCGTAGCTGAAATTCAGGCTGAACCCCAGGCGATCACGGTAATAAGCGATCGCGGCCTCGAGATCGTCCACGAGGAGCTGCGGGGCGATGGCGCGTAGACGCGTGGTGGCCATGACGTGCGTGCTCCTGTTCGCGTCGGCACGCGGCCGAAAGCCGAGCCGCTCGTACAGGCGCGCGGCGTCGGGGTTGGACGTGCTCAGACGCAGCGTGTGGAAGTGGCCGCGCGCCGCCTCGACGATCGCGGCGACGAGCCGCGCGCCGAGACCGCGCCGCCGGTGTGCCGCGAGGACGTAGAGGTGGCGGACGCGGCCGATGCCGGCCTCGCCGGCGTAGGGATCGAAGTTCAGGCCGCCGACGGCCACGATGGCGCCGCGGTCGCGCACCGCGAACAGCGCCTCTCCGGTGCGGTCGAAGCGGTTGGCACCGCCGGCCCACTCGTCGGCCAGGCGTCGCACGAACGTCTGGCCCTGATGCTCGCTCTCGGCGATGAGCGCTGTCAGGTCGCCCGGTTGCAGATGGATGAGCCGCTCGATCTGCACCCGCCTATTGTGTCGTGTTGGTCCAGCGGTCTTTGGTACTCTCGATGTGGGATGAAGCTCTCGGAAAAATTCGCGCGCCAGGAGAGCGAGGACGCGCGCCTCGCCCGCATCGGACGCCGTCGCATCTCCAAGACGCAGGCCGAGTCGGTGCGTCGCTTCCTCGGCGATCGCGCGGAGCGCGCAAAAGCGCCCGCGCGCGTGCCGCGCGAGTCGAACGAGGGCCCGCTGCTGTGCGACGAGTGCGGGCGACGCTTCCAGCTGCCGATGCATCTGGGCCGGCACCGCAAGCAAGCTCACAACGGCGCCGCGAGTGACGCGACGTCCGACAACGGCGCGCCGGACGACGGCACGCCGAGCGTCTAAGGCTGCGCACATCCCCACTCACGGTGACACGCACCTGTGCCGCCGGCCCGCGCGCGCTCGATGTGTCGATGGCCGGGCTGTGAAACGCGAGGGGAGAGCGCGGAGTTAGTAGCGGAAGCGAACGCCGTACAGCAGGTCGTAGCCGGTGGGAGAGTTCGTCGCCGGCGTCTTGCTTCCCGGTGAGCTGAAGGCCCCGTCGACCTTCGTCGTCGTGAAGTCGTACGAGCCGAACAACGTCGCCTCGCGGCTCAGCCGCCAGTTGAACCCCGCGCCCGCCTTTGCACCGACCCGGAAGGTGGGATCGGACGGAACCGCCATGAGGCTGGCAAGATCCTGCGGCCGATCGACGAGCAGCGCAGGACCGAGCACGACGTAGGGCTCGATCGGCAGATCGGCCGTCGGCCATCGCAGCTTGACGTCGAGCGACACCGCTTTGCCGCGCGGCTCCAGATCGCCGACGAATCGGTTGTCCGCGATGGTGGGGCCGGACATGGACTCCGGCGCGCCGATGAGCTCCCAGTGAAGCGGCAGCACGCCGAAGCCGAGCCCGACGGAGGGGCCGCCCTGGCGGGCCAGCTCGAGCAAGTTGTCGCTCGATGGGCCGGCCTCGGTGATCGCGGGCGCCGCCGCGAGAGCGACGGCGAGCGCCATGAGGGCGAGCCAGCGGGGATGTCGTCGGTTCATACGTGGGCTTCGACGCCTCGGTGAGGCCGATTATGCACGAACCGGGTCAGCGGCGGCCACCCCCAAAACTGTGGGCGAAGGCGTCGTGGTAGGTGCGGTAGGCGGTGTGCGCGAGCTTGCCGCCGGCCGCCAAGTTCTCACCGCTGCCGTAGATCGGCAGGATGCTGACGGCCAACAGCGCCGCCGCGACGAGGAAGCTGACGAACCCGCGGCGAACCGGGCCCTCACCGGCGAGCCGCCCGACCCAGCGCGCGATCTTCCCGAAGATCCACACATAGATGATGACGTGCACCAGCGAAATGGCCAGCACGACGCCACCGCCGCCGATGCCGTAGGCCACGATGACGGGCAGTGGCAGCACGCCGCCCACCGCGATCATGAACCACAGGCAGGGGAACAGCAGGACCAGCCCGATGAACGTCGCCGCGCGGATCATTCGACGCTACTCGCGTCACGCGTCAACGTCGCGCCGATGACGATGAATCGGCGCAACGCACGCGAGTTCAACGCCGCCCGGCTCTTTGCACTTGACAACGAAGAGGGCCGAGGTTCACGGTATCCCGCGCTTGACGTTTGATTGACGCTTGGTGCGGGACCGGTGTGACCCGCCCGGTGATTCTCGAGGGGCGAACCGGCCGGCTCTCGGTTAGAGCAAAGGGCTGAATGGGGGTGATACGACGACGCGTGGAGAGTCCAGACGAGCTGTGAGCCTGAAGGAGTAGTGAGGGAGTCCCATAATGAAGCACTCAGTGTTGAGGGTAGCACTCGCTGCTGTACTCACGGGCCTACTGCTGACGGTCGTACCCACCGTTTCCCTTGCGGACAACGACAAGAAGACCCGAAGCAACCCCGCGTGCGTGGATCCGGGGGGAGAGGCGGTCTTCTACAACCCCAGTCACGGGCAGGACATTCTGCTGCCGAAGGGCTACAAGGTCGAGGTTTTCGCGAAAGACCTCAACTTTCCGACGGCCATCGCCTTCAAGGGGGACAAGAAGAACTTCCAAGTCTACGTCCTCGAATCCGGCAAGGGGTTGCCGGGTGCGTGCAACAACAACGAATTCGCCGGCTTCGGCGGTAAGTTCTCGCTGACGAATCCGCTCACCCCTGACCTCCTCGTCTTTGACGACAAAGGCAAGAGGCTCGCTGGGCCGCTGGGCAAGCCGACGGCGGCCGGAGGAGGGTTCCAGCCCGACGGCCCGGCCATCGGGTTGGCCTTCCAGAATGTCTTCGCCGGTGGAACTCTGTTCGCCACCGACTCCAACCAGGGCGTGCGTGGCGCGGCGGGGCCGAACCACAGCTCTCGCATCGTGACCGTCAACGTCGCGGCCAACACGGTCACGCCGTTCATCACTGGGTTGCCGACGGGCGACCATCCGACGGAGCAGGTCCTGGTACGCGGCAACTTCGTCTACTGGTCGCAAGGGTCTGCGACGAACTCGGCCGTCGTTGGCCACGACAACGGCGGCCCCGACGGTCCGAACGAGCACGAGATCGCGTGCCAGCAGATTCAGCTCAGCGCCAATGTGTTCGACTCCGGCGACGTGCACAAAACCAGTGGCTATTCCAAGCACGGTGTCCAGCGGCCGCTCGCCGTCGTGCAGCCTTTCGAGGACGCCACCAAGCCTGGCATGTGCACCGGCGCGATCCTGAGAGCGAACATCACCGCGGCAGATCCTTCGAGCACGATCCAGCCGGTGTCGTGGGGTTATCGCAACCCCTTCGGCATCCGCTTTCCGCCGGCCGGGCACGTGCTCGGTGATTGCATCTTCATCACCGAAAACGGTGAGGACGAGCGTGGCGCGCGGCCGACCAACAACTCACCGGATCGCCTGCACTGCGGCAAGATGAATCTGGACGGCACTCCCGACTGGCACGGCTGGCCGGATCTGTTCGGCGGCGTCGACTCGCAAAGCGCGCAGTTCAATCCCGTCGGCGGCCCGGCGGACGACGTCTGCGGCCCGCCGCTGTTGCTGAACTTCAACGAGGCTCAATGCGCCGCGAACGTCGCCGCCCGGTCGACGCCGGTCAAACACGTCCTCAACAGCCAGCCGCAGACACCGGTTGCTCCGCTGGCGCTGGAGCCGCCCGACATCGCGGTCGTCGGGCCCGATTTCGCGCCGGATTCGTTCCTCGGTCCCTCCGTGCGCCACGGCGCCGCGCTCGTCTCGCGTGAGGGCGATTTCGGCTTCTCACACCGAACGAGCACGCCGATACTCGGCCACGACGTCGAGGTCGTGAACTTCGTCCTCCGCAGCGGTAAGGCCGCGGTGTCCGATCAGGCGCGCTTCGCGTTCAACTGCCGCAAGAAGTTCCAGAGTCACACCTCGGAAGGGCTACCGGTGTGCAAGAGCACCGCCGACGCCGACACCGGCCAGGCGTTCGCCGCGCACCTCCGCGGTATCAATCGGCCCGTGACGCTCATGTTCGGGCCCGACGAGGCGCTCTACGTCGTCGATTTCGGCGCCGTACGCGACTTCGGCCGCAGTGACCCGGCCAACGGCTTCAAGGATCCAGCGGACGCGCCGCTCGCGCAGATTCCGGGTACCGGCGTGATCTGGAAGATCACGCGCAGCACCGGTAACGATCAGGGACAAGACGACGGCGAAGACTAGGCCGAACGTCGTCTGACGAGTCGGCAGGGGCGGCGGCAGGCCGTCGCCCCCGCCGGTGTCGTTGCTGATGTCCTGAGTCCGCGGCGTTGTGTTCGTTCATCCGCACAAGCGGAGCCGTCCGTTCCCCAAGGAGGATGCCATCATGACCAGTCGCCGAACGTTTCTGCGCCTGGTGGCGGCCGGCGCCACGGCCGCCGGCTCGTCGAGACTGATCGCCGTTGCCGATGCGCTCGCCCAGGAACACCACCGCCGCTTCGTGATTCGCGAGGATCGGTTTGGGCGCATCTTTCCCGACCTGCCGCCGTTCTTCACCAGCGTGACGGACGAGCTGAAGGCGGCCATGGTCGAGATCGGCAAGCCCGGCGGCCTGCTCGACGCCAAGGACGATCTCGGCAAGGGCCCGGAGCTGCTCATTACCGACCTCACGCTGAGCGCGAACAACAAGAACAATCCCACGCATACGGCGGGTACGACGTTCATGGGGCAGTTCATGGATCACGACATGACGTTCGACCTGTCGTCGCGGCTCGGGGTGCCGACCGAACCCGGCGCTTCGGCCAACTCGCGAACGCCGGCGTTCGATCTGGATTCCGTGTACGGCGACGGTCCGGGCGGCCCAGACGCCGTGTTCTTCGTTCCCGAACGCCGACGGCGCGGTCGCGCGGTCAAGTTCAAGGTCGAGAGCGGCGGCCTCTTCGAGGACGTCCCTCGCGATGCCAACGCCAGGGCCCTCATCTCCGACCCGCGCAACGACGAGAATGTGATGATCAGCGGCCTCCAGGTGGCTTTCTTCAAGTTCCACAACAATGCGGTCGATTTCGTCGGACGGAACGACCACGAAGACGACGATGACGAGGTCTTTCGTCGCGCGCGGCGGCTCACCACGTGGCACTACCAGTGGGTGATCGTGCACGAATTTCTGCCGCTCTTCATCGGTCAGGCGATGCTCGACGACATCGTGCGCGGCGGCCGCAAGTTCTACCGCCCGCGGATTGTTCACATCCCCGTGGAGTTCCAGGCGGCGGCCTATCGATTCGGTCATTCGATGGTGCGCCCGTCGTATCGTGCCAATCTCGCGGGCGACAACGGCCGGCCGTTCTTCGGCATGATCTTCGACCCGGCCACCGAAGGCGAGGCCGATCCCCGCGACCTGCGCGGCGGCGCCCGGGCGCCGCGCCGCTTCATCGGCTGGCAGACGTTCTTCGACTTCGGCTCCATCCCACGTCCGAAAGGGACCGGCGTTCTCGGGGCCGACGTGCGGCCGAACAAGCAGATCGACACGAAGATCTCGACCCCGCTGTTCAACCTGCCCCTCGGGGCGATCGCGTCCGGCCAGCCGCCTACGGCGCTGCCGCAGCGCAATCTGCTGCGTCAGATCACGTGGAGTCTGCCTTCCGGCCAAAAGATCGCCGAGGCCATGGGCGTGGAATCGCTCACGCCCGATCACCTCGATGAGCTGAAGCCGTTCAAGCTGAACCTCGAAACGTCGACGCCGCTCTGGTACTACGTCCTCAAGGAAGCGGAGGTCATGGCGGGCGGGCTGCACCTCGGTCCCGTGGGCGGCCGCATCGTCGGAGAGGTGATCCTCGGTCTGCTGCAGCTCGATCGCGACTCGTATCTGTGGTCACCACACTGGCGACCAACCCTGCCGACGACGAACCAGACTCCGGCCGGAGACTTCCGAATGATCGACTTCCTCACCTTTGCCGGAGTCGATCCTGTGAGCCGGGGGCAGTGACTGCTCGACAAAGGTGAGGGGGCTCACGCCGCCGCGTCGGGCGGTGTCCACGACGGCGGCGAGAGCCGGCGCTTGCCGTCGCGCGTGAGACGCACATCGGGCGCGTCGACGTCCACGCGGTCCCAGAGCTTGCACGTCACCTGCTTGTGCTGTTGGTCGAGCCCCTCGCAGTAGTTGGTGAACTCGCAGCGCCGCACGAGGTGCCCGTAACCGAGACGGATCTTCCGGAACCAGTCGGGATCGGCCAGGGACTGCCGCGCGGCCGCGACGAAGTCCGCTTCGGCGCGCTCGAGTATTGCCTCGGCCTGCTCGAAGGTTCCGATGCCGCCGCTCGTGACGACGGGCGTGTCGAAGCCGGCCTCGCGCGCGGCGCGGCGGATGCGCGCGGCCAGCGGCACGTTGCGGCCGAACGGGCCGCGCTCGTCCGACAGGACCGTCGGCATGCACTCGTAACCCGAGCGGCCGGTGTAGGGATAGACGGCCTCGCCGACGCGTGGCTGCTTGGCGTCCTCGAAGCGTCCGCCCTTCGAGACGGACAGGTAGTCGACGCCGGCCTCGGCGAAGCGCGCGCCGAACCACGCGGCGTCCTCGAGGTCACTGCCGCCCGCGACGACGTCGTCACCGAGGTAGCGGATGCCGACGACGTAGTCGCCGCCGACGCGCGCGCGCACGGCACGCAGGACCTCGACCGGCAGCCGCACGCGATGCTCGCGCGTCCCGCCGTAGCCGTCGTCACGCGTGTTCAGGCGCGAGAGGAACGAGGCCATCGTGTAGGCGTGGGCGTAGTGCAGCTCGATGCCGTCGAACCCGGCCTCCCGGGCGCGGCGGCCCGCCTCGGCGAAGAGGCCGGGCAGCACTTGCGGCAGCTCGCGGATGTGTGGCAGGTCCATGTCCCAGATCCGCTCGCGGTAGCCGTAGTCGAGCGACTCACGCTGGCGCTCGTCCAGCGCCGCGTCGAGCAGCGCGCGCTCGGCCTGCACCAGCCGCTCGCGCACCGCGTTCTCCGGCGCGTCCTTCCATGCCGATTCGCCCGTCGTCTCCGCGAGCCGCTGCCTCAGCGCGTCGTCGATCGTGAGGAAGCGGCGCAGGAATTTCTCGGGTTCGGTGCGACGGCGCACGGCCACAAAGTCGATCGCCTGGATGAATAGCCGCGTCTCGCCCGCGCTCTTCTCGCGCACGGTCTCGACGAGCCGCCGCAGGCCGGGAACGAATCGGTCGTCGCCGATGCGGAGAAGCGGACCGCTGGCAATGTCGCGAATGCCGGTGGCCTCGACCACGAGCACGCCCGGCCGGCCCTCGGCGAACCGCGCGTACCAGGCGAGGACCTCGTCGGTGACGAAGCCGTCGTCGGTGGCGCGCCACGGCACCATGGCCGGCACCCACGTCCGCTGCCGGGCCACGATCGGGCCGATGCGCGCGGGCTGGAACAGGCGCGCGCGGGCGGCCTGCTCACGGGTGGGCCACTGCGCCGCGGGCAGACGGTGGCGAATCTTGAAACGCTCGGCCACCGCGCTCACGCCAGCGCTGCGTACCCTTCGATCTCGATCAGCGCGCCGTCGGCAGCGTCGAAGAGATCGCGCACGCCGACGAGGGTCATGGCCGGGAAGTGCTTGCCGAAGTATTCGCGGTACACCTCGCCGATGGCGCTCATGTGCTTCTTGTAGTCGGCGACGTCGAGGACGTAGATGGTGAGCTTGACGACGTCGGTCATCTGGCCGCCGGCCGCGGTGAGCACGGCCTGGAGATTCGCACACGTTTGCCGGAACTGCGCGACCAGATCGCCGCGTCCGACGATGGCGCCGGCCGCGTTCACCGCCACCTGGCCGGCGATGAAGACGACACGGCCGCTCCTGACCTCCATGGCATACGAAAAGCCTCTCGGCTTCGGCAGCGTGCGGGGGAGCACAGCGGAGATGTGGCCCTTCATCGGGGTACTCCTTTCGGTACTGGCGCGGTACCGTCGAGCACGATCGTATCTCCGTTTGTCGCACCGTCGGACACCAGCCGAGCGGCGGCGTCGGCGACCTCATCCGGTTCGATGAGGCGCCGTCCGGGATTCATCTCGGCCAGCGCCTTGACCGCATCATCGAACGATTTGCCGGTTTTCGCCACGATGTTGCGCGCGCCATTCCAGACGATGTCGGTGGCCGTGAAGCCCGGGCAGAGCGCGTTGACCGTGACGCCCTTGCCCGAGACCTCGGTGGCCAGCGCGCGCGTGAAGCCGACGAGCGCATGCTTGGACGCGGTGTAGGCCGTGACGTACGGCGAGCCGAACAGGCCCGCCAGCGACGCGACGTTGATGATGCGGCCCCAGCGCCGCGCCAGCATGCCGGGCAGCGCGGCGCGCGTGAGCAGATACGGCGCGCGCACGTTCACGGTGAAGTGCCGATCCCAGAACTCCGGGTCCGTCTTCGCGAACGCCGCGGACTCCGCGATGCCCGCATTGTTGATCAGCACGTCGATGGGACCGAGCTCGCGCTCCGTGCGCTCGACCGCCGCGGCGATGGCCGCCGCGTCGGTGACATCCAGCACGAGTGGCAGCGCGCGGGAGCCCGCGGCGCGGGCGGTGTCGTCGAGCTGATCGCGCGAGCGCGCAGCGATGGCGACGGCGAGACCGTCGCCGGCCAGGCGCAGCGCGATAGCGCGGCCGATGCCCCGGCCGCCGCCGGTGACGAGCGCGACGCGGGTGGTCACGCGGTCATAGTAGCAGTGCTGCGATCCAACGCGGGTATGCTGGCGACGCATGGCCGATTCGTTCCCGCAGATCAAGCACGTCATCGTGCTGGCGCTCGAGAATCGATCGTTCGATCACATGCTGGGCGGGTTGCCGGGTGTCAATGGCGCGTCGTCGCAGTGGTCCAACAGCGATGGCCAGAACGACTACGCGCAGACACCGCTTGGGAAGTGGTGGGATCCGGCGGCGCGGATTGTCAACCCCGATCCAAAGCACGAAACGCCGGATGTCCTGACGCAGCTGCAGAACGCCAACGGTGGCTTCGTCGCGAACTATGCTCTCAGGCACCCGGCGACCACACGTGAGCAGCGGCAGAAGGTCATGTCGTTCTATCCCGATGGCTCACTGGCACCGCTGCACACGCTCGCCAAGACCTTTGCCGTGTGTGACCGATGGCACGCCTCCGTACCCGGTCCCACGTGGACGAATCGGCTCTTCATGCTGAGCGGCACCGCGCGTGGTCGTGTCGTAATGCCGAGCCCGCTCGTCTACGACCAACCCAGCATCTTTTTGAGGCTCTTCGAGGCAGGCCGCTCGTCGCGCGCCTACTATGGCGACGTCCCGCTCGCGCTATTGCTGAGTGATCAGCGCGTTGGTGATACGAGCACGGGTTACGACCCATCGCGCAGCTACTATCCGCTGTTTCTGTTCAAGTACCTGGCGCACGGCAAGGAAAACGACTTCCCCGACTTCGTGTTCCTCGAGCCGGCGTACACGATGGGTCCGAACGACGATCACCCGCCGCATGACCCGATTCGTGGCCAGCGGTTGATCGCGGAGGTCTACAACGAGCTGCGCGCGAACGACCGACTGTGGAGGACGTCGCTTCTCGTCATCCTGTACGACGAGCACGGTGGGTTCGCCGATCACGTCCCGCCACCGGGTGCCGTGCCACCCGACGGCGACAACGTCGATGGGTTTGCGTTCGATCGACTCGGCGTGCGCGTACCGGCGGTGTTCGTCTCTCCGTGGCTGAGGCCGCAAGTGTGTGGAGAGCTCTTCGACCACACGAGCCTTCTGAAGTCGCTGACTGAGAAATGGCAACTCGGACCGCTCGGCGCGCGCACCGCCGTCGCCGTCGACGTGTTCGCCGCGCTCGACAAGGCACCGAGCCTGCGTACCGACACCCCCATGAGCCTGAGCGCCGAGGTCACGCCACCTGCCGTGTCTCCGCCCGTCGAGACCGATCACCAGCGCGCGGCGAAAGAATTGGCCGAGCAGCTCGACGCGACACCGGGGCTGACGCCCAGCGAGCGCGTGGAGAGGTTTCTGCGGCCGGGAGTATCGACGATCGAAGCGCCGTAGGGAACAGGGCGCGTCCGCCTACGGGCTCTCCGCGCAGAACAGGAAGAACAGTGGCCGCGTCTGCGTCTCGTTTGGATCGCTCAGGCAGCGCACGCGCGGCGACGAGCCGGAGCGCGGATACGGCTGGCGTGGCGGTGGGGAGGCGCAGCCGGCCAGCACGGCCAGCAGCGCCAGGATCGCGAGGGCGCGCATCACGACGGGCTATCATAACCCGGCCGATGCCACGTGACTTCGCGCATCTCTCGCCGCGCGACGCCGTCGAGCGCCTGCGCCCCGGAATGAAGGTGCTCGTCCCGCCCGGGTGCGGCGAGCCGGCGGTGGTGCTGACCGAGATCTCTGCCCAGAGCGAGCGGCTGCGCGATCTGACGGTGCTGGGCGGCATCCAGCTCGGCGACACCGCGTATGCGCGGCCCGAGCACGCGGCGCTGCGCGGCGCCACGTGGCACATGTCGGCGCGTCTCGCCGACGCGCGGCGGCGCGGGCGCGTCGAGTTCGTGCCGGTCCGCTATTTCGATCTCGTGACGGAGTTCGCGCGAGGCGGACACTGGGCGCCGGACTGCGTGATCGTGCATACCGCACCGCCGGACGCCGCAGGATATCTCTCGCTGGGCATCGCCGTCGGCGTGGCGCTGCCTGCCGCACGCACCGCGCCACTGGTGATCGCCCAGGTGAACCCGAACATGCCGCGCACGCGCGGCAACTGCTGGCTGCACGAAAGTCAGATCGACGTGTATGTCGACGTCGACGAGCCGCTGCTGGAGTATCCGCCGCCGGTCGTCGGCGAGGTCGAGCGGGCCATTGGCCGTCACGTGGCGGAGCTCGTGCCAGACGGAGCGACGGTGCAGGTGGGCGTGGGCGCCATCCCGCAGGCGGTGCTCGAGGCGCTCGACGGCCATCGCGACCTGGCGCTGCACTCGCTGCTCGTCGACGCCGGGGTGGGGCTGGTCGAGCGCGGCGTCGTGACGTGCGCGGCCAAGCCGCTGCACCGCGGACGCATGGATATCGCCGAGGCGATGGGCACGCGGCGGCTCTTCGACTTCGTGCGCGACAACGAGCGCGTGAACATGGAATCGTCCGCGTTCGTGCACGACCCCGACGTGGTCGCGCGGCTCGACCGTTTCGTCGCCATCAATTCCGCGCTCGAGATCGATCTCACCGGGCAGGTGACGGCGGAAAGCCTCGGCGCCCGGCAGGTGGCGGGCATCGGCGGCCAGTTCGACTTCGTGCTTGGCGCCAGCCGCTCGCGCGGCGGCGCCTCGATCATCGCGCTGCCGTCGACGGGCCGCGACGGCGAGGTCTCACGGATCGTGTCGCGGCTGGGGACTGGCGCGTCGGTGACGACGCCGAGGTATCTTGCGGACTGGGTCGTGACAGAGCATGGGGCGGCAAAGCTGAAGGGACGGGGCGAACGGGAACGGGCCGCGGCCCTGATCGCCGTGGCCCACCCGCGATTCCGGGAGGAGCTGGAGCGTGCGGCTACGCCTTCCTAGCGGCCTCGATCTTCTCGAAGATCTCTTCGTTCTCCGGGAAGCGGTACGTCTCCTGATTGGAGTACGCGACCTTCTTGTCGATGAAGACCTCGAAGATGCCGCCTGCGCCCTCGCGCAGCGTGGCGTTGATGCCGTACTTGTCCTTGATGGCGGCCTGCAAACTGGAGGCCTGGGGCAGATAGTTTCACTCGCCGCAGTAGAGAATCTCGATGTCCATCCAGGCTCCTCCTTTCCCGATGGGTGGTTGCCATTGTATAGGATTCGTCATCTGCGCCGAGCGATTCCATGCGCCACGTGCTGATCGACACGGATCCGGGAATCGACGATGCGCTGGCGCTCCTGCTCGCCTGGGGCTCGCCGGAGTGGACCGTCGACGTCGTCACGGTCGTCGCCGGCAACGTCTCCCTGGAGGCGGGTACGCGTAACGCGCTACGCCTGCTCGAGCTGCGCCGCCCGTCGCCTCCGCCGCTCGTGGCCTCCGGCGCCGCGCAGCCGCTGGCGCGGCCCTTGCGGGTCGCGCCCTACCATGGCACCGACGGCCTCGGCGACCTGCTCGACTGGCCCGACGTGAAGGGCAGCGTCGCGTCCTCCGATGCAGCCGGCGTGATCGTCGAGGCCGCACGCCGCTATGGGCCCGACCTCACGATCATCGCGCTGGGCCCGCTCACGAACCTGGCGCGGGCGCTCGAGCGCGACGCGGCCGCGATCGGACGTGCCGGACGGCTCGTTGCGATGGGCGGCGCCGTGGACGTGCCCGGCAACGTGACGCCGGGCGCCGAGTTCAACGCGCACGTCGACCCGGAGGCGTTGGCGCGCGTCGTCGACGCGGGCATCCCGCTCGATCTGGTGCCGCTCGATGCCACGCGCCAGGTCGTGCTCGAGCGCGCCGCGCTGAACGCGGCGCTTGCGCGCGTGCCAGCCGCGGCGGCCGACAACATCCGACGGTTCACCGACTTCGCGCTCCGGATGGACGAAAAGCACGGCCGCCGCGGCATGGATCTGCACGATCCGCTCGCGGTCGGCGTGGCGCTCGACCCGAGCCTCGTCGTGTGGGAGCCGATCCGTCTGGCCATCGGCCGCGACGGTGAGACACGCCGCGCCGAGGGCGCGCCCAACGCGCGCTTCGCGCGGGTCGTCGACGCGCCGCGATTCCTGCGTCTTTTCCAGGAGCGGCTGTGGCCCGCTCGAGCAGGCGCGTGCCCCGGGTACTAGTCGTCGGCTCGGCCAACGCCGATTTGACGGTGGCGCTCGACCGCCTGCCCGAGCAGGGCGAGACCGTGAGCGAGGGGACGCTGGTTGTCGCGCGCGGCGGAAAGGGCGCGAACCAGGCGGTCGCGGCGCGCCGGCTCGGCGCCGATGTGCGGCTGATCGCCTGTGTGGGCGACGACGCGTCCGGCCGGGACGTGCGCGCGGGGCTGACGGCCGAGGGCATCGGCGTGGGAGGGATCGCGACCACGATCGGCGTGGCGACCGGCACCGCGTTGATCTTCGTCGATCGCGCGGGACGCAACCAGATCGGCGTTGCGCCGGGCGCGAATCGAACGCTCGCGCCCGCGCACCTGCATGCGCGCGCCGAGGACTTCGCGTGGGCGGAGATCGTGGTCATCTCGTGCGAGATTCCGCTCGAATGCGTCACGGCCGCACTGGCCCTGGCGCGCCAGCAGCGGGCGACGACCGTCCTCAATCCGGCGCCGGTGCCGCGCGCGCCGCTCGATCGACTGGACCTCGTCGACTATCTGACGCCCAACGCCGGCGAGGCGGCGCGCCTGAGCGGCCAAGCGCGGTACGACGCGGCCGCGGCGGCGCTGGTCGAGCGCGGCGCCGGCACGGTCGTCGTCACGCTGGGCCCGAACGGCGCGTATTGCTGCGGCCGCGCGGGCGAGCATCGAGTGACGGGCGTGAAGGTCGAGGCGGTCGACACGACGGCGGCGGGCGATGCGTTCAACGGCGCGCTGGCGGTGGCGCTCGCCGAGAGGCGCGACATCGACTCCGCCCTGCGGTTCGCCAACGCGTGCGCCGCACTCGCGTGCACGAAGCAGGGCGCGCAGCCGTCGCTGCCCGCACGAGCCGACGTCGATCGTATCGCGCGGTGAGCGGAACGGGAGAACGCGCGCCCGCGGCTAGCGCGACTTGCGCTGCTCGAGAGCCTTGAGCAGGCGCTCGGCCTGCTCGATGTTGCGCCGCGCATTGACGTTCTGCGGATCGATGTCGAGCACCACCTTCCACTCCGCGATCGCCTCGGGCAGCCTCTCCTCGCGGAAGAGCCGGATGCCCTGCAGGTAGTGCTCGTCGACGACCTGACGCCGCGCCTGCTGCAGGAGCGCGGCGGCGTCCTGGTAATCGGGCTGCAGCTTCGCCAGTAGCGTGAGTGATCGGTACGAGTCGTCGTACTTCTTGTCCTCGTACGCGCTCTGACCCTGCCGATAGAGCGCGAGCTTCCGGAGCTCCGCGCCCTCGCGATCGCGCGGATTGTCCGCGAGGAAGCGATCGAGATCGGCCAGCGCGCTGGCGAATTCCTTGCGCTCGACGGCATCGCGCACGTCGGCCAGCAGCGGATTGACCTCCGGCGGCTCGTCCGGCGGTGGCGCGGCGGCGCGCTCGGCCCCGCGCGGCGGGGCCACGGCGGCGACGGCGGCGGCGGGCGGTGTGCGGCCCAGCGCGTGGAACGGCACGCCGCGAATCTCTGGGATCCGCAGCACCGCGCCCACGGCGAGCGGTTTGCCGGGCGGCAGCCGGTTCGTCTCCCAGATCACCTCGGCGCGCGTGCGATCGCCGTAATAGCGCTCGGCCAGCGACGCCAGCGTCTCTCCCGCGCGCACAGTGTGGGTGGCGAACTCGACGTCGCCGATGCCGCGCAGCAGCTCGGCGGCCGACGCGTTCGAGGGATCGAGCGCCAGCGCCGACAGCAGCGCGTGACGCGCCTGGAGCGGGGCGCCGCGCTGCAGCGCCGCGCGCGCGTCGCCGAGCTTCGCCGCCACGAGCCCCTCGATGCGCGCCGTCAGCCGCGCCTCGTTCGCGCGCGCGTCGGCATCGCCGGGATCGATCGCGCGCGCCACCTTCCACTCGAGCAGGGCGGGGCGGAGCTGGCCGTCGCGCTCCAGCGCCTTGGCCCGCGCGCGCGTGGGGACGAGCAGCTCCGGGCGGGTTGGTACGGTCATGCAGCCGCCCACCACCAGCGCCGCGCCGAGCGCGGCCGCCAGCCTCATCGCAGGTTCTCCTGATGGAACAGGTTCAGGTTGCGGGCGAACTGCTCGAGTGTCATCTCCGAGTAGATCTGGCTGCGGTTGATCTCGAGCGGCCGCACGAACGACGGATTGCTCTCGCGCCGCACGGTGAAGGCGGCCGCGTACCCCTGCTCGCGTACGCGCGCAAGCACGGCATCGTCGACGCGGCCGTAGGGGTAGGCGAGGAACTGCACCCCGCGCCCGAGCTGTCGCTCGAACAGCCGCGGCGGCTCGGCGAGCTCCGCCTGCATGCGGCGAGCGTACTGCGCGTCGGTCTCACCGGAGGCGCGGCGCAGGTCCGCGTGCGTCTTGCTGTGCGCCTGGACGTCGAAGCCTTCGGCGGCGAGGCTCTTGAGCTCGTCCCACGACAGCGCGTTGCGACCGGCGCCGACGTAGTCCGTGTACACGAACAGCGTCGCCGAAAAACCGAGCTTCTTGAGGACGGGGTAGGCGTAGACGCGGAAGGCGTGGTAGCCGTCGTCGAACGTCAGGACGACGGACTTCCGCGGCAGCTGACGCTTCAGGCGAAGCCAGTCGACGAACTCCGTCAGCGTCACCACGCGGTAGCCCTCGCGCTTGAGGTAGCGCATCTGCTCGGCGAACGCGTCGGCGCCGAGCACGAGCCGGCCTTTCGATTGGGCGCCGAGGTTGTGGTAGACGAGGATCGGCACGAGCTGGTAGCCCGTGGGCGCCACGCCCGACACGTTCCACGGCCGCTTGGGCACCACGACCCGCTCGCCGGCCTTGAAAACACGCCGGCCACCGTTGAAGTCCTCGATCATCCATCCCTTCGAGGCGTCGCCGAGATACGTCCGCGCGAGGCTGTCGGGGTGCTCCGTCCGCGACGGCACGACGACCACGAAGTCGTCCGACTCGCCGACCACGACGCCGCCGCCCGCGCGGGCCACGGTGGGCCGATCGACGCCGAGCGTCGCGCACCCGCCGAGCACGATGACCGCGACGAGAAGGCTCAGCGCGCGCACAGGCCTCGCACCTCGTACACCTCGACCTCTTCCTCCTTGCCCTTGACCTTCATCGCGCCGAGCGACTTGGCGTCGACGAGATCGCTCACCGCCTCGTACGTGCGGCGCGAGAGGAGAATCGAGCCGGGCCGCGCGCGATCCTGCAGCCGGGACGCGACGTTCACGCTGTCGCCGATGACCGTGTACTCCATGCGCTCCTCGGTGCCCACGGTGCCGGCCACCACCTCGCCGAGGCTGACGCCGATGCCGACTTCGAAGGCGTCCAGCCCCGCCGCGCGGCGCCGGGCGCCCAGCTCGCCGATCGCCCGGCGCATGTCGAGCGCCGTCAGCACCGCGCGCGCCGCGTGATCGGGATGCGCGATCGGTGCGCCGAACACCGCCATGACGGCGTCGCCGAGGAACTTGTCGAGCGTGCCGTCGTGCTTGAAGACGGTCTCGATCATCAGCGTGTAGAACTCGTTGAGCAGGCTCACCACCTGTTCCGGCGACAGGCGCTCGGACATCGACGTAAAGCCGCGGATGTCGCAGAAGAGCACGGTCGCTTCGCGCCGCTCGCCGGTAAGCATCGCGTGCTCGGGGTCTTTCAGCACCTCCTCGACCACCTCGCGCGCCACGTATCGCGTGAACGCGCGCTTGATCATCTCCTTCTCGCGCAGGCTGCGCGCCATACGGTTGAAGGACTCGGTCAGCACGCCGAGCTCGTCGCGCGACGTCACGGGCAGCGAGACGCTGAAGTCCCCCTGCGCCACCGCGTCGGTCGCGTCCATGAGCCGGTGGATCGGCCGCGCCAGCAGCGTGGCGAGCGCGACCGCGCCGCCGAGACAGAGGACGACCATGACGGCCGTGATGGCCAGGGCCTGGTTGCGAGCCTGGCTGACGGCGGCGTTGATCGCGTCCTTGCCGAATCCCACGTACAGGGTGCCCAGCCGGGTCTTGCTGAACACCAGCGGTACCGCGATGTCGATGATCTCGGAACCGCCTCGGGCGTAGGTCTGCACGAGCAGGCGATCACCGGGCGGCTTCAGCGCGGACGGCCGCGCGACCGGGCGGCCGATCGCCGTCACGTCGGAGTGCGCGCGCACGATGCCCGTCTCGTCGGTGAACACGACGTAGGCGACGTCGCGGTCCTGCATCGCCTCCTTGACGAGGATGTTCAGCGACAGGTCGTCGTTCGTCGCCAGCGCGCTCTTGGCGCCGCCCGCGAGATTGGCCGCGATCGTCTCACCGCGCTTGGTGACGGCTTTGGTCAGCGCCTGCTTCTGACGGTCCAGGAGCGAGCCGCCGACGAGCACCACGGTGAGCGCGACGAGCGAGGTAATGAGCAGGCTGAGCTTGAGCTTGAGCGGCAGTGGAAAGTCGCGCCTGACCCTCACCCAAAGAGCCTAGCGAACCTCGGCAGGGGGGGTCAATCGAGACCTGAGCGCGGTGATGCGCGCCAAAGCCTCGTCAATGCGGTCGGCCGGCAGGCGGCCGCGACGCGCGGCGCGGCGGATCGCTTTGAGGACCTCGGCCGAGGCCCAGCGTCCGCCGGGCAGGCGATCGTCCGCGATGAGGACGAGGTCCACACCAGCCCGTAGCGCCCTGACCGCGGCGTCCCCCGCCCCATAGTGCTGCTCGATGGCGCCCATGCGCATGTCGTCGCTCACGACGACGCCACGCCAGCCGAGCTCTTTGCGCAGCAGCCCATCGATGGTCGGTCGTGACAGGGTGGCCGGGACCCAGGCGTCGACGTGGCGGTTGTAGACGTGCGCGGTCATCACCGCATCCACGAGCCCCTCCGCGATCAAGAGCCGGTAGGGCACGAGTTCGGCCTCGGGCCGCGCGGTCTCCGTGACGTCGACGAAGCCCGCATGCGAGTCGCCGACGCTCGAGCCGTGTCCCGGGAAGTGCTTCAGGGCGGTGAGGATGCCCGCCGCGTGCATGCCGGTGATGTACGCGCGCGCCTGCGCGGCCACCAGTTTGGGATTGGCGCCGAATGAGCGCCCGTATCCGACGATGACCGGATTCGCCGGGTTGTAGCCGACGTCCACGACCGGCGCGAGGTTCCAGTTGACGCCGGCCTCGCGCAGCATGCCGCCGATGCGGCGCGCCTCGAGCTCCGTCTGCACGAGATCGCCCGCCTCGCCGAGATCCTGATGCGATGGCGTTGCGGTCCAGCCGGCGGCGGGGCCCAGGCGCATCACTCGGCCTCCCTCGGCGTCGACCGCGACCAGCAGCGCCTGCCCAGTGCACTCGCGGGCGCGCGCGATCAGGTCGCGAGTGAGCCGCGCCGTCTGCTGCGCGTCGACGATGTTGCGCGCGAAGAGGATGACCCCGGCCACGCGCGCCTCACACAGCAGGCTGTCGAGGTGCGGAGTGCCCTGCAGAGTCGTCCCGTGAAATCCGACGAGCAGCAGCTCGCCGAGGCGCGGATTCAGCGCGCCGGCGTGCTCGGGCGCCACGCTGCGGCAGCCGGCGACCAGGACGACGAGCGCACCGCCGACGAGGAGGGCGCGCCGGAGGCTAGCGCGCACCGACGGCGTCGACCAGCCGACGCACGCGCGCGGGGTCGACGGGCTTGCTCACGTCGCCGTCCCGCTTGAGCGACGTGCCGACGATCAAGGCGTCGGCGAGCGACAAGAGCTCGGGCGCGGTCTCGGGCGTCACGCCGCTGCCGACGAGGATCGGCACGTCGGGGACGGCGCTGCGCACGCGCTTGACGTCGTCGATCGGCGTCGTCTCGCCGGTGGCGCGGCCGGACACCACGAGGCCGTCGGCGAGCGACCGCGAGGCGAGATCGCGCGCCTGCTGCTCGACGTCGATGGGCGCCAGGGGCACGGCATGCTTGCCCTGCACGTCGGCGAAGATCGCGACTTCCACGCCGAGCAGCCGTCGGTCGCGCAGCACCTCGTACGCGTCCGTCTGCACGATGCCATGATCCGCGACCACCGCGCCGGCCAGGACGTTGACGCGGATGAACCGTGCGTCCACGGCGGCGGCCACGGCCAGCGCCGCGCGCGCGTCGCACTTCAGCACGTTGACGCCGAGCGGCGCGTTGGGAACCGCGCGCCGGATCTCGCGCGCGATGACGGCCATGGCGGCGACGGTCGCGGGCGCGACGGAGCCGCGCGTGAAGGGAACGTCGCCGTAGTTCTCGACGATGACGGCGTCCATGCCATTGTCGACGAGCGCGCGCGCGTCGGCCACGGCGACGGCGATCGCGCGCTCCATGGAGCCATCCCAGCGAGGACTGCCGGGCAGCGGAGGCAGGTGCACCATGCCGATCAGGCGCATCACACCACGCAGAGTGTAGCACGCGGCGTGTGGACACCCCGCGGACCGGTCGCTATGATGGCGCGTCGACGAACTCGCGCCCTGAAAGGAGCACACCCGTGGGCTACCAGACCCTCCTCGTCGAGCGTGTCGGCGCCGTCGCGACGATCACCCTGAATCGCCCCGAAGCGCGCAACGCGCTCGACCTCGTGATGCGACGCGAGCTCGCGGCCGTCCTCGACGAGATCGAGGCCGACGCGGCGGCGCGCGTCGTCGTGCTCACGGGCGCCGGCGGCCACTTCTGCGCCGGCGGCGACGTCAAGACGATGCGCGCGCAGCGGCACAGCGCCGCCGAGGGCCGGGCGCGCGTCGAGTCGCTCAACCGGCTCGTGCTGCGGCTGGTCGACTTTCCCAAGCCGACCATCGCGATGGTGGATGGTTACGCGGTCGGCGCCGGCTCGAACCTCGCGTTGTGCTGCGACCTCATCGTCGCGTCCGAGCGGGCGAAGTTCGGCGAGCTGTTCTGGAAGATCGGCCTCGTTCCGGACGGCGGCGGCAGCTGGCTCTTGTCGCGCGTGGTCGGTCTGGCGCGCGCCAAGGAGCTGATCTTCACGGCTGACATCATCGATGCCGCCGAGGCCGCGCGCATCGGGCTCGTCAACCGCGTCGTGCCCGTGGCCGAGCTGACGACGACGACGCGCGCGCTCGCCGAGAAGATCGCCGGGGGTCCGCCGGCGGTGTTGACGATGGCCAAGCACATGGTCAATCGCGCGGCGACGTCGGATCTCGCCGCCGCCCTCGATCTCGAGGCCTTTTCGCAGGGCATCGCCATCTCGTCCGAGGATCATCAGGAGGGGCTCGCGGCCTTCTTCGAAAAGCGCTCGCCGAAATTCACCGGCCGCTGAGCGCGCCGTTCGTCGCGAGCGCGTCGCGACCGGTGTCAGCGCGGAGGCGGCGGCGCCGGGGGGATCGGCGGCACGCCGGCCGGCGGCGGAGCGGTCGCGGGCGGCAGCGTGCCGGGAATGATCGGCATGCGCTCGGGCGCCGGCGCACTGCTCGTCGGCGGCGGGACCGGCACCGGAACGGGCACACCGGGCAGCGGCGGCGCGGTCGTCGGCGGCCGCGGCGCCTTGCGCAGCGCATCGCTCAGCTCCGGCGTCGCGCGCCGCATCTCGTCCGTGATGCGCTGGGCGTCGAGCGGCGTGCCGACCACGCGCGGCGTGATCAACAGCACCAGCTCGCTCTTCTCGATGATGTTCTCCTTGAATCCGAACAGGAAGCCGAACACCGGGATCTTGTACAGGATCGGCACCCCACGCTGGTTGAGCGTGCGCTTGTCCTGGATCAGGCCGCCGAGCACCAGCGTCTGATTGTTGAGCAGGACCACGGACGTCTCGGCCTCGCGCTTGAGGAACGACGGCGAGTTGGTCGGCGCCACGGCCGGGCCCACGGAGTTGACCTCCTGCTTGACGTCGAGCGCGACGGTGCCGCGCTCACCGATGCGCGGCGTCACGGTGAGGATCACGCCCGCGTCGCGATACTCCACGGTCTGGTTCACGCCGCCGGTCGTGATCGTCGTGCTGGTGCTGCCCGCCGTCTGGCCGGGCGTGCTGACCGTGCTCGTCTGCTGGCCGGTGATGATCGGCACCGACGTGGACACGTTGATGATCGCCTTCTTGTTCTCCGACGTCATGACGTGCGGGTTGCTGACGACGTTCACGCGGTTGTCCGACGCCAGCGCGTTGAGCATCGCGAAGAACCTGTCGGTGGCAAACGTGAAGGCGGTGAGGCCCGCGCCCGGCAGCCCCGCGATGGCCGTCGCCGCGCCGAGGCTGCTGAAGCCTGACGGCGGCGTGATCGGCGGCGTGCCGCTCGTCGACGTCGCGATCGACTGCTGGGCGAGGTTGAACTTGCCCTCTTTGAGCGCCCAGTCCAGGCCGAGCGAGGTGTCCTCGTTCAGCGTGATCTCGGCCACGAGCACCTCGATCAGCACCTGCCGCGGCATCTTGTCGAGCGAGCGCACCGTCGGCTCGATGTCCACCCACTGGCGCGGGGTCGTCGTGACGATGACCGAGTTCGTCGTCTCGTCGGCGATGAAGCGGAACTGTCCCTCGGCCAGGCCGAGGTCCGCGAGGCCGGGCGAGAGGGGCCCGCCGGGCGCCGCGGTCGGCGGCGGCGATGGCGGCGGTGGCGGCTGTCCCGCCGGCCGACCCGTCAAGGGCGGCGTCGGCGCGGCCGTCGATACGGTTTCCTTGCCGCCGTAGATCGCGTTCAGCGTCGCCGCAAGGTCCTTGGACTTCGCGTTCTCCGCGAAGTAGATGAACACGCGGCGCCCGCCGGTCACGTTGATGTCGAGCTGCGTCAGGATGCGGCGGACCATCTCGATCTCGGCCTTTCGGCCGTGGACGATGACCGAGTTCGAGCGCTTTTCGGCGATGACGAGGGGCTGCCGCTCGACCGTTGGCGCACCGCCCGGACTCGGCGGGGCGCCCGGCGTGGGCGCCGGAGCCGGCACGCCGGGAGTTCCGGCGGCCGCACGCAGGCGGCCTCCGGCGAACAGCTGATTGAGAATCGTCGCAACCTCCGCCGCGTCGGCGAAGCTGACGGGAATGATCTGCAGCTCGTCGAGCGAGACCTGCACGTCGACGAGCTTGATGATGTCCAGCACGCGTCGAATGTTGGAGGCCGCGTCGGTGATGATGAGCACGTTGGTCTCGCGGTTCGCCACGAGCGTGCCGCGCGACGAGACGAACGGTCGCAGGAGCACGCCCAGATCGTTGACCGACGCGTAGCGGACCGGGACGATCTGCGTGATGATCTCGTCGGGCGTTCGCCGATCGACCGGCACGTCGCCGACGATCGTCGGCACCGCGCGCTCGCGCGCGCCCTCGACACGGACGATCTTGTAGAGGTTGCCCGATTGCACGGCCGTGAACCCGTGCACCTCGAGGATGCCGAGCAGCACCCCGAAGACGTCTTCCTGCGGGATGCGACCCGACGTCTGCACGGTGACCTTGCCGCGGACGTCGGGCGACAGAACGTAGTTGAACCCGACGATCTCGCTCGCCGCGTGAATGACGGTCTCGATGTCGGCGTTGTCGAAGTTCAGCACGATGAACCGCCCGCTCGGCGTCGTCGTCGGCGACGTGGGCG
>Ga0114129_10003288_pt1 | contig 22696 bp, 26 predicted proteins | sample RhiMetdeltSRZDD1_FD_80071 | JGI IMG/M metagenome (GOLD analysis project Ga0114129, IMG submission 80071) | Populus rhizosphere microbial communities from Tennessee, USA - Rhizosphere MetaG P. deltoides SRZDD1 (version 2) (version 2) | ecosystem: Host-associated > Plants > Roots > Rhizosphere >... | reverse complement strand
TCCTGGACTATGCAGGGCAGAAGGTCCACGCTGACGATTATGGCCGTGAGCTGACCGGGAGCTTCAGGAACTCGTACGTGGCGCCGATCTCGTCGAAGCCGAGGCTGCGGTAGAGCTGCTGTGGCCAGTCGGCGCCGTCGGTGACCATGAACACCCGTTCACAGCCGTCCGCGGCCGCGGCATCGGCCGCGGCGGCCACCGCGGCGCGGGCGTGCCCGCGCCGCCGCCGGGCCTCGAGCGTGCCCACCTCGTCCACCTGTCCGAGGCCGCCGTGCGTGTACAGGCGACAGGCGCACGCGGGGTCGTCGGGTGGCGAGGCGAAGTCGCGTGCCGCGAGGACCCGCGTGTAGCGCTCGTCCATCTCGGCGAGCTGGCGCACCGCCTGGTCCTGCCAGCCGAATGGCTGCTCGCGCCGGAATGCCGCCAGGGTGGCGGCGCCGACGTCACGGCTCACCTCGCCGCCCGCGCCCGGCTCCGGCGGCCGGTCGGGAGGCCGCTGGCGGACCATGATCAGCACGCGGAAGACGTTCCAGCCGGCCGCCGCGAACTGCGGCGCGAGGCGCGCGCCGAGCTGCTCGTCGTGCATGACGAGCTTGCGGTGGCCGAACCCGCCCTGGATCTCGTCCGCCAGGGCGCTCAGCTCGTGGACGCGGGCGTCGGGATCCTCGACGCGGATCGCGTTCACCTGCCAGACGAGCGGCAGGCTCGGCGTGACCATGGCGGTGCCGTGCGCGGTGCGCACCACCCTGTCGCAGACGCCCTCCTCGGCGCGTCGCATGAACGCGTGGATTCGCTCGATCACTCGATGCCCAGGCGGTCCAGTAGTCCCTCGTCGCGCCGCCAGCCCTTGCGGACGCGCACGTTCAGCTCGAGATGCACGCGCCGCTCGAGCAGGCGCTCGATCTCCTCGCGGGCGGCAGTGCCGACCGCCCTCACCATCCGGCCCCCCGAGCCGACCAGGATTCCCTTCTGCGACTCCGTCTCGGCCCAGACGCGCGCCCGCACGACCATCAGGCCGTCGCTCTCGCGCTCCTCGATCTCGTCGATCTCGACCTCCACCGAGTGCGGGACCTCCTCGCGCGTGCGCAGCAGCACCTGCTCCCGGATCAGCTCGGCCAGCCGCAGCTCGAGGGACTGGTCGCTCGTCTCGTCCGGCGGGTACAGGAACGGCCCCTCCGGCACGAGCGAGACCAGCCGCTCGACCACCGGGCCCACTCCCGCGCCGTTGATCGCGCTGATCGGGAACAGCTCGCCCTGGACGTCGAGCTCGGCCGCCGCCGAGAGCGCCCGGACTGTGCGCGGGTTGTCGAGCCGGTCGACCTTGTTCAGGACGGTCACGGTCGGCACGCCGGAGCTCTTGAGCGCCGCCGCGATGAAGCGATCGCCGGGGCCGATCTGCTGCTCGCCGTTCAGCACGAACAGCGCGGCGTCGGCGTCGGCGAGCGTGCGCTCCACCTGGCGCTGCATGCGCTCGGTGAGCGCGTCGCGCGGGCGCTGGACGCCGGGGAGATCCACCAGCACGAGCTGCCAGTCGTCCCCGGTCGCCACGCCGCGGATCTCGCGGCGCGTTGTCTGCGGCTTGTCCGAGACGATCGCCACCTTGCCGCCGACGATCTGGTTCACGAGCGTCGACTTGCCGGCGTTCGGCCGCCCGGCGAGTGCCACGAAGCCGGAGCGGCTCACAGGTCCTCCAGTACGCGCCGCTGGATCTCGAGCATCTCGCCGCCGTCGCTCTCGTGGTCGTACCCGCACAGGTGCAGCACCCCGTGCACCACGGCCTCGATGAGATCGTCGGTTTGCTCTGGGCAGATCACCACGTCGCCTAGCTCCCGCGGCCCGGCGGAGGGGCCGCCCTCGTCCACGGGGAAGGACAGCACGTCCGTGGGGCGATCGATGCTGCGGTGCTCGCGGTTGAGCGCGCGGATCTGGCGCTCGCCGACGAGCCGGACCGCGAGGTGGCCGTCGTCGACCCCGGCAGCCGCGAGCGCGGCCAGGGCCGGCCGACGGAATTCCTCGGGCGCGTCGATGAGCTCGATCTCGATCAGCGGGACTAGCCCTGCTGGCGCCGCGCCTGGCGAAGCGGCGGCGCCTGCTTCTCGGCGTGCCGGTTGTACGCCTCCACGATTCGCTGCACGAGCTTGTGCCGCACCACGTCCTCGCCGCCGAAGCGTACGAACTCGATGCCCTCGACGTCCTTCAGGATGTCGGCGATCATCACGAGGCCCGAGCGCTGGTCCTTCGGCAGGTCGATCTGCGTGATGTCGCCGGTCACGACCATCTTCGAGTTGAAGCCCAGCCGAGTGAGGAACATCTTGATCTGCTCCGGGCTCGTGTTCTGGGCCTCGTCGAGAATTATGAAGGAATCATTGAGCGTTCGGCCCCGCATAAAGGCCAGCGGCGCCACCTCGATCACGCCGCGGTCCAGGTGCTGGTTGACCTTCTCCGGCTCGAGCATGTCGTAGAGGGCGTCGAACAGCGGACGCAGGTAGGGGTCGACCTTGGCGGCGATGTCGCCGGGGAGGAAGCCGAGCCGCTCCCCCGCCTCCACGGCCGGGCGCGTGAGGACGATGCGGTTCACCTCGCGCCGCGACAGCGCGGCAACGGCCATCGCCACGGCGAGGAACGACTTGCCGGTCCCGGCGGGGCCCACGCCGACCGTGATGGTCGCGCGCCTGATCGCGTCCACGTAGCGCTTCTGGTTCACGGTCTTGGGGGCCACCTTCAGGCCGCGGTGGCGCCAGACCACGTCCTCGAGGATGCGGCTGGGGCTCTCGTGGCGGTCGAGCGCGCCGGCGATCGCCTCGATCGTGCCGGGCGCGATCTCGTGCCCCTGGCGGACCAGGTCGGTCATCTCCCGCACCACGGTGCGGGCCATGGTGACCGCGTCGTCGTCGCCGTCGAGCGTGAGTACGTTCCCGCGCAGGAAGACCTCGCAGTCGAGGTGCTCCTCTAGTGTCTTCATCACCGCATCGCCAGGCCCGGCGAGCTCCGCGGCGACCTCGTTCGGAAGCTCGAGCTGGATGCGCACTACGGGGTAAGCATCTCCTTGACCGCCGCGCTCACCCGCTTCCCGTCGGCGCGACCCTTGACCTTGGGCATCACGACCGCCATCACCTTGCCCATCTCCTGGGGGGACGAGGCGCCGGACTCGGCCACGGCGTCGCCCACGATCGCGCGCAGGTCCTCGTCGGAGAGCTGTTCCGGTAGGTAGGACGCGATCAGGTCGGCCTCGCGCTGCTCGGCGTCGGCCGCATCGGTGCGGCCACCGTCGCGGTAGGCCTCGGCGGCCTCGAGACGCCGCTTGCGCTCGCGCTGAAGGATCTCCACCGGGTCGCCGCCGTTGTCCTTCTCGGCCTTCTGGAGGGCGTCCGCGATCATGCGCAGCGCATGCACGCGCTCGCGCTCGCCCGCCTTCATCGCGGTCTTCACGTCATCCTGCACCTGGTTCAGCAACGACATCTCACCCAAGTGTAGGTATGGATCCGGTTCGAGTCGCGACATTCGACTGCTACGGCACGCTGATCGACTGGGAGGGCGGCGCCGCCGCGTTCCTCTACGAGATCGCCCGGCGCCACGAGCGCGAGCCGCCACCTGGGCGCGAGCTGCGCGCGCGCTGGGAGGAGCTCCAGTTCGAACGCCTCCAGGGCGACTACCGCGGCTACCGCGAGGTGCTGGCCGACAGCCTCGCCGCCTGGGCCGGTGAGCGCGGCTACCGCTGGAACGACCGCGACGGCGAGGCGCTCGCGCGCTCGATGGAGAGCTGGCAGCCGTTCCCCGACACCGTGCCGGCGCTGCGGGCGGCCAAGGACGCGGCGCTGCGGCTCTGGATCATCTCCAACACCGACCGGGCGATCATCGAGCACTCGCTGCGCCACCTGGAGGTCGAGTTCGACGGAGTGACCGTGGCCGAGGACTGCCGCGCCTACAAGCCAGCGGACGCGCCCTTCGAGCACGCGCTGCGCCAGATCGGCGCCCAGCCGGAGGAGATCCTGCACGTGGCGTTCGGCTTCAAGTACGACCTGGCGGCCGCGCAGCGGCATGGGCTGCGGACGGCGTGGGTGAACCGGCACGGCGAGCCGGCGCCGGGGCCGCAGAAGCCCGACCACGAGTGGCGGGATCTGTGGCCGCTGGCCGAGGTGGCCGACGGAGCGCCCTAAACGGCGGCATTGAAGGGTGGGGCGGGCCGCCCGGCAGGAAGCTCAACACGTTGCGGGACTATGAGTCCCGCTTTGTGTTGAGCTTCCCGTTAGTCCGGCACGATGCCCACCACGCGGGCCGGCGCCGCGCTCGCTCCCACGATCTTGAGCGGGAAGCAGGCGACCTGGAAGCCGCTCGGCGGCAGCTCGCCCAGGTTCACGAGGCGCTCGATCTGGGAGTACGGCAGGTCGGCCTGGTGGGCCGCCCAGAACACGCCGGGCTCGCCCGTCTCGAGCGCGGCCTGCGCCTGGAGGTGGAGCGGGCCGTCCCAGCCCCAGGCGTCGATGCCCATAACCCGGACGCCGCGCTCGTAGAGCCAGCGCGTGGCTTCGACCGTCACGCCGGGGCCGAGCGCCATGTAGCCGGGCTCCTCAACGAAGGCGTCGCGACCCGTGCGCACGAGCACGATGTCGCGCTCGCGGAGGTCGTGGCCGATGCGCTCGAGCTCGGCCTCGACGTCGGCCACCTCGACGGTCTCCCCCTCCTCCTTGGCGGTCATGTCGAGCACCACGCCGGGGCCGAAGAACCAGTCGAGCGGGAGCGCGTCGATCGTCTGCGCGGGCTCGCCGCCGATGCGCGAGTTGTAGTGCCACGGCGCGTCCACGTGGGTGGAGTTGTGGGTGCCGAAGCGGGTGAAGGTCTCCACCGCCCAGCCCTCCTGGTCGCGCAGCAGGCTGGCCGGCACACCGAGCAGCCGCTCGATCAGCGCGGCGCCGTCCGCGTGCCCGCTGAACTCGATGTCGGTGCGCAGCACCTCGGGCGTCTCGGGCGGGCTCTGGCGGATCGGTGCGGACAGGTCCACGAGTCGCACGGACGGCAGCGTATCCGCCCGGAGCCCGTGGACGGATGTACGAAGAAGCCGCGAGTCCGGGGTGCCGATACCGAGTCCGACTGCGGAGGGGAAACGCCTGCAACGCCCTAGCTACGGGGGCAACGTCTAGGGCCGGGTCAGCATGAGGGCGCTCCACCCCTGTAGTCGTCGGCGGCGGCGTTCGCGCAGGGGCTCGAACGCCGCCGCCATCACTTCTTCCTCGCCTTCGAGCAGCCCCGAGACGATCAGCGTCTCGGGCTGCTCGGGCAACAGCTCCGCCACTCGCAGCAGCAGCGGGCGCGTCAGGTTGGCGGTCATCACCGCTGCCACCGGCGCAGGCCCGTTGCGCAGGTCGTAGCGCTCCACGCGCTCGAGCGTCACACCGTTCGCACGCGCGTTGTCGAGCGTGGCCTCGATCGCCGCAGGATCGTGGTCGAGAGCCGTGACGGGCGCGAAGCCGAGCTTCGCCGCCGCGATCGCAAGCACGCCGGAGCCGCAGCCCAGGTCCACGAGTGGGAGCGGAGCGGCCCCGGCCCCCGGCGCCACCTCGAGCAGCAGCTCGAGCGAGAGGCGCGTGGTGGGATGCGCGCCGGTCCCGAACGCCTGCGCGGGATCGATCACCACATCGACACAGGCGGCGAGCGGCTCGCACCATGGAGGGCGCACGTAGATGTGACCGACCTGCACTGGTTTGTGGAATTCACGCCAACGATCTGCCCAGTCGTCGCCGACTTGGGTGGTCGAGACCTGCACCTCGGCGCGGCCGATCACGGCGGGGCCGGGCGGGAGGTCCGGCAGCTCCCCCGGCGCGCCGTAGAGCGCGAACTCCACGAAGCCGTCGCCGTCAACCTGCTCGAAGCCCGCGGGCGCCAGCTCGAGCAGCTCGGCGAGCACGATCTCGGCGTGCTCCGCCGGGGCCCGTATCGCGAGGCGGATCAGCGCAGCGCCCGCCTGACCTTCGAGAGCAGCGACTCGTCGGCCCGCTCCTCGAGGTTCTCGGCGGTGAGCGATCCCCGCAGCTCATCGAGCAGCTCCCGCTGGCGCGGGCTCAGGTTGCGCGGGATCACGACGTTCAACACGACCTGCTGGTCGCCGCGGCGGCCCCGCCCGATCGTGGGCATGCCGCGCTCGCGCAGCGTCACCACGGTTCCGGGCTGAGTTCCGGCCGGCACGTTGATCTGCTCGTCGCCGTCCAGGGTGGGCACCGAGACAGTCGTGCCGAGCGCCGCCGCCGGCGCGGGCACGTCCACGACCGTGACCAGGTCGTTGCCCTCGCGCAGGAAGCGCTCGTCCTCGCTCACGCGGACCACGACGTAGAGGTCGCCCGGCGGTCCGCCGCGCTCGCCGGCGTGACCGCGTCCGCTGAGGCGGATGCGCTGCTCGTCGGCGATGCCCGGCGGCACCTCCACCTGGAGGGTCTTGCGCACCGCGCGCCGGCCGCGGCCCTGGCACTCCTGGCAGGGCTCGGACGGGATGCGGCCCTCGCCGCCGCAGGCGTCGCACGCCTGCTCTCGCACGAGCTGGCCGAACGCCGTGCGCGTGACGGCGCGGACCCGCCCGGCGCCGCCGCAGCGCTGGCAGGTCTCGATCGGCGTTCCCGGCTCGGCGCCGTTCCCGCGACAGTGCTCGCAGACGTCGACCAGCTCGTACGCGACGTCCACGGTCTTGCCGGCCGCAGCCTCGGCGAGCGAGATCTCGACCTCCACGGCGAGGTCGCCGCCCTGGATCCGCCCCGCCCCGCCGCGCCCGAAGGCGCCGCCGAACGGGTCGCCCCCGAAGAACGCGTCGAAGATGTCTGCGAAGGAGCCGAAGCCGTGCGACTGAGACGCGAAGCCGCGCGAGTCGAGCCCCTCGAACCCGTAGCGGTCGTAGGTGGCTCGGCGCTCGGCGTCGGAGAGGATCTCGTAGGCCTCGGCCGCCTCCTTGAACTTCTCCTCCGCCCCCGGGTCGTGGCGGTTCACGTCAGGGTGAAGCTCGCGCGCGACGCGCCGGAACTTCTTCTTGATCTCCTTCTCGTCGGCGTCGCGCGCGACGCCGAGCACCTCGTACGGATCGCGCCTCATTCGTCATACACCTCGGCGACGAAGCGCGACAGCTCCGTCGCCGCCTGCCGGACGGCGATGATCGCCCCGGGATAGTCCATGCGCAGCGGCCCGATCACCGACACGGCGCCGAGATTGCGCCGGGCGAGGCCGTAGTTGGCCGCAACCAGGCTGAGCGAGCGCAGCTCGGGCAGCTCGGGCACCTCGTTCTCGCTTCCGATGCGCAGGTACACGCTCGGCTCCGACAGCGACTGGCGGAGCACGCCGAGCAGTCCATGGCGGTGCTCGAGCACCTCCATCAGGGCGCCGATCTGCGACAGCTCCTGGAAGCGGTGCTCCGACAGCAGGCGCGCGGCGCCCTCCATGAAGAGCGTCTTGTCAGCCGTGTCCTCGAGCTCCGTGAAGGCCGGCGCCAGGGTCGCGAGGAAGTCCTGCTCGAGCGGGCTGAGCTCGGGCGCGGCCACGCGCGACTGGAGAACACGCGAGCCCACGTCCAGGCCGCCGAGGGCCTCGTTCAGGTAGCTCCCCGCCCAGTCGACCAGCCCCGGGTCGACGGGTGAGTCGTAGGAGATCACACGCTTCGTGACGCCGCCGGTCGAAGAGATCACCACGACCATGGCCACCTGGGGCTGGAGCAGCAGAACCTCGACGCGCCGGATGGTCGCGGTCTCGATCGGCGGAGCGGTCACCAGGGCGAGCAGGTTCGTGACCTGCGAGAGCTGCTCGCTGGTCGCGCGCATCGCCTCGTCGACCTCGCGCCGCATCGTCGTCAGCTCAAAGGGCTTGCGCGGGACCGGCAGCCGGCCCTCGGCGAGGATCTCGTCCACGTACATCCGGTAGCCACGGTCGGTGGGCACGCGGCCCGCCGAGGTGTGCGGATGCTCAAGCAGGCCGAGCTCCTCGAGCTTGGCGAGCTCGGCCCGTACCGTCGACGGCCCCCACGGCACCTCGTCCTGCTCCGCGATCCACTTGGAGCCCACCGGCTGGTCGAGGTTGCGGTGGGCTTCCACGAGCGTTCGAAGCAGGAAGCTCTGGCGAGGCGTGATTTCCACGCTTCCTATTGTGGCGGCTGCGTGAGTTCTGCCTCGGCGTTACGGATGATTCGCTTGCCGCTCTGCGCGGCCTCGGTCTCCACGATCACGCGGTCCTCGCGCTCCTCCTTGACCTTGCCCGTGATCGTGATCTCCTGCTCCGGGAAGCCCATGCCGCGGAACTGCACCGACAGCCGCTTGAGGCTGCGCGGGTCGCCGCCGGCGGCATTCACGTTCGCCCGCGCCACCTGAGCCATCGTGTAGAGGCCGTGCAGGATGTTCGAGGGCAGGCCCACCTGCTTCGCGAAGTCCACGTCGATGTGGATCGGGTTGAAGTCACCCGACGCCCCCGCGTAGCGGTGCGGCAGGTACTTGTCCGGCGTGACCTTCAGCTCGACCTTCACGAGACTCCCCTGACGATGTTGGTCCAGGTGCCCTTCACGACCTGCTGGCCGTCCTGGTTCGTGGACACCGTCTCGAACACGTAGAACCCCATCCCACCACGCTCCGAGATGTCCTTCACCGACGTGACGGTGCTGATCACGTCGCCCGAGCAGACCGGCTCGCCCCACTCGAACTCCTGCGAGCCGTGCACCATCATCGAGAAGTTGATGCCGACCTCCGGGTCGAACAGCGCTGGCGCGAACGCACCCGCCGAGTAGACGACCGCGAACATCGGCGGAGCGGCGATGTCGCGGAACCCGGCGTCGGTGGCGGCGGCGCGGTCGAAGTAGATGGGGTTGTCCTCACCCACCGCGTGCGCGTACTCGCGGATCTTCTCCTTGCCCACCTCGTACTCGAACGGCGGGTAGGTCTTCCCGATCGCCTCTGCATTCACCGGCACGGCGCGGCAGTCTATGTGCCCGTGAACCTGGGCCGCTACCTCGAAGTGCTGCGCGTGCCGGGGGTCGCGCGGGTGGCCGCGTTCGCGACGATCGGCCGCCTGCCGTTCGCGATCGTGCCGCTGTCGATCCTCCTTCTGATGCGCCAGGAGGGCTACCACTACGGGGAGATCGGGGCCGTCGTGGCGGCGGAGTCGCTTGCCATCGGTGTGACCGCCGCCTTCGTCGGGAGGCTCGTGGACCGGATAGGCCGCAGGCGCGTGATCCTCCCCACCGGCGCCACCACGACGCTGTTCGTCTGCGCCGAAACGGTGGCGATCCTCTCCGGTGCCCCGGTCTGGCTGCTCGTCATCGCGGCCGCGCTCCAGGGCGCCACGATCCCGCCGATCTCGGCGTCGATGCGCTCGCTGTGGTCGCAGCTGGTGCCCGAGGAGACGCTTCAGAGCGCGTACGCCTTCGACGCCATCCAGCTCGAGCTCGTCTTCGTGGTCGGCCCGCTGATCGCGGCCGGGCTCGCCACGGCCGTCAGCCCGGCCGCGGGCCTGCTCCTCTGCGCTGGGTTCTATGCGCTCGCCGCCGTCGGCTTCGCAACAGCGCCGGCGGCGCGTACCGCGGCGCCCGAGGAGCAGTTGGAACGGACCCGCGCCGGAGCGCTGCGCTCGCGCGGCATGCGCACGCTCGTGCTAGCCGGCGCGATCACGGCGATCTCGTTCGGCGCCCTGGAGGTGGCGCTCACTGCCTTCGCCGAGGCAGAGGGCTCTCGCGGCGCGGTCGGCCCGCTCGTCACGGTGTGGGCGATCGGATCTGTGATCGGCGGCGTCTGGTACGGGGCCCGGACCTGGAGCGCGCCGATCGAGAAGCGCTTTGTGGTCCTGCTGGCGCTGCTGGCGCTCGGCTCGGCGCCGCTTCCCTTTGCTCCGTCGATCGGCGCGATGGCGGTGCTGCTTCTGCTCACCGGTCTAGCGCTGGCGCCGCTCGCCACCACGGAATTCGCGCTGATCGACAGGCTGGCGCCGCCGGGCACCGCCACCGAGGCCTACTCGTGGCAGAGCGTCGCGACCGTGATGGGCGCCGCCGCCGGCTCGTTCATCGCGGGCGTGCTCGCGGAAGAGGCGAGCGTCGAGTGGGCGCTTGCCACGAGCGGCATCGCCTGCGCAGCCGGGTTCCTCATCGCGGTGGCGGCCAGACGTACGCTGCGCCCGGCCGTGGTGGCGGAGACCTAGGCCGCTTCGCGCAGGCCCTGCGCCTCCGCCAGCGTGGAGAGCTTGCGCAGCGCGCCCTCCTCGATCTGGCGAGTGCGCTCCCGCGTGAGCTGGAACAGCTTCGCGACCTTGTCGAGCGTCTGCGGCGCCTCGCCGCCGAGCCCGAAGCGCAGCTCGAGGATGCGCTTGTCGCGGTAGGGCAGGTTGTCCAGGCAGGCCTTCAGCCGCTCGTCGCGCATCGACTCGACCGCCTCGTCGAACGGCGAGGCCGACGACTCGTCCGGGATCAGGTCGCCGAACTGGGCGGCATCGGAGTCGTCTCCCACGGGCTTGTCGAGCGACACGAGCTGCTGCGCCGCGCGCATGATCACGTCCGCCTCGACCGGGTCCACGCCTGCCATGTCCGCGATCTCCTCGATGGTGATCTCGCGGTCGCCCTGGGCCTCCAGCTTGCGCTGGGCGCCGTCGAGCTTCTTGAGGATGTTGTCGATGTGGATCGGGATCCGGATCGTCCGGCCCTTGTCCGCGATCGCGCGCGAGATGGCCTGGCGGATCCACCAGGTCGCGTAGGTGGAGAACTTGTAGCCCTTGCGGTAGTCGAACTTCTCGACCGCGCGCACGAGGCCGATCGTCCCCTCCTGGATCAGATCCAGGAACGGAAGGCCCTGGTTGCGGTAGCGCTTGGCGATCGAGACGACGAGCCGCAGGTTCGCTCGCGTCATGTGGTCCTTGGCCACGAGGTCGCCGCGCTCGATGCGCTTCGCCAGCGCGATCTCCTCCTCAGCGGTGAGGAGTGGCGTCTTGGCGATGCCGTCGAGGAACTGCTGAAGAGAATCCAGGGTCGGGTCGGGCGCCGTGGGCGTCAGCGTGTCGGTACTCATCGCGCGGCAACTTACGACCGTCGCTTAAGGGACACCTAAATGGTGCTTTTCCCGCTACAGCGCGGTCGAGAGCGTCTTGAAGCGGCATTGCGAGAACTGCCCCCTAGGGTCGCAGCGGCCCGCCATCCGGAGCCGCGCGATCCGCGCGCCGCCCTGGAGGACCTTCACGTCGAGGCCGACCGGCGTCTTCGCGAGGCTGTAGTGGAGGGTCGGGACGCCGCGCGGAAGCGTGACGAGCACCTTCACGAGGCCGCGCGCCGTCGGGCCGCCCTTCGCCCACACGTCGACCTCGGCGCCATTCGGCCACGTCCGGATCTTTCGCGGACAGATCAGGGCGGTGGAACCGCAGCCGCCGTGCGGCTCCTGATCCGGCGGCTCGCCATCGGAGGCCCGCATCGGGAAGGTGATGCGCTTCGCCGCCACCCCAGGTCCTGGAACCCCGCGCCCTGCGGATCGCGCGGGCCTCGACCGTGATCGGCGAGGCATTGCCCGTCGGGCCGGGCTTGACCCAGAACCAGTACTTCGAGTCCCACAGCCAGCCGCGGTGCCCCTTGAACGGCGGCGGCTTGCGCAGTTTGGAGACGATCGGTGCGGTGGCCTGCCTGATCTCGAAGTTGACGGTGCCGCTGACGGTGCAGCTCGGCTCGGCGTCCTCGTTCGTCGGCGTGGCGGTGACCGCGAGCGTGCCCGGCGACGTCACCGGCCTCCGCCGTGTGCCGCGAAGCTGTTGACGGTGTAGAACGCGCCGCCGGAGAGCCGCACGCGGACCAGCAGGTCGCGGGTCGTGTAGACGGGCCCCGACGTGTTCCCGTTGACCATGACCACGAGCGTAGGCGAGCCGGGCGGGCACTCGGCGGCCTGCGCGCTCGCTGCGGGCAGCACGGCGACGGCGACCAAGGCGAGCGGCAGGGACCAGCGCGCGAGCCTCACACGCCGAGTCTAGGCGACAAGAAGCGGCGCACCAGCGCGGCGGTCTGGTCGGGGCGCTCCATCGACGGGAGATGCCCCGCCCCCTCGATCATCAGCCCTTGCCGTCACCGGACAGCTCGAGGACCGCAAGGAAGGCCTCCTGCGGCACCTCCACCCGTCCGACCTGCTTCATGCGCTTCTTGCCGGCCTTCTGCTTCTCGAGCAGCTTGCGCTTGCGGCTGATGTCGCCGCCGTAGCACTTGGCGATCACGTCCTTGCGCATCGGCTTCACCGATTCGCGGGCGATGATCTTCGCGCCGATGGCCGCCTGGATCGCGACCTCGAACTGCTGGCGGGGGATCTGCTTGCGCAGCCGCTCGGTGAGCACGCGGCCGGCCGGATAGGCCTTGTCGCGGTGCACCACCATCGACAGCGCATCGACCCTGTCGCCCGAGAGCAGGATGTCGAGCTTCACCAGGTCGCCCTCGCGCATGCCTATCAGCTCGTAGTCGAGCGAGGCGTAGCCCTTCGTGCGCGACTTCAGCTGGTCGAAGAAGTCGAGCACGATCTCGGCGAGCGGCAGGTCGTAGTGGAGCTGCACGCGCTCCTGCGAAAGGAACGTCATGTCCACATGCGTGCCGCGGCGCTCCTGGCAGAGCTCCATCACCGCACCCACGTGCTCCTTCGGCGTGAGGATGGTCGCGCGGATGTAGGGCTCCTCGATGGCCGCGATCTCCGCGCGGTCGGGCATGTCGGAGGGCGAGTGGACCACCACCTCGCTGCCGTCCGTGAGCGTCACGTCGTACTCGACGGTGGGCGCTGTGGCGAGCAGCTCGAGGTCGTACTCGCGCTCGAGCCGCTCGCGCACGATGTCCATGTGGAGCAGCCCCAGGAAGCCGCAGCGGAAGCCGAACCCGAGCGCCTCGCTCGTCTCCGGCTCCCAGGTGAGCGCGGCGTCGTTCAGCTCGAGCTTCTCGAGCGCGTCGCGCAGGTCCGGGAACTGGTTCGTCTCCACCGGGAACAGGCCACAGAAGACCATCGGCTTGATCTCGCGGTAGCCCGGCAGGGGCTCGCTCGCCGCGCTGGCCCTCGTGGTGAGCGTGTCGCCCACGCGCAGCTGCGAGACGTCCTTGATGCCCGTGATCACGTAGCCCACCTCGCCCGCGTGCAGGGCGTCGACCGGCATCATCTCCGGCCCGAAGAAGCCGATCTCGTCGATCTCGGCGTGGGTGCCGGCCTGCATGGCGACGATGGCGTCGTCCTTGCGAAGCGTGCCGTCGACCACGCGGACGTATGCGACCACGCCGCGGTACTGGTCGAACTCGGAGTCGAAGATCAGCGCGCGCGGCGGCGCGTCGACGTCGCCCTCGGGTGGAGGGACCTGCGCCACGAGCGCCTCGAGCAGCTCGGTCACGCCGTCGCCGGTCTTGGCCGAGATGCGGATCACGCCGCCCGGGTCGATGCCGATCAACTCCGAGATCTCGCCCGCCACCCGATCCGGCTCGGCGCCCGGCAGGTCGATCTTGTTCATCGCGGGGATCAGCTCGAGGCCGGAGTCGACCGCCAGGTAGGTGTTGGCGACCGTCTGAGCCTCCACGCCCTGGGATGCGTCCACCAGCAGCAGCGCGCCGTCGCACGCGGCGAGCGAGCGCGACACCTCGTAGGTGAAGTCCACGTGGCCGGGCGTGTCGATCAGGTGCAGGCGGTAGAGCTGCCCGTCCTTCGCCCTGTACTCCACCCGCACCGCCTGGGCCTTGATCGTGATGCCGCGCTCGCGTTCGAGGTCCATCGAGTCGAGCAGCTGGGGCCTGTGGTCGCGCGCGTCGACGGCCCCGGTGATCTCGAGGATCCGGTCGGCGAGCGTGGACTTCCCGTGATCGATGTGGGCGATGATCGAGAAGTTGCGGATGTTCTGTGCGGGCGATGCCACTGCGGCGTACGAGTATGGCGATGAGGCATAGTCCTGACCCGATTCGTGATCGCCACTGACATCGAAGTCGTCAAGGCGATGTTCGCCGCCTTCGCGACCCGTGACCTCCAGACGGTTCTGGACCTTGCAGACCCCGAGATCGAGTTCACGGCCGTGACCGGCGAGCACGCCGGCCGCACGGACCCGTACCGCGGGCACGACGGCCTGCGCGCGTACTTCCGCGACGTGGCCGAGGTCTGGGAGGAGCTGCGCCTGACGCCGCGCGAGTTCCGCCCGACCGGCGACCTCGTGCTGGTGACCGGGAAGGTCAGCGCCCGCTCCCGAGGGCGCACCGTCACCGGCTCCACCGGCTGGATCTGGCAGGTCCGCGACGGCAAGGTCGTGTACGGCAGGGTGTACGCGTCGGCGGCCGACGCGATCGCTGCGGTCGACGGCTCGAGCTAGGGCCGCCGCCGCGCTCGGAGCAGGTAGTCCACCTGCTCCTGCTTGCGCATGATCATGTGCTCGAGGCGGTGCTCGACCGCCTCGGAGGCGGCCTCGCGGCCGGTCGGCTCGATGGCGGCCTGGAGCGCTTCGAGCGTCTCGGACTCGCAGTCGATCAGGGAGTCGATCGCCTTGTCCGGGTCGGCCACGAACTGGATCGGAGCCACGTCAGTCGTGGGCTCGCCGCCGAGGGCCGTGATCTTCTCCACCAGGCGCGTGGCGTCCTCGAGCTCCGAGAGCGAGTGCTCGCGCATCTTCTCGGCGTGCGCCTGGTACTCGAGCCCGATCACGCTGCCCGCGACGAGCGAGTAGTGCAGCACCGAGCGGTGCTGGAGGCTGAGCGCTTTGTTGAGGCACTTGATCTGCTCCTCGACGTCCATCGTCTCTTCGGGCATGGGCCGCTTCTACCCCTGAGATCGGCCACGGCTAACAAGCAGGCGGTGGATCTGCCTCGCCTCGGGCACGCCCAGCAGCCACACGGCGGCGGCATAGGCGGCCGAGCCGGCGGCGATCGCGCCGAGCACCGACACGGCCTGGCCGGCGAGCGAGCGGCCGAGAAGGTCGTCGAGGCCCGACCAGCTCAGGTACGACACCGCGCCCAGCAGCGCGCCGGCGGCCAGCATCCGGCTCGCGGCGGACACCAGCCGCCCGCCCTCGATGCCGCCGAGCTCGCCGCGCAGGATCCAGCCCTGGGCCACGCACATCACGATCGTGCCCGCCACCGTGCCGATCACGATCCCGGCGATCTCGAACGGCTCATAGAGGGCAGCGGCGAGCGCGGCGTTCACCAGCAGGTTGACGCCCGCGAGCGCAGTGGTCGCCCAGGGGCGCTGGAGGCTGAAGAAGGTGCGCGAGAACAGCAGGCTGACGCCCTGGAACGGCAGCGAGATCGACCACCACAGCATCGCCGTCGCCGTGAGGTCGGTGGCCTGCGCATCGAACGCGCCGCGCTCGTAGACGAGCCGCGTTACCGGCTCGGCCAGCACGGCCATCAGCACGGCGCTCGGGATCAGCAGCAGGCAGATCTGGCGCACGCCGGTGCCCATCGTGCGGCGCAGGTCGTCGCGCGCGCCGCGCGCCGCGAAGCGCGACATCGTCGGGAACAGGATCGTGGCCACGGCGATGCTGAACAGGCCCTGCGGCAGCTGATAGATGCGGAAGGCCTTGTCGATCGCCGCGGGCGCCTCCTCGGAGACGAGCGTGCCGAACACCGAGTTGATCAGCAGGCTCACGTTGATCAGGCCGAGCGCGATCGTGACCGGCAGCATCAGCTTCAGCACCCGGCGGACGCGCTCGTCGCGCCAGTCGATCTTGAAGGTGAGGCCTCCGCCGCGCCCGCGCAGCCACGGCAGCGGCAGCAGGAACTGCACGATCGTGCCGGCCAGGATGCCGATCGCGTACGCGTAGATCTCGTCCTCCTCCGGCAGCACGGGGACGAGGCCCACGAGCGCGGCGATGATCACGAGGTTCCACGCCACCGGGGCGAGCGCCGGCACGGCGAAGTGCTCGAAGGAGTTGAGCATCCCCACCACGAGGCCGGAGAGCGCGAGCAGCACGACGATCGGGAACATCAGCCGCGCGAGGTTCACGGTGAGGTCCTGGAGCGCGGGGTTGTCGTCGAAGCCCGGCGCGAACAGGCCCATGAGCGGCTCGGCGAACAGGACGAACAGCGCCGTGATCGCGCCGAGCAGCAGGCAGATCAGGAAGAAGAGGCTCGAGGCGACGCGGAAGGCCTCCTTGCGCTCCCCCTTCTCGAGCAGCTCGCTGAACACGGGCACGAACGCGCCCTGGAGAGCCGAGTCCGCGAACAGCGCGCGCACGAGGTTCGGCACCTGGAAGGCGATCGTGAACGCCGACATCGCGCCCGTGACCCCGAAGTAGCTCGCCGCGACCACCTCGCGGGCGAGGCCGAGCAGGCGCGAGAGGCCGGTCGCGAACGAGAAGAACGCGGTGTTGCGCGCGAGTCGCCGCGCGTGTCCGGGACGGCCCGGTGCGTCGGTCGCCACAGGAATTGCCCCGCTACACTCTTCGGCCGGTAATGGCCAACATCGCCTCACAAGAAAAGCGGATCCATCGGGCGGAGCGCGAGCGCCTCGAGAACCGGCGCCGCACTTCGCAGGTGAAGACCTGGTTCCGGCGCCTCGAGTCGGCGGTCGGCGAGGGCGACGCCGGTAAGGCCGATGACGAGTTCCGCAACCTGGTCTCGCGGATCGACAAGGCCGTCAAGTCGGGCGCGCTGCACCGCAACAACGGCGCCCGCAAGAAGTCCCGCGCGGCACGCATCCGCAGCCGCCTCTCGTAGCCCGGTAACCGAACTGCGACATTTTCCCGCGCCGTGTGGGTAAATGACCGGCGGGATGGCGGAGGCGACGCGGCGGGAGTTCCTCGAGCGGACGGCGTACACGGCCGGCATGGCGGGGCTGGCTGCGGCCCTGCCGGCGAGCACGATCCTGGCTGAGGCGGCCGAGGCGGCGGCTTCGCGCTCCGGACTCCCGGCGCCGCGCAACGTCCCGATCGACCACTTCGTCGTCCTGATGATGGAGAACCGCTCGTTCGACCACTACTTCGGCTGGCTGGCCGAGGCGGACGGGATACAGAACCAGAGCTTCACGGACCCCAGCGGGCAGTCCGTGCCCACGCGCCACTTCTCGACTCTCGGAAGCGGCGGGATGGAGTACAAGGGCTGCGGCCACCCGGACCCGGGGCACGGCTGGGAGTCCGGCCGCGCGCAGCTCCTGGGCGGCTTCCTGGCGGAGGGCTCGGGCAACGACGAGTTCGCGCTCACCTACTTCAACAGCGGCGAGCTCGGCTTCATCCACGAGGCTGCGCGCAACTACACGCTCTACGACCGCTTCTTCTGCTCGCTGCTCGCCTCGACCTGGCCGAACCGCTACTACAAGTGGTCCGCCCAGTCCGGCGGCCTGAAGAACAACGACCCCCCGGCCGGGACGCTCGGCAACCAGTGGGAGACGATCTTCGACCGTGGGCTCGCCCACGGCCTCAGCGCGCGCTACTACGCCTCCGACCTGCCCTTCTCGGCGGTCTGGGGTCCGCGCGGGGCCACCTGGACGAACCCGATCACGCGCTACTACGCGGACTGCGCGGCCGGCACGCTGCCGAACATCGCGTTCGTGGACCCGCCGTTCCGCGACGGCGGCGGGGGTGACGGGCTGTCCGCCGACGAGCATCCGCTCGGCGACGTCCGGCTGGGGCAGGCGTTCATGGCCGATGTGGTGAACGCGTTCGTGAAGTCGCCGAACTACCGGCGCGGGGCGCTGTTCGTGCTCTACGACGAGTGGGGCGGCTTCTTCGATCACGTGACGCCGCCGCACGTGGCCGACGACCGCGCGAGCGCCGACCTGTTCGAGGACTTCGGGCAGATGGGCTTCCGCACCCCGGCGCTGGCGATCTCGCCCTACGCGCGTCCGAGGAAGCGCGCGCCCGTCCGCGTGGACCACGGTGCCTACGGGCACGAGTCCGTGCTGAAGCTGATCTCGTACCGCTTCGGGCTCGGCGACCTCACACTCCGACAGGCGCAGGCGCGCAACATCGGCCTGAGCTTCGACTGGGAGCACGCGAACTTCGACCAGCCGGCGCTGCCTGACCCACCCGAGGTGGCGACCGCGCCGTGCGCGCTCGGCGGCGGCGACGTCCTCGACAGTCAGGCGGCGCATGCCGGCGACCTCGTGGCGCTGGAGGAGCTGGCCGTGCGCCACGGGGTGCCCACCTACGAGGGCAAGCTGGGCGACATCTTCACGCTGCCCGACACGATTCAGCGGGCGGTCACGGCCGGGACCTAGTCGCCTGGCGGCGGTCGGCTCGCCGCTAGTGTGCTCGCGATGGAGACGAGGCTGCTGATCCGTGGCGAGCAGGTCGCGGGCGATGGAGAGAGGCTCGCGGTCGAGAACCCGGCCACCGAGGAGACGGTCGCGGAGCTGGGTCTCCCCTCCTCCGAGCAGCGCGACGCCGCTGTGGCAGCGGCGAACGAGGCGTTCCCCGGCTGGGCGGGCACGCCCGCGGTGGAGCGTGCGGAGCTGCTGCACGAGGTGGCCACGCGGCTGCGGGCGCGCACCGACGAGCTCGCTCGCGTGATGACGCTCGAGGGCGGCAAGCCGCTGGTCGAGAACTCCGACGAGGTGGGCTGGACGGCGTCGGCGTTCGACTACTACGCCGAGATGGGCCGCAACTTCGCCGGCCGCGTGATCCCGTCGATCGAGTCGACCCAGCTCGCGCTCGTGGTCAAGGAGCCGATCGGCGCGTGGGGCTGCATCGTCCCGTGGAACTACCCCCTGCTGCTGCTCGCCTGGAAGCTGGCGCCCGCGATCGCCGCCGGCAACACCGTCGTGGCGAAGCCGTCCGAGCTCACGCCGCTGTCCACGCTCATGCTCGCCTCCTGCTTCGACCACCTGCCCGCCGGCGTGGTGAACATCGTCGCCGGGGCGGGTGACGTGGGCGCGGCGATCGTGGCCGACGAGCGCATCGCCGGCGTGGCCTTCACCGGCTCGGTCGAGACCGGCAAGCGCGTCGCTGCGGCCTGCGCGTCGCGGGTGGCCCGCATGAACCTGGAGATGGGCGGCAAGGACCCGTTCATCGTCTGCGCCGACGTGGCCGCCGACGTCGAGGTGGCGGCGAAGGGCGGCGCCTGGGCGGCGTACCTCAACGCCGGCCAGGTCTGCACGTCCGCGGAGCGCTTCTACGTGGCGCGCGAGGTCTACGAGGACTTCGTCTCGGAGTTCGTGGACTACACGCGCTCGCTGCGGATCGGAGATCCGCTCGACGCGTCGACGGACGTGGGCCCGATGGTCTCCGGCCCTCAGCGGGCGAAGGTGGACGCCCAGCTGTCGGCGGCCGTCGAGGCCGGTGCCGAGGTGCTGGTGGGCGGCGACCGCGCCGGCTTCGAGCGCGGGCACTTCTTCGCCCCGGCGGTCGTGACGGGCGCCGCGGACTCGACCGAGCTGCTTCGCGAGGAGACCTTCGGGCCGGTGGCTCCGATCGTGCCGGTGGACTCGCTCGACGAGGCGATCCGGCTGGCGAACGCCACGCGATTCGGCCTCGGGGCGAACGTCTACACGCGCGACTTGGAGACCGCCGTGCGCTGCATGCGCGAGATCCGCGCCGGCACCGTGTGGATCAACGACCCGTTGACCGACAACGACGCCGGGCCGTTCGGCGGCATGAAGCAGTCGGGCTTCGGCCGCGAGCTCGGGCAGGAGGGGCTCGAGGCCTTCCAGGACACGAAGCACGTGCACATAGAGACGAAGATCGCCCCGAAGGAATGGTGGTACCCGTACGGGCCGGGCGCCTAGCCCGCGCTGGTCGCCCGAGCGAGGGCGAGCGAGAACGCGGTGTCCTCACCAAGCTGAAGGTCACTGCCGCCGCGCATCTCCACCTCTAGGTCGGCGAACACGCAGAGCGCTCGCTCCAGCGTGGCCACGTCGGCCTTCTTGGCGCGGGCGATGACCTTCTTGCTCGCCCAGGGCGGCCCCCGCAGTGCCTCGGCCACCTTGGCGTCCGGCATGCCCGCGCCGAGCAGCGACGCAGCGTGATGCACCTCGCGCAGCCTGCGCACGATCGGCCAGACGAGCTTGCCCGGCCGCTCGCCGTGCTCGTCGAGCTGCTCGGCGAGCGCGAGTGTCCCGCGCAGGTCGCCGGCCACGAGCGCGTCGGCGAGGTCGTAGGCGCCCGGCGCGGTTTCGGTCGCGGCCAACCGCTCCACCTCCGCCGTCGTCACGTTGGTGGACGGATGGATCGCGAGCGCGATCTTCTCGAGCTCGCGCGCGAGCCGCTGCTGGCTCGTGCCCGCGCGTGCGACGAGCTCCTTCGCCGCCTCCTGGTCGAGCTGAAGGCCCAGCTCGCGCGCGTGGCCGACGCACCACTTGGGCAGCTCCCACGGCTTGGGCGCGGCGTACTCACGCACCTCGCCGCCGGCCTTCTCGACCGCCTTCGAGAGCTGCTTGGTGCTCTTACCGCGGGCAACGAGGACCAGCACGGTATCGGGCGGCAGCTCTGTGAGGGCCTGTTCGAGCGGCGCGAGATCGCCGGCCTTCCAAACGCTCACGTCGTCCACCAGCAGGTACCGCGTGCCCGTCTCGAAGCTCAGCATCGCGAGCGAGCCGGCCACCTCGCCGGGATCGCTCTGGCGAGCATCGAACGACTCGAGCCCGCCGGGTCCGCGCTCGTCCTCGGCCCGGCGCCGCACGCGAGCCCGCCAGGCGTCGATCTTGGCGTCGTCGTCTCCGCAGACGAGGTAGGCGGGCTTCAATTCGGCCACGCGGGCCAGTGTACGTAGCGCGCGGGCGGAGCCTCCGGCGGGGCGGCCCCGGTCAGTGCTCGGTCCTTACGTCTATCTGACCGTCGCGTACCGCAAGCGTCACGGTCCCGTCACGCTCCGTCCGGTACACGTTCGGGACCGCCGCGCGCAGCGCAGCGAGCGTCTCGGGCGTTGGGTGGCCGTAGGTGTTGTCGGCGCCGACCTCGATCGCGGCCACCCGTGGGCTCAGGCGCCTCAACACCTCGGGCAGGCCGGGGTCGGCGCTGCCGTGGTGGGAAACCTTCATCGCCTCGACCGGACGCAGCGGGAGCGGCAGGATGGCGTCGGACTCGGCGTCGGCGGAGAGCCACAGGTCGAACTCGCCCGCGCTCACGATCGCGGCGACCCCGCGCGGGTTTGGGTCCTCGGGCGCCGGCGTGCCGGGCGGCAAAGGCTGTGGGGACAGGATCTCGATCCGGAGACGGCCAACCCGCAGCACCTGGCCGGCGCGCGCTGGGACGTGTCGGATGCCGCGCGCGTCCGCTTCGGCGAGCAGGCGCCTGAAGTCTCGGTCGGTGGTGCCGTCCGAGTTCTCGAGCAGGAGCGAGGTCGGGATGCGCTCGAGCAGCTCATGAAGGCCACCCTGGTGGTCGCGCGACTGGTGCGTGGCCACCATCAGGTCGAGCCGCCGGACGCCCGCTGCGCGCAGCTGCCGGTACACGCGCGCCTCCGGCGGACCGCCGTCGAACAGGGCGGCGGCTCCGGCGCCGTCCTGGATCAGGGTGGCGTCGCCCTGGCCGGTGGCGAGGAACCGCACCGTGAGCGCGTCCGGCGGTGGCGGCGTGGCGAGCACCGCGCCTGCGCCCAGGACGAGCACGGTCGCGACGAGCGCTCCGGCCCCCGCGCGCAGGGCGCGCGGCCTTCGGCGCCATGCCGCGGCGAGTTCGAGGGCGGCTGCACGCGGGACGCGGGCTCGTGGCCCGCTCGCCGTCGCCCCGCGCAGGAGGCGCGGGCTGAACACAAGCGCCGTCATCGCGATGTATGCCGCCATCACTGCGGGCGCGGAGCCCAGCGGGAGCTCGAGGCGCCCGCCCGGCAGGGTGGCGCAGCGCTCGGCGAGTCCGTCGAGGTACGCGATCGGCACGCGCGTGAGCGGGCCGAGCGCGTCGGCGAGCCGGCCGCTCGCCGGAAGCAGCGGCGCGACCAGACCGAGCGCTGCCTTCACCATCCCAAGCCACATCGCCGGCGCAACCGCCGGAAGCGCCAGCAGGTTCGCCGGAAGCCCGGCCAGCGCAACCGAGCCGAAGTGGTAGGCGAGCAGCGGCGCAGTCGCGACCGTCGCCGCGACCGTGATCGCGCTGCCCTCGCAGAGGCCGTCGAGCGCCGCCCGGTCGAGGGTGCGCCGCTGCGGGAGCGGTCGCGGTGGGCCCGCCAACTCCTCCGCGAACCTCCGCAGCCGGACGGCGAGCGACCGGCCGACGAGCAGGATGCCCGCGACCGCGACGAAGGAGAGCTGCCAGCCCGGATCGCCGCAAGCGCGCGGGTTCAGCGCGAGCGTGACCGCTGCCGCGAGCAGCAGCGCGTACCAGCGCGACGACGGCCGCGAGAGCGTCATCGCCGCGATCGCGGCGGCGCCCATCACCCCGGCGCGCTGGAGCGACGGTCCGGCACCGGCGAGCGGCACGTAGACCGCTACGAGACACAGCAGCGCGACGCCGCGTCCGCGCGGGCCGAGGCCAGCGGCGACGAGCACTGGAAACGCCAGCGCCATCAGCAGCATCACGTTCTGGCCGCTGACAGCGAGCAGGTGGGAGAGCCCCGAGTCGCGCCAGTCGTCGCGCGTGGCGCTGTCGATCTGCTCGTCCTCGCCGAGCACCATGCCGAGCGCCAGCGCGGCGTCCGCTTCCGAGAGGCCCGCGGCGACCGCGCGCTCGGCACGCGCGCGCAGGCGGTCCAGCACGCCCGCGACTCCACCGCGCCGGCGGCCGGTGAGGCGCACGCGCTCGACGAGCAGCTCGCCCGCGATGCCGCGACGCCGTAGGTGTGCGGCGAAGTCGAACGTGGCACCGGGGTCGTTCACCGGACGACGTAGCAGCCCGGCAAGGGCGAGCTCGGCGC
>Ga0114129_10003287_pt1 | contig 22700 bp, 18 predicted proteins | sample RhiMetdeltSRZDD1_FD_80071 | JGI IMG/M metagenome (GOLD analysis project Ga0114129, IMG submission 80071) | Populus rhizosphere microbial communities from Tennessee, USA - Rhizosphere MetaG P. deltoides SRZDD1 (version 2) (version 2) | ecosystem: Host-associated > Plants > Roots > Rhizosphere >... | reverse complement strand
ACGCGGTGGGAGCCGCCGCACGGGCTGTTCATCGCCGAGGGCGAGCTGGTGCTGCGCCGGGCGGTACGGGCCGGGTACCGTCCCCGGTCGTTCTTCGTCGACGCCAAGCGCCTCGACCAGATCGGCGACATGCTGGACACCGCACCCGTGTACGCCGCCAGCCAGGACGTGCTCGAACGGGCGACGGGGTTCCACGTACACCGAGGAGTGTTGGGATCTTTTCACCGGCGCCCGCTCCCGGCGGCGGGTGAGGTGCTCGCGGCGGCCCGGCGGGTCGCGGTGCTGGAGGATGTCAACAACCACACGAACCTCGGCGCGATCTTCCGGTGCGCGGCCGCGCTGGGGGTCGACGGCGTGCTGCTGTCGCCGTCGTGTGCCGATCCGCTCTACCGGCGCAGCGTGCGGGTGAGCATGGGCGAGGTGTTCGCGGTGCCGTACGCGCCGCTCGCGCCGTGGCCGGCCGGGCTCGGCGGCGTGCGGTCCGCCGGCTTCACGCTGCTCGCGCTCACGCCCGCCGCGGACGCGGTGCCGATCCAGCGGCTCACCGCCGCGCAGCGGGCCCGGGCGGCGCTGCTGCTCGGCGCGGAGGGTACCGGGCTCACCCGGGCCGCGCAGGAGGCGAGCGACGTCCGCGTGGTGATCCCGATGCGGCGCGCCGTGGACTCGCTGAACGTCGCGGCCGCCGCCGCGGTGGCCTTCTGGGAACTGGGCCGCGAAGATTAGCCCGCGACGGCAGGCGGCGACGGCAGGCGGCGACGGCAGGCGGCAAAACGGGTCGGGGGTGGACGTGCGCGGGCCGCCACCCTACGGTTTTCACGACGAAACGGTGGTGGCGATGGCAATCGAAGACCCGGACGCCGGCCGCGCGCCGGATACCCGCGACGACGCGTTGATCTCCCCTGACGCACCGGTCGAGAGCCTGGCCGACGAGCCGACGCAGGTGATTGGAGGGGGAAGCGACGAGGTCACGGAGTCGATCGGCACCGCACCCGCGACGGTCGCGTCGACGGGTCCGGCGGTCGAGGTGCCCACACCACCGTCCGGCGCGCCGCCCCTGCCGCCGTCGGTGCCTGGCCCCGCGGTCGAGGCGCCCACGCCGCAGTGGGCCCCGCTCCCACCAGAACCGCGGACCGAGGCGATCGACACCCAGGTGCTTTCGACGCCGCCGGCCGCGCCGGCCCCCGCGGCGCCCGTCGACGAGCCGGCCACCGTCCCGCTGGTGCCGCAGCCCCGCCTGCCCGAGGACGACCTCGAGCCGCTGACCGAGCCCATTCCGGCGGGTACGGGGCCCAAGCACCGGATCGTCGCCGAGGGCGACCTCGACTGGCCGGTCCGCGACGTGCGCGTCGACGGCGTCACCGAGCTGCGCGTACACGGGGTCGGCGGCACGCCACCGCAGGCCATGCTCGGCGATCCGCACGTCCGGCAGGTGACCGGTGACCGGATCGCGGGCATGTGGCGAGGCAGCGACCGGGCGGTGAACGACCGGCCCCGCTGGCACCGCGAGGCGTACTCGTGGGGTGGGCTCACGTCGCGCGCGCTCGCCAGTGCGCTGTGGCTGACGCTCATCCCGTTCGCCCTGCTCAACCTGGCCGGGTGGATGGCGCTGGGCCGGCCGCGTACGGCGGGGAAGCGGATCGACTGGCGGGTGCCGTACCAGCAGTCGCTGATCCGCGTGGTGTCGCTCGCCGCCACCTGGACGTACGTGCTGTTCGCGGCGCAGATCGCGATGGACCTGGCCGCCTGGCAGTGCACCCAGGTCGACACGTGCCGGCTGCGCACCTGGCCGAGTGTCGTGTGGCCGCTGGCCGGCGAGGTGAACGGCCATCCCGCACGGGCCGTCGTGATCGCCTCGATCCTCCCGCTGGCGGTGATCGGCGGCCTGTTCCTGCTGACCCTGCTCAGCCGTCGCCGGTACGAGGCGTACGGGGGCCAGCGCCGGCTGCCCGACGTGTGGCACCCGGGCGCCTCCCTCTTCACGCCGACGTTCTGGCGGGGGGCCGCGTACGCGCGCCGCAGCCGCTGGCTGCACCTGTGGTCCTCGGTCGTGCTGGTCGCGATGCTGCTGGTCGCGGTCGCGCACGCGGGCGGTGCGCGCGGCGAGGACGTACGCCGGGCCGCCTGGGCGTGCGCCGCTTACCTCGCGGTCAGCGCCGTCCTCGCCGGCTGGGAGGGTGGCCGGCGGGCCGTGCTCGACGGCACCGTACGGCAGTGGCTGGTCGGTCTGCTCGGGCTCGCGCTGTTCGGCTACGCGGCGTACCTGGCCTGGGTCCAGCCCCCGCCGGTCGCCGACAACGACCCCGGGATCATGGGCGGGATCCTCGAAGGCTTCAACATCATCGTCGTCGGCACGTACGCGGTGGGCCTGATCCACGCCGCCATCGCCGTGTCGGCCCGGTTCTCCGCCCGGCGGGAGGGTCGCCGGCTGCCGCTGGTCCCGACGCCGTTCACCGCGCTGTCGATCGCGGTCTGGCTGATGTTCGCGGTGTGGGCCGGCATCACGATCTGGGTGGCCCGTTGGCTGAGTACCCAGGCCGTGCCGCAGACCCAGGAGTCGGCCGGCAGTCTCGTGTACCCGCTGGCGTACATGGTGCTGGCCCAGCTCACGATCGCCGCCGTGGCCGCCATCGTCGCCGGCACCGTCCTCGCGCTCGGCACGAGCTACGGCGCCCGCTGGCTGTCGAGCCGGTGGCGACGGTTCCCCACCCTGTCCGACGAGCTGCGGCACTGGCAGGACCTGCTGTTGCCGGGCGGCGTGCGGGCCGCGGCCCCGATCCGGCGCCGGGTGCGGTGGTTCGGCCGGCCGCTCAAGCCGAGCAAGTGGCTGGGCGCCGTACGCGACTACAAGTGGTTCGCCAACGTGGCCCGCTGGATCGAGCGCGGGTTGAGTCTCGCGGCGGTCACCGCGGTGGCCGCCTCGGTCGGGTACAGCGTGGACTACGGTGTCCGCTGGCTCGGTCGCGAGGATCTACTGTGGACAGTCCTGTACGTGCTGCTCGTCTGCGCCGGCCTGACCGTGCTGGCGTGGCTCGCCGCGCGCTCCCGCCCGGTGAGCCGGGACCGGTCCGAGACGAGCCCGTACCTGGTCGTCCCCCGGCCCCATCCGGCCGGCGACTCGGCCGACAACCGGCTGGGGGCCGACGAGACGCGACCCGACCCGGCCGGTGAAGGCGCCGAGGTCGCCGACCACCGGCGTACGGCCGACCGGCGTGGCGCCGTGGGCTGGCTGGTGCTGCTGCTCGGGCTCGCCTTCTTCGCGGGCACGATCTGGGCGGCGTGGGCGGGGCTGCTGGCCACGGTCGACCGGTTCCCGGACCGGCCGGCCCCGCAGCCGCTGCCGAGCTGGTTCCCGACCAACCCGGGCCTCGCGAGCACGCTGCTGACGACCGTCCCGCTGATCGCGGTGCTGATCGTGCGGCAGGCGATCCGCAGCCCGCGTACGCGTCGCGTCGTCGGTATCGGCTGGGACGTCGCCACCTTCTGGCCCCGCTCGTTCCACCCGCTCGCCCCGCCGAGCTACGCGGAGCGGGCGGTGCCGGAGCTGGCGATCCGCGTCCGGCACCTGCTCGGCCGCGGCGCGGTCGTGGTGGCCGGGCACAGCCAGGGCGCCGTCGTCGCGACCGCCGCGCTGGCCCAGCTCGCCGACCTGCCGGCGGAGCAGCGCGGGCGGCTGTCGGTGATCACGTACGGGAACCCGACCGCGCACCTGTACATGCGGTTCTTCCCGCACTACGTACACCCGGAACTGGTCGAGGACGCGCGCTGTACGGGCGCCGATCCGGACGGCCTGCACTGGACGAACTTCTACCGGCACACCGACCCCATCGGCCGCATGCTGTTCGCCCGCGACGGCGATCTGCCGGTCGACCCGCCGACCGAGGTCGTCGACCGGCACGGCGACGTGTGGCTGCCGGACCCGCCGACCGACTGGTACCGCCGGGGCGACGGCCCGCCGCGGGTACGCAGTCACGCGCACGACGGGTACGAGCGCCAGTCCCCGTTCGCGACCCACATCGAGGCGGAGGTGCACCGGCTGGACGGGCTCGCGCCGTAGGCTGCGGGGATGACCGATGACCTGCTGGCCCGCCACCGGGCCGTCATGCCCTCGTGGATGCCGCTGTACTACGACTCGCCGATCGAGATCGTCTCGGGCGAGGGCCGGCGGGTGACCGACGCGGAGGGCCGCACGTACCTGGACTTCTTCGGGGGCGTGCTGACCACCATGATCGGCTACGGCATCCCGGAGATCACGGACGCGGTGCGGCGCCAGCTCGACACGGGGGTGGCGCACACGTCGACGCTGTACCTGATCCGGCAGCAGGTCGAGCTCGCCGAGAAGATCGCCCGGTTGTCCGGCATCCCCGACGCCCGGGTGTTCTTCACGAACTCCGGCAGCGAGGCCAACGAGGCCGCCCTGCTGGCCGCGACCAACTACCGCCGCTCGCACCAGATCCTGGCGATCCGCAACAGCTACCACGGGCGTACCTACGCCGCCGTCGGCGTCACCGGCAACCGCGCCTGGTCGGCGACGTCGCTGAACCCGTTGAACGTCAGCTTCCTGCATTCCGGCGACCGCCTGCGGGGCGTCTTCGCGGGGCGCGCCGACGGCGAGCACATCGACGCGGCGGTGGCCGACCTGCGGGAGGTGCTCGCGACCACCACCTCGGGCGACGTCGCCTGCCTGATCGCCGAGCCGATCCAGGGCGTGGGCGGCTTCGTACACCCGCCGGACGGCATGTTCGGGGCGTACCGCAAGGTGCTCGACGAGCACGGCATCCTCTACATCTCCGACGAGGTGCAGACGGGCTGGGGGCGTACGGGTGAGCACTTCTGGGGGTACCAGGCCCACGGCGTCACGCCCGACCTGCTGACGTTCGCCAAGGGCGTCGGCAACGGGTTCACGCTGGCCGGCGTCGTCGGGCGGGCCGACATCCTCGAGTCGGTGAACGGGATCTCGTTCTCCACGTTCGGCGGCAACCCGATCGCGACCGCGGCCGGCAACGCGGTCGTCGACTACGTCCTCGACCACGACCTGCAGGGCAACGCGGCCCGGGTCGGCACGCGGCTGATCGACGGCCTGCGGGCCGACACGGCCGACCTGTCGATCGTCGGCGATATCCGGGGCAAGGGCCTGATGCTCGCGATCGAGTTCGTCGAGCCGGGCACGCTCAACCCCAACGCGTACGCCACGGGCCGCGTCTTCGAGGAGTGCCGCCAGGGCGGCCTGCTCGTGGGCAAGGGCGGGCTCTACGGCAACACGATCCGCATGGGCCCACCGCTCACGCTGACCGAGGAGGAGGCCGCCGAGGGGCTGGCCATCCTGACCACCGCTATCTCCACAGTGGACAGTCAGGGCTGACCGCCGGCGCGTACCAGCCGCCCGTGCAGGGCACCGGGGTCCACGCCGGGCAGCGTCCGCGCCGCCAGCCAGGCCGCGGCCGCCGCGGTGTCCCCGGCCGTCAAGGGCACAGACCCCAGATGGGTACGCAGGACCCGCGCGATCGGCGTGTCCGTGGCGAGCAGCCCGCCGGCGAGCACCACAGGCAGCCCGGGTGCGTGGACGAGCTCGAGCGTGCGGGCCAGGTGCGCCGCGCCGCGCTCGACCACCGCGCGGGCGGCGGGGTCGCCGTCGTACGCCTCGAGCACCACCGGCGCCAGTTCGGCCAGGGCTACGGGCGGGCGGGCGTGTACGGCCTGGACGAGCGCCCGCGCGGTGGGTCGCGGCGGGTCCTCGATGTCCTCCGTGCCGAGCAGCCGGCGGCGCACCGTACGGGCGAGCGGCCCGTCGGCTGCCGCCCCGTCGAGTACGGCCAGGGCGGCCCGTACCGCCTCGCGGCCGAGCCAGCAGCCGGAGCCGAGGTCGCCGAGCAGCCAACCGTGCCCGTCGACCACGCGGTCGAGCGTGAGCCCGCGTACGGCCGCCCCGATCGCCCCCGTCCCGGCGACCAGGACCGTCCCGTCGGGTTCGCCGGTCGCCGACGCGTACCCGAGCAGCGCGTCGCCCACCACCTCGTACGCCGGCCGCAGCCCCGCGCCGTGCCACGCCTCGTCCAGCGCCCGTCGGGCGGCGGGGTCGCTGGCCAGGCGCCCGTACCCGGCGAGACCGATCGCGCCGGCGCGTACCCGGGCCGGGTCCACCCCGGCCAGGGCCTCGTCCAGCGCCACGCGGATCGCTCCGGCGGCCTCCGTACCCCCGAGGGCTGTGGGGTTGCCCCCACCGGCCCGGCCGAGTCCGTGCCGGACGCCGTCGAGGTCGGCGACGACCGCGCGAGTGGACGTACCGCCTACATCAAGTCCAACGACCAGGTAGTCGGACAAAGGGCCCTCCCGCGTAGTGCCAGCTTCGGATACATGCTGGTCAGCTAGGGTTCGCCCGGCAACCGGCGGGGCGGTTGTCGGGCCGGTTGGAGGTAACAGTTTGAAAACCTGTCCCACGGTCTTGACAAGGTACCGCCTTTAGTAAGAACTTTTACCACTAACAGTTAACACTCCTTTCTGAACGACGGGTGGGCGATGCGTGACCGCAACTCCGACGGCCCCGCGGTGGTGACCGCGGTGGTCCCGGACGTGCGAGGCGCCGAGCCGACGAGGGCACCCGACAGCAAGGACGGTCACCCGGCGCAGGACAGCGTCCTCGGCCGGGTCCGTGCCCGCCTGCCCGAATTCACCGGTGCCCTGCAGCGGGTGGCCGAGCAGGTGCTCACCGATCCGGCCGGCGCGGCCCGCGCGACGATCGTCGAGCTGGCCGAGCGCAGCGGCACCTCCCCGGCGACGGTCACCCGGTTCTGCCGGGCGCTCGGCTTCGAGGGGTACGCCGACCTGCGCCTCGGCATCGCGGGGGAGACCGGCCGGGCGGCCCGGGCGGCGGGCTGGACCGTCGACATCGGCCGCGAGATCCAGCCGACCGACCCGCTCGAGCGGGTACTGAACCAGATCATGGGCGCCGATACCCGGGCCCTGCACGACACGGCGGCGCGGCTCGACCTGCAGGAGGTGGAGCGCGCGGCCGACGCGATCGCCACCGCGTCCCGGGTGGACATCTACGGCGCGAGCGGTAGCGCGCTCGTCGGCGCGGAGATGCAGTTCTGCCTGCACCGCATCGGCGTGGCGGCCTGGGCCTGGACCGATGTCCACAATGGACTGGCCAGCTCCGCGCTGCTGCACGTCGGCGACGTGGGCCTCGGCATCTCGCACAGCGGGCAGACCCGGGAGACGACCGAGATGGTCGCCGAGGCGGGCAGCCGGGGAGCGACCACGATCGCGCTGACGAGCTTCCCGCGCTCGCCGCTCGCCGAGGTCGCCGACATCGTGCTGCTCACCGCGACGCACGCGACCACCTTCCGGCCGGACGCGCTGTCGGCCCGCCACCCCCAGCTCGTCGTTCTCGACCTGCTCTACATCGCGGTCGCGCAGCGTACCCACGAACGGGCGCATGCCGCCTTCCAGCGCACCGCGCGGGCCGTCGACGGCCACCGCGCGGGAAGCCGGGACTGAACCATGGCCCTACCCACCCCACAAGCGGCGGACGAGGCACCCCCGGTGAACCACCTCTCCGCGTACGTCCCCGGCGGGGACGAGCAGCACAACCACCACCTCGAGTCGCGCCGCGCCGGTCGCCTCCGGCGCGTCGCCTGACCCGAAGCCGAGGGACTAGACCCGATCCGAGGAGCAGAGATGTCAGTAATCCCCGACAAATCGTCGGACCTCACCCGGCGCAAGCTGCTGGGTCGGGCCGCGGCGGCTGGTCTGCTCGCCACCCCTGCGGCGAGCGTGCTCGCCGCATGTGCCGGCGGCAGCAGCGGATCCAAGACCAACACGGGAACGAAAGGCCCGGACAACCCGTTCGGCGTCGCCGACAACAGCAAGGTCGACGTGGTCGTCTTCAACGGCGGCCTCGGCGACGAGTACCCGAAGTTCGACAAGACCCTGTTCGACGGCAAGCACGGCAAGGTCACGGTCAACCTCAGCTCGACCCAGAAGATCAAGACCGAGCAGCAGCCGAAGTTCAGCACCACCCCGGCCGACCTGATCAACAACTCGGGCGCGGACTCGATGGCGCTGGACACGCTCGTCAACGACGGCGCGCTGACCGACCTCAGCCCGCTGCTCGACGCGCCGAGCTGGGACGACGCGAACACCAAGGTCCGGGACACGCTGCTGCCGGGTACGGTCTCGGACGGCACGTTCAGCAACACGTTCTACGTGATGAACTACGCGTACACCGTCTTCGGCGTCTGGTACGACCAGGCCCTGTTCGACAAGAACAGCTGGACCGTACCGACGACGTTCGACGAGTTCTTCACGCTCGCCGCGAAGATCAAGGCTGCCGGTATCGCGCCCTTCGCGTTCGCCGGCAAGTACCCGTACTACATGCGCTGGGCGCTGATGAGCTGGATCTGGCAGGCCGGCGGCAAGCAGGCGATGGTCGACATCGACAACCTGAAGGCCGGCGCCTGGAAGACCCCCGAGGTGACCTCGGTCATCAGCAACGTCGAGAAGCTGGTCAAGGACAAGCTGACCCTGACCGGCAGCGACACGCTGAGCCACACCGAGTCGCAGCAGGCCTGGCTGGACGGCAAGGCCGCCTTCCTGCCGGTCGGCACGTGGGTGGAGAACGAGATGCGCAAGACCATCCCGTCCGCCTTCAAGATGAAGATCGCCAACTTCTGGGCCAACAGCGCCAGCGACAAGGCCAAGGGCGCGGTGTTCGCCGGCTCCGGCGAAGGCTGGATCGTGCCCAAGAAGGCCGCGAACGCGGCCGGCGGCATGGAGTTCCTGCGTGCGATGCTGTCGAAGGCCGGTTCGGCGAAGTTCGCCGAGCTGACCAGCTCGCTGGCGTCGGTCAAGGGCTCCGGCGACAACGTGACCAACTCCACCGCGCTCAAGTCGGCGAACGACGTGATGAAGGCCGCCTCTGGCGACCTCGTCTCGTTCAAGCACCCGGACTGGTACGCGGACATCGACAAGGCCGAGCAGAACGCCATCGGCGAGCTGATGGCCGGCCGGATGACCGCGGCGAAGTTCCAGGACACGATGCAGGCGGCGGCGGACAAGGTCGCGGCCGACAGCTCCGTCAAGAAGCAGACCCGCACCTGATCCGGAAATGAGTGGTCATGCGGCACGGTAAGGCCCGCTTCGTGGCAGGTTTCCTCGCACTGCCGGTTGCGCTGTACCTGTTCTACGTGGTCTGGCCGTTCGTCCAGGCGGTGGCGTACTCGCTCACCAACTGGGGCGGCTTCTCCGACACGCAGGAGTTCGTAGGTCTGGCCAACTACACGAAGTTGATCCAGGACGAGCTGGTCCGCAAGGCGTTCTGGCACAACGTGTTCTTCCTGGTCACGGTGCCGCTGTTCACGATCACGCTGGCCCTGTTCTTCGCGTTCCTCCTCAACGTGGGAGGGCGTGGGAACAGGGCCGGCATCCGGGGGGTCTTCGGCTCCTCGATTTACAAGATCATCTTTTTCTTCCCGCAGGTACTCTCGCTCGTGCTCGTCGCGATCATGTGGAGCGCGATCTACCGCGGGGACGGCCAGGGCCTGCTGAACGGCCTGCTCATCAAGGTCGGCATCGTGGACCCGGAGCAGCCGGTCAAGTTCGTCTCCGACCCGAGTCCCTTCCTCGGCGTACCCACGGTGCTCTGGTGGCTGCTCCTGATCGCGGTCTGGGGCGGGGTCGGGTTCTACATGGTGCTGCTGTCGGCGGCGATGCAGTCGATCCCGCGCGACATCTACGAGGCCGCGCTGCTCGACGGCGCGAGCCGGGTGCACACGTTCTTCCGGGTCACGCTGCCGCTGCTGCGCGACACCGTCTCGGTGGCCTGGGTGTACCTGGGGTTCATCGCGCTCGACATGTACGCCCTCGTGTTCGTCATGACCCCCAGCCAGGGCGGCCCCGACCATGCCAGCGAGGTCTTCGCCTCGGTGATCCAGTTCAACGCGTTCCAGCGCGGCCAGTTCGGCTATGCCTGCGCGATCGCGGTCGCGCTCGCGATCTTCACGCTGCTCCTGGCGGCGGTCCAGCTTCGTATCACCCGGCGCGAGCGGATCGAGTTCTGATGTCTACGGTGACGACACCCGCGGCCGGGGGTCCGGCCACCCGGTCGACGGTCGGCCCGGACCGCGTCGGCGGCCCGCCGCCGAAATCCCGCCGGGCGTCCGGCAGCCTCAGCGACTCGGTGTTCAGCGGGTTCTCCCACCTGTTCCTGCTCACCTGGTCGGTCATGGTGGTGTTCCCGCTGCTCTGGGTCGTGCTGTCCGCTTTCAAGGACGACGCCCAGATCGTGCGGTCGCCGCTCTCGCTCATCCCGAACGGCCTGCACTGGGACAACTTCTCGCGGGCCTGGGTCAACGGCAAGTTCAGCTCGGTCTTCCTGAACACGTTCATCATCGTCGGCGGCGGTGTGTTCCTGACGATGCTGCTCGGCTCGATGGCCGCGTACGTGCTCGCCCGGTACGAGTTCCCCGGCAACCGGGTCATCTACTACACGTTCCTCGCCGGGCTCTCGCTGCCGGTCTACATGGCCGCCGTGCCGCTGTTCAAGGGCACCGACAACGTGGGCCAGCTCTTCCCGCTGCTCGGCCTCAACAGCCACCTGATGCTGATCCTCGTGTACGTGGCGTGGTCGCTGTCGTTCACCGTCTTCTTCATGCACTCGTTCTTCAAGACGCTGCCGACGAGCGTGGCCGAGGCGGCCCTCGTGGACGGCGCGTCGCACACGAGCCTGTTTTTCCGCGTGATGCTGCCGATGGCGCGGCCCGGCCTGATCAGCATCGGCATCTTCAACGTGATCGGGCAGTGGAACCAGTGGTACCTGCCCGTGCTGCTGATGAACCCGCCCGGCGGGCAGACCAAGAACCAGGTACTCGCCCAGGGGCTCATCGAGCTGTCGGTCAACCAGGGCTACAAGTCGGACTGGTCGGGGCTGTTCGCCGGGGTCACGATGGCGATGCTGCCCGTACTGGTCGTCTACATCGTGTTCCAGCGGCAGGTGCAGGCCGGCCTGACCGGGTCGATCACGAAGTAGACCCCTCCTCCTCCTCGATGTCGTGCATCGCGGCCTCCTCCGCGGTCGGGGCGGCACCGGCCGCACCCGCGTCGTACGCGACCGAGTCCGGCTCGGTGTCGAACAGGCTGCCGTCCTCCGGGTCGACCAGCCGGCCCACCCGTTCCGGGGGCTCGGCGATGTCGTCCGGCGACACGTCCGGCTCCTCCCGCGCCAGCCGGCCCTCCAGCGACTCACCGCGCCGCTCCTCCTCGGCCGTCGTACCGAACTCGTCCAGCCCGAGCGGGTGGTCGTCGCGATCCTGAGGTATGGGCGCCGGATCCCACCCGTCGGCCTCCCGTCCCGTGTCGACGTCGTCGTAGGCGGTCGACTCGTCGTCGGCGTAGTCGGGTACGCCCCGGGCCTCGGGCTCGCTCACCGGATGCGGGAAATCGTCCTGTTCGCGCATAAATACATTCCTACCCCGCGTGCTCATGGCGTACCCACGGAATGTCAGGGGTGTTGCGCACAATGGGCGGGTGATGGTCGCTCTGGTGCCGGACCACGGCGGCGCTGGTGGGGTGCTGCGCGAGCTGACCGCCGAGGGTGACCCGACGGGTCCGGCGTGCCCGGTGGCCGACCTCGCCGCGGCGGTGCGTGCCAGCCCGGCCGCGCGCTGGCTGTGGCCGTCGACGCTCGAGGTCTATCCGGCGCTGCGCCGGGCGGGCGTGCGGGTCGACCGGTGCCTCGACCTGGAGCTGACCGAGGCGCTGCTGGTGGGCTACGCGGGCGAGTGGGGCGCCCCGCACGGGCTCGCGGCCGCGTGGGCGCGGCTGACCGGGGCGCCGGTCCCGCGTGACCCACCCGCCCGCGCGGTGACCGTGCCGGGCGACGGGCAGGGCGCGTTGTTCGACGCCCTGCCGCCACCGCCGGCCCTGCCGGGCGCCGACCCGCTCACCGCGCTGATCGACGTGTACCGGCGCCAGCGCGCACAGATCGGGGCGACCGCGCACCCGGGGCGGTTCCGGCTGCTCGTCGCGTCCGAGTCGGCCGGAGCGCTCGTGGCCGCCGAGATGGGCGCCTACGGCCTGCCCTGGCGACCCGACGTGCACCGTGCCCTCCTCGCCGAGCTGCTCGGCGAGCCGTCCCCGGTGGGTGGGCCGCCGCGACGGGTGGCCGAGCTGGCGCAGCGGATCGCGGCCGCGTTCGGGGTCGAGCGGCTGCACCCGGAGTCGCCGGCGGAGGTGGTGCGGGCGTTCTCCCGGGCCGGCATCACGGTGCCCAACACGCGGGCCTGGGTGCTGCGCGGCGTCGACCACCCGGCGGTGCCGCTGCTCCTGCAGTACAAGGAGCTCTACCGCATCTGGACCGCGCACGGCTGGTCCTGGCTCGACACCTGGGTCCACAATGGACGGTTCTGGGCCGAGTACCTGCCCGGCGGCGTCGTGTCCGGCCGGTGGGCCACCCGGGGCGGCGGGGCCCTGCAGATCCCGAAGGTGGTGCGGCGGGCCGTCATCGCGGACCCGGGCTGGGTCTTCGTCGCCGCCGACGCGAGCCAGCTGGAGCCGCGGGTGCTCGCCGCGGTGTCCGGCGACGCCCGGCTCGCGGCCGCGGCGGCCGAGGGCGACCTGTACGCGGCGCTGGCGGCGGAGGCCTTCGGCGGCGACCGGGCGAAGGCGAAACTGGCCCTGCTCGGGGCGATGTACGGGCAGACCGGCGGCGCCGCCCTGCCCGCGATCGCGGCGCTGCGCCAGGTCTACCCGGTGGCCTGGGAGTACGTGGAGGAGGCCGCCCGTACCGGTGAGGCGGGCGGGCTGGTCCGGTCGTGGCTCGGGCGCACCTGCCCACCACCGTCGGTGACGTGGGGCGCGTTCGGGCCGGACCCCGAGGATCCGGGCGACGAGCCGCCACGGTCGAGCGCCCGGGCCCGCGCCCGCGGGCGGTTCACCCGCAACTTCGTCATCCAGGGGACGGCCGCCGAGTGGGCGAACACGCTGCTGGCCAGCCTCCGCACCGGGTTGCGGTCACCGGCCGAGCTGGTGTTCTTCCAGCACGACGAGGTGGTGGTGCACTGCCCGGCGGCACTGGCGGAGGAGGTCGCGGACGCGGTCCGGGCGTCGGCGGTGCAGGCGGCGCGGCTGCTGTTCGGCGATACGCCGGTGCGGTTCCCGCTCGACGTCGCCATCGTCGAGTGCTACGCCGACGCCCACTGAGTCGGGCCCGTCGTAGGGTGCGACCCGCCGCTAAACAGCGCCGCGTCGATGCCCGTCACCCCGCGCGCCCGGGGTACGTTTAGCTCACTAGTGGGCGTGTCGAGGGGGCATCGCGCTGAGCGTCGTCGCCGGGTTGATCCTCGCCGCTGGCGGCGGGCGCCGCATGGGCGGCCCTAAGGCGCTGCTCCGGCACGGCAACGCCACCCTGGTCGAGCGGGTGATCGCGGCCGCGCGCGACGGGGGCTGCGACCCGATCGTCGTGGTGCTGGGCGCGCGGGCCGACGCCGTCCAGGAGCAGGTCGACCTGTCCGGCGTGACGGTTGTCGTGAACCGGGGCTGGGGCAGTGGCATGGGGTCCTCGTTACGCGCCGGGCTCGGCGCCCTGGCCGACAGCGAGGTCCGCGCGGTGGTCGTGCTGCTCGTCGACATGCCGGGCATCACCGGCGCGGCGATCCGGCGGGTGGCCGCGCTGCCGTACGGTGCCGCCCTCGTGTGCGCCAGCTACGGCGGGCGGCGCGGGCATCCGATGCTGCTCGGCCGTGACCACTGGCCCGGCATCGTCACGCTGGCCGCGTCGGACGTGGGGGCGCGGCCGTACCTGCTCGCCCACAAGGACGAGATCCAGGACATCGTCTGCGACGACGTCGCGCACGACGGCGACGTCGACACCGCACAGGACGCCGAGCGCTTCGGGGTCAGTGTGCCTGGCCCGGGGGTCGCCAGCGGTACATAGTGGATGATGTGCCGACCTCTCTCGCCGACGCCTCCGGGTCACCCGCCGCGCTGGCCGAAGCGCTGGCCTCGACCGGGTATCTCGCCGACACCGGTCTCGCGACTGTGGGCTTCTTAGGGGTACGCCTGGAACGTCCGATTTTTCTGGAAGGCGAGGCGGGGGCCGGGAAGACGGCGTTCGCCGCGGCGCTGGCGCAGGTACGCGGCGTCGAGCTGATCCGCCTGCAGTGCTACGAAGGCCTCGACGTCAGCCAGGCGCTCTACGACTGGGACTTCGCGCGGCAGATCCTGCACCTGCGTACCGCCGAGGCGGCCCACGCGGCAGACCCGGGCCAGGGGCTCTACGACCGGCGCTTCCTGCTGGCCCGGCCGCTGCTGCGCGCGCTGGAGTCGGCCCCGTGCGTCCTGCTCGTCGACGAGATCGACCGGGCCGACGACGAGTTCGAGGCGTACCTGCTGGAACTGCTCGGCGAGTGGGCGGTCACGATCCCCGAGATCGGGCGGGTGGTCGCGCGTACCCCGCCGACCGTCGTACTCACCTCCAACCGGACCCGGGATGTGCACGACGCGCTGAAGCGGCGGTGCCTCTACCACTGGGTCGCGCACCCCGACCCGCAGCGGGAGGCGGCGATCCTGCGGCTGCGGCTGCCGGCCGTCCACGCCCGGCTCACCGAGCAGGTCGCCCGCGCCACCGCGGCGCTGCGCACGCTCGACCTCGTCAAGCCGCCCGGGATCGCGGAGGCCATCGACTGGACGCGGGCGCTGGACGCGCTCGGCGCCGACGAGGTCACCGTCCCCCTCGCGGAGGTAACCCTCGGTGCCGCGCTCAAGGTCCGCGAGGACATCGACCGGGTACGGGGACGCCTGCCCGCACTCGTCAGCGAGGGCTTCGATGGCTGACGCGATGGACGCGCTGGTCGGTTTCGCGGCCGAACTCCGCCGGGCGGGCGTGCCGGCGAGCCCGGACCGCGTACAGGCCTGCGCCGCCGCGCTCGACGCCCTGCGCGACGGCGGCGCACCCGAGCCCGGCGCTCTGTACTGGGCGGGGCGCCTCACGCTGTGCGGCTGCGCGGACGACGTCGAGCGGTACGACCTCGCGTACAGCACGTCGACGGCACAGGTACGCCCGCTGCACGCCCCGCCCCCGCGCGGTACGGTGCGGCGCCTCGCCGTACCCTTCGGACTGGATTCGTCCACTGTGGACGATACCGCGTCCGTGGACACGCCGATGGAGACCCGGGCCTCCGGGCACGAGTTGTTGCGCCGCCGCGACATCGGCACACTGTCCACAGTAGAGCGTGACGAGGTGCGCCGGCTGCTGGCGCTGCTGCGCCCGGTGGCGCCGATGCGCCCCGGCCGGCGGTACCGGGCCGCGCACACCGGCCAGATCGACGCGCGGCGCAGCCTCGCCGCCCAGCGCCACGCGCTCGGGGAGCCCGCGCGGCTGCGCCACCGCCGGCACCGCGACCGCCCCCGCCGCCTGGTGCTGCTGGTCGACGTGTCCGGCTCGATGGCGCCGTACGCGGACGCGCTGCTGCGCTTCGGCCACGCGGCGCTGCGCGCCCGGCCGGCCGCGACCGAGGTGTTCACGCTCGGCACCCGGCTGACCCGGGTGACACGGGCGCTGGCCCACCGCGACCCCGACGCCGCGCTCGCCGCCGCCGGTGAGGACATCCCCGACTGGCGCGGGGGGACGCGGCTGGGGTCCGGGATCGACGCGTTCGTCCGCCGGTACGCGCACCCCGGCCTCGCCCGTCGGGCCGTGGTCGTGGTGTGCAGCGACGGCTGGGAACGCGGGGATCCGGCCCTGCTGGCCGACGCGATGGCCCGGCTGCGCCGGCTGGCCCACCGGATCGTCTGGGTGACCCCCCATCGGGGCCGCCCGGGGTTCGCGCCGACCGCCGGCGGGTTGGCGGCGGTGCTGCCGTACCTCCACAGCTTGGTAGCGGGGCACAGCCTGGACGCGCTGGCGGACTTGGTGAGGGAGGTGGCCGCGGATGCGTGAGGTGTTGAAGGACCTGGTGGGCTGGTGGCGCGACGGCCAGCCGGTGGGGGTCGCCACCGTCGTCTCGACGTGGCGGAGCGCACCGCGGGCACCGGGGGCGTCGATGCTGGTCGGCCCGGACGGCGCCGCGGTCGGCAGCGTGTCGGGCGGTTGCGTCGAGGCCGCCGTGTACGAGCTGTGCCGCGACGTCGTCGAGACGGGCCAGCCCACCCTCGCGAGGTACGGGGTGAGCGACGACGACGCGTTCGCGGTCGGGTTGACGTGCGGCGGGATCATCGACCTGTTCGTGGAGCGGATCGACCCGCAGCGGTTCCCGGAGCTGGGTGCCGTCGCCGAGGCGGTGGAGCACGGGCGGCCGGTGGCGGTAGCGACGATCGTGGCCGGCAGCGCCGACCAGCTGGGCCGCCGGATGGTGGTGTTCCCCGACGAGCGGGCCGGCACCCTCGGCTCCGCCCGGCTCGACGATGCCACCACCGACGACGTGCGCGGCATGCTCGCCAGCGGCCGGACCGGCCCGCTGCGGTACGGCCTGGACGGCGAGCGGCGCGGCGACGAGCTGCAGCTGTTCGTGGTGTCGTACGCACCACCGCCGCGGATGCTCGTGTTCGGCGCGATCGACTTCGCCGCGGCCGTGGCGAAGCTCGGCAGCTACCTCGGCTACCGGGTCACGGTGTGCGACGCGCGGGCCGTGTTCGCGACCAACCGGCGGTTCCCGGACACCGAGGTCGTGGTCGACTGGCCGCACCGGTACCTGGCCGGGGAGCTCGAAGCCGGGCGGCTCGACGAGCGTACGGTCGTGTGCGTCCTGACCCACGACCCGAAGTTCGACGTGCCCGTGCTGGAGGTGGCACTCGGCCAGCAGTTCGCGTACGTGGGCGCGATGGGTTCCCGCCGGACGCACGACGACCGGCTGGCGCGACTGCAGGAGGCGGGCATACCCGACGAGCACCTCGCCCGGCTGTCCTCGCCGATCGGGCTGGACCTCGGCGCGCGTACCCCCGAGGAGACCGCGGTCAGCATCGCCGCCGAGATCATCGCCAAGCGGTGGGGCGGCGGTGGCCAACGACTGTCCGCATTGGACGGTCGGATACACCACGAGGGGTAGCCGCCCCACCGGCCGGAGTTATGGCGTGATGGAGACCGCGGTGTACGGCGTCGTCGGTGTCGGCGGCGTGCTGAACCGCGCGTTCACCAGGTAGAGCCGGCGCCCGTACGCGGCGGCCGTCGTCGGGATGTCGAACCGCGGATCGGTGATGCGGCGCCGGACCGTGCCGCTCGTGCCGGCCGCGTCGAGCTGGACGACCGCGACCGCGTTGAGCTGGTTCTGTACGGCGTAGAGCGTGCGCCCGGCGAGCAGGATCCCGTCGCCGTTGGGCAGGCTCTCCGTACCGAGGTCGACGCGCGTGGACGCGCCGGTGGCCGGGTCGACCCGGAACAGACCGCCCGTGTTGGACTGGATGAGCAGCAGCGCGCTCCCGTCCGGCGTACGCGAGATCCCGTTGGCGTTGAACCCCGGCCCGTAGACGAGGTCGCCGGTGATGGGCAGCCGTACGACCGCGGACGGGTCGGGCAGCTGGCCACCGATGCCGAACGGCACCACGTACACGAACGCGTTCAGCGAATCGGTGAAGTACGCGCCCTGCGGTGTGAGGATCACGTCGTTGACGAAGGTCGGGGCGGTGGCGAACGGGTACGTCGCGAGCACCTCGCCGGTGAACGCGTTGACCACCCGCCCGTTGCCGCCGCCGCCGCCGGCGACGAACAGCCGGCCGAGCAGGTCGAGCTTCATGCCGAGGCTCGGCCCACCCGGGTTGGTGGTGATGACCTCGCCCCGCCCGGAGACGAGGCTGGCCCGGTAGATGCTGCCGGTCGCGCGGGAGCCGAAGAACGCATAGGGGAGTACGCCGATGGCGATGCCCTCGGGCTGCCAACCGAGTGGCAGGTCAATGGTCGTGGGAAAGAAGGTGGCCGCGTCGGCCCGGGTGGGTACCCCCACCGCGGTCACGACGGCGGCCGCCGCAAAGCCAGTCAGAGCTTGACGTCGGTTCACGAGCGGTCCTCCTGTCCGCCTGTTCATGGCGCTAGGAAATACGCGTGTCGGCTTTGCCGGGTTCAACGAAACGGCCTCTTGATAGATCGCGCGGGACGGAGTTGGCTGTCCGAAACACCCCCGGTGAGCACAGCGGGAGGACCGAATGGCTCGGATCAGCCTTACCGTCGACGGCGTCCGGTACGCCGACGACATTCCCCCACGCACCCTGTTAGTCCACTATCTCCGGGAGCAACTCGGCAAGGTGGGCACGGTCGTCGGGTGCGACACCAGCAACTGCGGCGCCTGCACGGTGCTGATGACCGACCCGGACGGCCGGGCGCGGGGGGTGAAGAGCTGCTCGGTGCTCGCGGTCCAGGCCGATGGGCGCGCGGTGACCACGGTCGAGGGGTTGGGCGGGCCGGACGGCGCGCTCCACCCGGTCCAGCGCGCGTTCCACGAACAGCACGCGCTGCAGTGCGGGTTCTGCACCCCCGGCATGATCATGGCCGCCGTCGACCTGCTCTCCGACAATCCCGACCCGACGTCCGAGGAGGTCCGGGAGGGCCTGGAGGGCAACCTCTGCCGGTGTACGGGATACCAGAACATCGTCCGCGCCGTGCTCGCGGCGGCCGCGGCCGCCCACGAGACGGCACCGGCCACGGAGTCGTCGGCCGAGGAGGTGGCGGCATGAGTGCAGGCGTGAGGCTACGGCCTGGACCGCGGCTGCGGCCGAGCGGCGAACGCCGGAGCGAGGTGCGGTCATGACCGCGACGGTGTCGGAGCCGGAGGTCGGTCGCGCCCGGCGCCGCAAGGAGGACGCCCGGCTGATCACCGGCCGGACCCTGTGGACCGAGAACATCACGCTGCCGGGCATGCTGCACCTCGCGATCCTGCGCAGTACGGTCGCGCACGCCCGCATCGCCCGCATCGACGTCTCCGCCGCGCTGGAGCGCGAGAACGTCGTCGCCGCGTTCACCGGGGCCGACGTCAAGGACGTACAGGGCAGCCTGCCGTGCGCGTGGCCGGTGACCGAGGACATCGTGATGCCCGGCCACCCACCGCTCGCCGTGACCGAGGTCCGGCACGTGGGCGAGGCGGTCGCCGCCGTCGTCGCGCGCGACCGGTCGAGCGCGCTCGACGCGCTGGAGGCGATCGAGGTCGAGTACGACATGCTCCCGCCCGTACTCGACATGGAGGCCGCGCTCGCCGACGGCGCCCCGCTCGTGCACTCCGACTCGGGCACCAACAAGTGCTACACGTGGGTCTTCGACTCCGCCGCGGCGGGTACGGGGTCCGACATCGCCGAGGCGCAGAACGGCGCCGAGGTCGTCATCCGGCGCCGGTACATCCAGCAGCGGCTCGTCCCCGCGTTCATGGAGCCGCGCAGCGTCATCGTCGACCCGACCAGCAACCAGGTCACGATCTGGTCGGCCACGCAGATCCCGCACATCCTGCGGGTCATGCTCGCCCTGATCACCGGCGAGCCGGAGCACCGCATCCGCGTCATCGCGCCCGACGTGGGCGGTGGCTTCGGCGGCAAGCTGCAGGTGCACGCGGAGGAGTTCATCACGTACCTCGCCGCGCAGCGGACGGGCAAGCCGGTCAAGTACACCGAGACCCGCTCGGACTCGATGCTCTCCGCCCACCACGGGCGCGACCAGATCCAGGACATCACGCTGTACGCGCGCCGCGACGGCACGCTCACGGGCATCGACGTGAAGCTGATCGCCAACATGGGCGCGTACCTCGGCATCGTCACGCCCGGCGTACCGTTGCTCGGGGCGTTCATGTACAACGCCATCTACAAGGTCCCGGCCTACCGCTTCGAGTGCACCGGCGTCTTCACGACGACCACGTACACCGACGCGTACCGGGGGGCCGGACGGCCCGAGGCCACGTACGCCATCGAGCGGACGATGGACGAGCTCGCCGTCGAGATCGGCGTCGACCCGCTGGAGATCAGGCGGCGCAACTGGATCACCCACGAGGAGTTCCCGTACACGACGGTCGCGGGGCTCACCTACGACTCCGGCAACTACGAGGCCGCGACGGAAAAGGCAACCCAGCTTCTCGGGTACGCCGAGCTGCGCGCTGAGCAGGAAAGGCGCCGCGCGTCCGGCGACCGGGTCCAGCTGGGTATCGGCGTCTCCACGTACACGGAGATGTGTGGTCTTGCCCCGTCGCGGATCCTGGGTGCGTTGCGCTACGGAGCCGGCGGTTGGGAGCAGGCCAGCGTCCGGGTCCTGCCCACCGGCAAGGTGGAGCTGGTCACCGGGTCCAGCCCGCACGGGCAGGGGCACGACACGGCGTGGAGCCAGATCGTGGCCGACCAGCTGGGCGTGGCGTTCGAGGACGTCGAGGTGCTGCACGGCGACACCCGGGTGTCGCACAAGGGCATGGACACGTACGGGTCGCGCTCGCTCACGGTCGGCGGTATGGCGATCGTCCAGGCGTGCGAGAAGGTGCTCGCCAAGGCCCGGCCGGTCGCGGCCCACCTGCTGGAGTGCTCGCCGGAGGACCTCGAGTTCACCGACGGCTCGTTCCGGGTGCGCGGTACGCCGGACGCCGCCAAGTCGGTCGGCGAGTGCGCCCTGGCCGTGTTCGCCGCGCACAACCTGCCGGACGGGATCGAGCCGACGCTGGACGCGGACGCGACCTTCGACCCGCAGAACTTCTCGTTCCCGCACGGCACCCACCTCTGCGCGGTCGACGTGGACACCGAGACGGGTGAGACGGCGATCCGTACGTACGTGGCGGTCGACGACGTGGGGCGGGTGGTGAACCCGTTGATCGTCGAGGGCCAGGTGCACGGCGGCGTGGCGCAGGGCATCGCCCAGGCACTGTTCGAGGAGGCCGTGTACGACGCCGACGGCAACCTGCTGAACGGGTCCTTTGTGGACTACACCGTGCCGTCGTCGGCCGACCTGCCCGACATCGTGTCGGACCGGACGGAGACGCCGGCGACGTCCAACTCGCTGGGCGTCAAGGGGGTCGGCGAGGCCGGCACGATCGCGTCGACCCCGGCCGTCGTGAACGCGATCGTCGACGCGCTGCGCCCGTACGGCGTGTCGGACATCCGGATGCCCTGTACGCCTGAGCGCGTCTGGCGAGCCCTCAAGGAGGCCCGGTCGTGATCCCGTCGGCGTTCGACTACCTGAAACCATCCACTGTGGAGGATGCGGTCGCGGCGCTCGCGGAAGCGGGTGACGAGGCCAAGGTGCTGGCCGGCGGGCAGAGCCTGCTCGCCGTACTGCGCCTGCGCCTGGCCGCGCCGAGCCTGCTCGTCGACCTGGGCGGCCTCGACCAGCTGCGCGGCATCCGGATCGACGGCGACCAGCTCGCGATCGGAGCGATGACCACGCACGCCGAGGTCGCCTCCTCGGCCGAGGTCCGCGCCGCGGCGCCGCTGCTCGCACTCGCCACGACGACCGTCGGCGACCGGCAGGTACGCAACCGGGGCACACTCGGCGGGTCGCTGTCCCACGCGGATCCGGCCGGCGACCTGCCGACGGTCCTCGTCGCACTCGACGGCACCTGCGTCGTGGCCGGCCCGGACGGGCGGCGCGAGGTGGCCGCCCGCGACTTCTTCCAGGGGCTGTTCACCACCGCGCTGACGCCGCAGGACGTCCTCGTCGAGGTCCGCCTGCCCCGCTTGTCGGGGTGGGGTGTGCACTACGAGAAGTTCCAGCGGGCGGCCCAGGCATGGGCGACCGTCGGGGTGGCGGCCGCGGTACGCCGCGAGAACGGCTCCATCGCCGAGGCACGCGTCGCCCTGACGAACATGGGCCCGACCCCGGTCCGCGCGAGCGCGGTCGAGGCCGCGCTGGTGGGCGCACCGGCGTCGGCCGAGGCGGTGGCGTCGGCGGCCGCGAACGCGGGGGAGGGTACCCAGCCGGTCAGCGATCTGGCCGCGTCGGCGGAGTACCGCACCCATCTCGCCCAGGTGCTGACCCGCCGGGCGATCAGCACAGCCGCTGGCCTGTAACGACGATGCAACTCGAGTACCAGTTCACGGTGCCGGTACCGGCCTCACGGGCCTTGGCGGTGCTGCTGGACGTCGAGCGCGTGGCACCCTGCGTACCGGGTGCCACGCTCACGGCGTTCGACGGTACGGATTTCCAGGGCACGGTCAAGGTCAGGCTGGGCCCGGTCAGCCTCACGTACCGGGGAAAGGGCCGGATCGTCGAACACGACCAGGCGGCCGGCCGGGTATCGATGGTGGCGTCCGGGCAGGACAGCCGGGGTGCCGGTATGGCCTCCGCCACCGTCACGGCCGTCGTCGCGCCCGCGGGTGACCCACAGTCCACTGTGGTCACGACGACGGTCGACCTGACGATCACCGGCCGAGCGGCCCAGTACGGCCGCGGCATGATCGCCGAGGTCGGCGGCAAGCTCGTGGCGCAGTTCGCCGACTGCCTCGCGCAACGGCTGGCGGAAGCACCGCCGGAGGAGCCGGAGGAGCCGGCGGCTGTCGCGGAGCCGGTTGCGGAGCCGGCGGCGGTGCCCGTGGAGTCGGCGGCGGCGGTCGCGGATGCGGAGCCTGCGGGGGCGGGTGCGGTGCCTGCGGAGGCGGCGCTGGACCCGGTCGAGGAGGCCGCGATGGCAGTGCCGGCGCCCGCACCGGGCCTCCCGGGGCCGGTTGGAGTGGCCGGCGCCCCGCCGGTGAACCTGCTGGCGGTGGGCGCGGGGCCGGTTCTCCGCCGGGTAGTGCCGTACGTGATCGGCTTCGTACTCGGT